>VFSW01005072.1_pt1 | contig 19556 bp, 20 predicted proteins | sample 5358111 | NCBI WGS metagenome assembly VFSW01 (sample SAMN11554181, study PRJNA540505) | mine drainage metagenome | isolation source: sediment from site ElyBrook_90M | place: USA: Ely Copper Mine, Vershire, VT | collected 2017 | reverse complement strand
ATCACTGTCCAGTTTGGCATGGAATCAGTGTCCAGGTTGGTCTGGAATACGCAGGTGCAGTACAAAAAGGGCGGCGGAGTCAGGGTGGCGGGCATCGATATCGGCAACTACAACGGTTCGTGGGATAAGCTGTTTGAAAAAAGCGTTGAGGTCATCAAGAAATTCAAGGGGCATTTTTTGCTGTTGACCGACGGTGATACTACTATTTTTGATAGCCTGAAAGGCAAGGTTACGGTCCTGGTTCAGCGATGTTTGTGGCATATCCCCTACCAGGCGCAGTACGTTTTATGGACAGACCGCGTCAAACGAAAAAGCCGTGAATGGTTGCACGTCGTGGCGGAGCTGATGGAGATATGCGCGATCAGATCGCTGGTGGATTGCCCCGACACGATCAAGGCGATGCTCGAATCCAAGAAAGCGCGCCTGGAAAAAGTGATCGCTTACTGTCGGGAAAAAAAGTACGGGCATTGCGTGGCTTATCTTGAAAATGCGCGTGCGGACATGTTTACGGCTTTGGAGAATCGCCTGGAAGGAAAGACGACAAGCCGGGTAGAAAGGCTGTTCAGGACGGTGAACATGAGAGTCAACGTCAGCAAGTGGAGCACGGAGGGAGCGCTGAATGTCACCAAAGTCAGGCTCGCTTATTATTACAACGGGTTCGACGCTTGACGGTGACAAAATGACGGCATAACGGAGGGCATTATTTTAGGTCTCCTATTGACAACGCTACCAAACTTTTAACTCTCAACTGCTTGGTTCATTAATTATGGCGGCACCTTTTCATCAACGCATAAAATCTCGATAAACCTGTGCAGGGATTTGATGAAATTGTCCATCAGGTCAAGCAATTCTGGAAGTCTTTCGCGAGCCTTTGAATGTTGCTCCAAGGTGCATACATCTGACAGACTCTTGCCTAATGCATGGATCGCTGAATGGTTTGAATCGATGACCAAAAATTCCTCCAGATGACCGTAAGCCATCTGCCCATGACCATGCAACCATTCACTGAAACGGCACTCTTCCGGATCGAGAGTGAGATTATCAAGACTTTTTTCTTCAAGGTATGCGGCCAGATTGGCGAGCCATCGGCGATGTTCGGCCTCGGCAAAAACAAGGGCAGTATCTTGCCGCGAAAGCTGGAGATTGCCCGCATGAGCCCAAGCCGGATCCGCCCGGAAATCCCTGATCCAGTCGGACAGCTGCTCTGCCGCCATCGGACGGGCGATGCCGTAACCTTGCGCAAGATCGCAACCCATATGCAGGAGCATGGTGCCGTGAGCTATCGTCTCCACGCCCTCGGCGATTACTTTTTTCTGGAAGGCATCGGCCAGGTTGATTACGCCCTCGACGATAGATAGATCATCCGGATCGATAAGCATACCTCGAACAAATCCTTGATCAATTTTGACAGTCTCAGCGGGTAGTCGCCTCAAATAGGCAAGCGAAGCATAGCCGGTGCCGAAATCATCGATCGAAAAATGCACGCCCAGCTCGCGGCAAGCCTTCATGGTTTGCGTTACCGAGCTGATGTCCCAGAGAGCCACTGTCTCGAGTATTTCCAGTTCAAAGTGACTAGCGGGGAGCACGAGGTTATTTGCAATAGAAGAGGCGATGAAATCGGCAAATCCTTCAGACTGCAGATGACGTGCCGGGAGGTTGACGCTTACCGTCAGATTTAATTCCTGCTTCTGCCATATTGCCATCTGAGCCAATGCCTCAGTGATGACCCATTGGGAAAGACTGATCTCGAAATCGCTGTTCTCAATCAGCGGCAGGAATTCGATAGGGGGCAATAGTCCTCGCACAGGATGTTGCCACCGGATAAGTGCCTCCGCGCCGATCACTTTGCCGGTCCGCATGTTAACTTTCGGCTGATAGTGAAGACGAAACTCGCCGCTCTCCAACGCCATCTCCACGCGGGATCGACCCTCCGAGCGAACCTGCGTCAAATGATCGTTGATCGGATCGAAGAAGTAGAATCGATTGCGTCCCGCCTCCTTGGCAACATACATGGCTTGGTCGGCGTGGCGCAACAAGCTGTCCGTATCGGCATCATCGTCAGGGTACAGTGTCACTCCAATGCTTGTTGATATCAATATATCGTGACCACTGATCTTGAAAGGCTGAACGATCGAATTCATGATCCGGGACAACATGTGTCTGCACTCTGCTTCATCCTGAATTTCAGGGAAGATCAGAATAAATTCATCACCACCCAACCGGGCCACCGTGTCAGTAGCCCTTAACATCGACACGATTCTTTCCGTGACTTTCATGAGAAGCAGATCACCCACTTCATGGCCGTAGCTATCGTTGATCAGTTTGAATCCGTCGAGATCCATAAAACCCACGGCAAGCTTACCGCCAGAACGTTTCATGTGAGCAAGCGCCATCGAAAGGCGGTCGTTGAGCAGTGCCCTGTTGGGCAGTCCGGTAAGCGTATCGTAATGAGCTAGCCGCTCAAACTGTTGTTGCTGACTCTTGAGCGTAGATACCCACCCGATTAAGAAGAACAGCAAGACTTGTAAACCAACTTGCCCGCCGATAAGCTTCTCTAATGTTGTATTCAGGCTCTTGAAGTTTTCCGACAAATCGATCCTCAAATCCGATGCCCCGTTGGACGAGCCCACCGCGATACGATGGCAATTCAGGCAATTCGTACCGTGGAAATTTCGGCCTTCGATATACGGCGTGATGGCACGCAGCACAGGTTTTCCGTCTATGCGCTCAATCAAAATATAGGGAATTGATTTCCCTGCGCTGACTGATTTCTCGATTACCTGTTTCACCAGCGGGTCATTCAGATGCTCTTCCGGCAAACCGGGGCCATACTGCTGGACCACTTGATCCGTGCGAACCAGTCGTAGAGAAGCCAAACGCTGTCCTTCTACAATTTTTTTGATCATCAATTGACGGTCGCTGGCATTGGAAATCGCCCCTGTCACCATCAGCATGTTGGCACTGTCGATAACCTGCATGGCAACGCCCTCCGCGCGTTGTGTCTGGTTTGAAATAATGTTCGATTTCATTTGCTGGTATATGAAAAAAGTGGTCGCAGACAATAAGATGGCCAGCACGGGCTGAATTTGAAGCTGAATCTTGTACTGAAGTGGGAGCTTGTCGAACCACTTGCGAATCGAAATTTCCTTACGTAACACGGAGGCTATACGAGGATGCAGTAATCCCCAACTGGAATTATTATTTAACATTAATTTTGCAGATGCTACTTATTAAGCCAATGATGGAGAGTAAAACAAAGCTATTAACGAACCCGCATATATGTACCTTGATCATCGGTTTCCCTAAAACAGAACCGGTATATGTATTTCATGAGTTTGGTCAGCCAGAGACACTGGACCCAGATTACGTTGTTTTCATTGCCTAATTTTAAAATTGCAAAGGACTTTATAATAGCACGTCAGTCATCATGGTCAAACGGAATGCGCTTAAGCTTTGTGGAAAGATGCACACATTTCTTAAGCAGCCACTAATTTTCAGATATCAAACGGGGATTGGCGCCTTGATGTAGGTCACGATCGTCAGTTTTTTTGCATGATATTCTACAACTCGACCGGCAGCAAATGGCACACGCCTGACCACGATGCTCCATTATTGCACGACAAAAAGTTGTTGGAGTTCTTTGCAATGGTAATTTTTCAGGCTGCCGGATTGCGGACGATCATGACCGGCTGTTCCGGAGACACTCTTGAGCTTCAATTTTCCAAATTGCCGTCGTTCAACGCCGACGATTACACGAAATTCCGGACGCCCTCTCTTGTCAGTGGTCTGAATGCTGGGCAAGCCAAGACTGGCGTTAGAAAGATATCCTTGAATTTACAATAAGCGGTGTCTGCGCGAACCGACCCGTAAGCCGAACTGACGATGTTCAGACCGGGTATCAAGGCTTCAAGCGCTTCAGGGTTGATGACGAAGTGCCCGCATTGGCTGCATGTATTCATGATGACATAAGGCGCAGGGCTTTCGCCCTGCGTCCATGATTACATGGCAGACCAGTGATCCGCAAAGACGTGGGCCGAAAGGTAGTAGCCCAACAGCACGTTCACGGCAACCCCGATGGTGAAAGCAGCAAAAGCCTTCCAGCCCACCGGTTCAAGCTCGCGAAAACGGGTCGTCAGTCCGATGCTCAGGAAACAAAATAGGAAAGCCCAGGTGCGCAGAGACACGAGCGGCATGATCAGCGCTGGTTTCACGACCTTGTTGAACTCGTCGGTTGCGTATCCGCTCGTGATCCATGTCATCAGCATAGAAGCAATAAAAAAACCAATCACAAATTTCGGAAAACGCCACCAGATTTCACCTGCACTTGGTTTTACTCCGGTTTCCTTCTTCTCCCAGACCAGAGTTGCGATTAGCGCCCAGACGATGGACCAGACCCCGATCCATAAATCGCGTCCGATAGAGAAGGATCAGAATAGTTTGACGCCTGTATCTCCTTGATGTTTTAAGCATTGCGTATAGAGAGGTTTATGCAGCCTTGGTTGTTTTTTGGCGGCGAGTTGCGATAAAGCCCAACAGACCCAGGCCTGAGGACATCAGAGCCCATTCGCCAGGCTCTGCAACGCTGCTGACCGACCCTCCAGAAAGGCCTGCGCCGTAAAGCGCAGCTAACGCGCCAAGATTCCCTTGGTTTCTGCTCAGGTTGTATGACGCGCTGATACCAGATCCCAGGAATCCATCAGCATTTGTGGGCCAGTATTCTATTTTCACCGTATTGTAATTAAACGAACCGTTCAGAACTGGGGTACCTCCACCCGATGAGCCGCTAAACGAAAGGCTCGTAATGAACGGGTTCGTGAAGGTCATCTCAAAAAACGTCTGCTGCTTACTCCCTATTGTCTCCGTCACGTCAAAAGTGATGTTTTTGATGCGTTTGCCAATGGCAATATCTGAAAAAATGGCCGGCGTACTCGAATCGATGAACTGCGTCCATTGAAAGTCCTGGAACAATGGTTTAGAAGACCTGCCCCCTCCTAAAGCCTGGACAGAGGAGACGCCCCACGAAAACGAATTAACATCGATCCAGTTTTTATGTCCCGCATCAGTGGAGCTACCGTTGGCACCTGGCACTTGCAGATATTCATGCGTCGCGGCATTGGCAGCACTCATGGAAAGCAACCCTGCTGACAAAACCGTGGAAATAAAACGAGTGTGCGAAAGAAAATTGTTCATGATCGTTCCCCTCTTCTGTTGTGACCCTATCCGTTAACGAGTAAAAATTGGGAATAATTTACGCTGCCTTGGCCACCTTCGACCGGCGGGTCGCGATGAAGCCCAGAAGACCCAAACCGGAAGCCATCAGCGCATATTCGCTGGGTTCAGGAACAGGGGAAGTGGGTACCGTACCTGTAGTCCCTATATAAATATTGGCAAGGACGCCGGATACACTGCCTGTATGCACATCATATGTAGCGTTTTCTGACCACCCGTTTGGATCGAGACCCTGCCATCCAACATACTGACCATTCACATTGACCTCTCCGAAAACTGCTGCAACTGATTGGCCATTCAATGCTCCAGTGCCACTCAGTGTCCCTGTGAACGAAACCTTGAAATTTCCAGTTGGTGCGCAGAAATTAAACCACTGCGGTTGTGAGATATTCAAGGAGCATTCAGCCGAACTGCCAGAATTCCCAGCGATCCCTTTCCCATAATTTGAAGAGTACATATCATCGTAATCGTAGGAGAACAGCGGGCCTGCATTGCCCCAGTTAACTTGAGTGACGCCGGTATTGCTGATCGTCCCAAGGTTTACTGTCTGGCTTAAGCCATTGTTGAGGGTATTTTGTCCATTGTTTACGGCAGTGCTCACTGAAAGCACCATTTGTGCGTTGCTAATGTTGTAACCGGTCGGATTGACAAAGAATAGGGTCGGGGTGTCATATACAGAGCTATTACCATACCAATTGAGTCCGCTTGTAACAGCGCTGGGAAGTGAACCGATACCGCTTGTATCGTACTGGCCATAGATTGTTGCAACCAGCGTTGGCGTTGCTTGTGCGATTGGAGAAGCCAAGCCAAGCATCAAGGCAAGCGTGAGTCCATTTACAGAGGTTACTAATGTCAAAAAATTACGAATGTGTGAATCGTTCACGACAAAACTAGATTTGAAGAAATGTTTCATGATTGGCTCTCCTTCAGTTGTGAATAATGATATTTTTCATACCATGCTCATATTTACCTTCCTGAACTAACTTAAGCTAAATTTAAATAGCGAGAATCTAAATATTTTTCTATTGTGTCCCTATCAGTTAAGGCAACCGAGTCCACACTAAGAAAGATAGGAATTTCCATAATGTTGGTAAAAGTTTAGACCTAGAAATAAATTTGTCAATAGTCCATTCGGACTAATCTGAGCTTCTGTTAGCGTGAAATATTCAACATAAAAGTAAACGCGTGGCCTATATGACGATGGATTTTAATAAGTAATTTTAAAAAACTATGTGATTGCCTATATAGACCAATGCGGCTGTGAAAGTCGGTAATGAGATTCAAAGCAGACGATAAATCAGATACAAATTCGTCAGGCTTCCGTATTTTCCTTCCTGCCGCTCGGCTATCTGGCGGAGATATCCCCCGTATTTGACCCCGCTCAATAGCTGACGAAAACACTAAACATTAGTCCGAATGGACCATTGCGCATTAAATTTAAGAAGAAGAGACTTAGCTACGCGCCTTATGAAAGCCGCAGGGTCTTCTGAAAACAAAACAAAGGGGGATATCATGCAATTATCTAAAATCATTGCTGTCCAAAACAGCATAAATCCGCAGGGTGAAGCCTTGATCTGACGCGGGTTCTGGACAGGTAAAAATCAGATGGTTTAGAGGCTGCTCGGAGGTATGTTTAACTTGCAAACTGAGCAATAATCCGGCATTATTATGACCATAGGCATGTGACTATAGGAGGGCAGTATGGATAACAATCAAATATCAAAATCCGAGTTTAAAACAAAAGCGCTTGAGTATTTTCGCCAGGTTGAAGCATCCGGCGAAAGCATCATCGTGACTGATCACGGCAAACCTGCATTGGAAGTGCGCCCATATCGTGGCCTAAGCCGCGCCCCCCTTGATATACTGCGTGGTTCAATGGTGCGTTATGACGATCCAACGGAACCTGTGGCAGTGAACGACTGGGACGCGGCTCAGTGATTGTCCTTGATACGCATATCCTCGTGTGGTGGGTAACGGGCGATGCGGCATTGAGCAAGAAAGCGAAGGCCGTGATTGAGCGCGAGCAGGAGGGTGGTGAAATTATTGTTTCTGCCATCTCAGCCTGGGAAATAACAATGTTGGTTGAAAAGGAACGGCTCGTACTGTCGATGGATGTAAGCAGGTGGCTTGCCACTGTTGCAGAAATTGAGGGAGTTAAGTTTCTTCCGGTAGACATTGAAATCGCAAATAAGTCAGTTGTGCTGCCAGGAGAATTTCACAAGGACCCGGCAGATCGCATGATCGTGGCGACCGCGCGCAAACTGGCTGCTCCACTGGTTACGAGGGATGAGAAAATAAAATCCTACCCACATGTGAAAACGATTTGGTGAGTTTATGGCAAGAGGGTGTCGGTCGGGTAGCTAGACGCCATGAGGCGGTCCAGTACGAGATGACCAGGATAGCTGTTCCTGCAATCAGCACTGGCATCTACGGGTTTCCTGCCGATATCGCAGCTGAAATAGCTGCCGGTGTTGCGGGAAATCCTCAAATGACGGAGGTGCTGATGATTTTCAGTGAAACGGAAAAATTCAACCTTGCGCGTCAGGCTTTGGAAAGACACGTTAAGAGCTAATGATACGGCTTGCACTTATGAGCCGCATAAAAACTAAAGTATTAGATATGGAGCCTCTTGCAAAAGTCGCAACAATTTTTTAAACGCACCTCATTGGCATCACAGTAGCATTTATGACGTCTAGAGGTCAAAACCACCGAAAACACGCCAAAAGCCAACCTAACACGACTGGGGGCATTCTCGGTTTTTCAAAACTTAACAGACGGTGAATAATTGCATATTTTCTAAGTAATTCAGGAAAAGTAGCTTAATTTTTAAGCATTTTTCAGCAAAAATAGTTTTGCAAGAAGCTCTATGAACAAAATAATTTTAATGGTGCTGTTGTCCCTCTCATTGCGCGCTTTGGCATCCGACCTGCCAGATGTTTCGATTACTCCTGGCGAAATCAATCCCGACATCACACAAGCCAATGTGCAGTCTACTGTGTGCGTGAAGGGATATACAAAAACTATCAGGCCGCCGGCGTACTTCACCAACAAGCTCAAGAAACGGCAGATGCGCGAGTATGGGTATGCTGATAGGAATCCAAAACACTATGAGGAAGACCACCTCATTGCGCTATCAATCGGCGGAGCACCTAACGATCCGCGCAACCTCTGGCCAGAACCACGTAACAGTGAATGGAGTGCCGAAAAGAAAGATCAGCTGGAATTCGTGATGTACAAAATGGTATGCGCTCATGAAATCTCCCTTGCCGAAGCGCAACACGCGATGGCAAGCAACTGGATAGATGCTTGGGAACAATATGTTCCGAGTCACCAGAAATATAGGTTTAAGGGAAAAATTTATTAAAGCAGGATAGAATTGACGCAGGTGGAAAACTTTGGTTTGACAGTCCGCTTTGGGGCGGGCAGTTAGCAAGGGCGAATATCTCCTTGGTGCCACTATGTTGAGCTACACATAGTGGCACTTGTACTAAACCGCTAACGCGGTAGGGGGCGTATTCCAAGAGTGCTGGCGGGATTCTAGCCGGGGTCAGCAGGTCAGATTCACAAAACCCTCCAATCGGAGAATGATGGTACTGCTGCTTGCAGCACTTCATTCAACCCCGATAAGGAGAACTATCATGACCCCTTTACGCCATCGGATGATCGGAGATATGACCATCCGCAACCTCGCCGACAACACCCAATCGGCCTACCTGCAACAGATTACCGCCTACGCAGCACACTTCCACCGTTCTCCAGAAGAGCTTGGTCCGGAAGCGATACGTGCCTATCAACTCTATTTGACCCAGACCCGGATGCTGTCGCCGAGCAGTGTCAGTGTCGCAACCGGCGCGCTGCGTTTTCTGTACAAAATCACGCTCAAACGCGACTGGGCCATCGAAGATATCCCGATGCCCAAGAGGTCCTTCATCCTGCCGGTGATTCTCAGCCGCGAGGAAGTCATGCATTTCCTGGACTCGATCGACAGCCTCAAGCACCGGACAATACTCACGACGGCCTACGCGGCGGGCTTGCGCGTTAGCGAAGCGACCCATCTCAAGGTGACTGACATCGACAGCCAGCGCATGACGCTGCGCGTCGATCAGGGTAAAGGACGCAAGGACCGCTACGTCATGCTCTCGCTGCGCCTGCTCGAGGAGTTGCGCACGTACTGGAAATCCGCACACCCGACACTGTGGCTGTTTCCGGGGGATGTGGACGGCCAGCCGATCACCCGGGGTGCCGTGGAATCGGCCTGCCAGAAAGCGCACTGTGCTTCAGGCATACCAAAGCCCATCACCCCGCACTCGCTGCGTCACGCATTCGCCACGCACCTGCTCGAATCCGGCACCGATCTGCGCAACATCCAGCTCCTGTTGGGACATCGCAGTCTGGCGACCACCGCGCGTTACCTGAAAGTCGCCACCAGTACCGTGTGTGCCACAGCCAGCCCCTTCGACTGGCTGCCCCAGGTTGAACGGCCCGCTCCGCCCCCTGCGCCACCCGCCCACTTCTGAGGTGAGCGATGTGTGCCGCAGGGCTCGAAGTGGCGGATATCTTTCGCCAGGCCGGGGCTGACTATCGCCAGCAACACGCTGATTCTCTCAGCCGTGGGCAGCGCTGCGTCATGAGCGCGATCGAGCTTTGCCGCACGGCCGCACTCGGCGGACATGTCGAGCAGTGTGACCGCTGCGGTCATCAGCGCATTGCCTACAACAGCTGCCGCAACCGGCACTGCCCGAAGTGCCAGTCTCTGGTGCGCGCGCAATGGCTGGAAGATCGCCGTGCCGACCTCATCCCGGTTGACTACTTCCACGTCGTGTTTACGCTGCCCGAGGAAATCGCCGCGATCGCGTACCAGAACAAGGCCGTGGTCTACGATATCCTGTTTCACGCCAGCGCCGAAACGTTGCGCACCATTGCCGCCACGCCCAGGCACCTGGGTGCCGAGCTCGGTTTCATCACCATTCTGCATACCTGGGGCCAGCAACTGCAACATCACCCGCATCTGCATTGCGTGGTTCCCGGCGGCGGCCTGAGTGCCAATGGCGAGCGCTGGATATCCTGCCGTCCCGGCTTCTTCCTGCCGGTGCGCGTGCTCTCGCGGCTGTTTCGCCGGCTATTCCTGGCGCAGTTGCAGGAGGCTTTTGACACTGGGCGACTGCACTTCTTTAATGCGCTTGAAGCGCTCAGGACTTCCGCTGCCTTTGCCAAGTATCTGGCCCCCGTGCGGCTTGTCGAGTGGGATATTTACGCCAAACCCCCGTTTGGCGGCCCTCAGCAGGTGCTCGAGTATCTCGGCCGCTATACCCATCGGGTGGCCATTTCCAATAACCGCCTGATCGGCTTCGCCGATGGCAAGGTCCGCTTTCACTGGAAGGATTACCGCCATGAATCGCGCAAAAAAGTGATGTGCCTGGATGCACAGGAGTTCATTCGCCGCTTCCTGTTGCATGTCCTGCCAACCGGGTTTCAACGGATCAGGCATTACGGCTTCCTGGCCAATCGCTACCGCGCCGTCAAACTGGCCCGCTGCCGGCAGTTGCTCGCCGCACCCGGACCCGCCGCCACACTTCCCGATGCGCCGCCAGATTACCGCGACCGCTACCAGCAACTCACCGGCAAATCGCTGCGTGATTGCCCGAAGTGCGGCTGCGGGCACATGGTTTGCATCGAAACCTTCTCGCCGGGCAGCCTACCGCGCGGCCCACCGGGAGATCATTCATGAGCGCAAATAAAAAATCGCTGCTGACCGTTTCCGGAATTACACAGCGGGACGGCGGCCTTCCCTTGGCCAGAGCGGATAAAGGCCGACGCGATGTGCCCTTGCCACGGCTGCTTTACCCATCAGATCCACCATCACGTCACGCTGGCGTGCTAAGGCTCAGAAAGAAAATTAAAGCCCATGCTTCGCTTGCATGCCTCGTGCCTCCGTCAGGATCGCGCTGCGACACTGCGCGAATTCAATCCCCATAGCACCACGGCCTGAGCGTCGGTTCAGTACAACAGATTTTTAGTCTACCGGTCGCGGTGGAAACACCGCGCACTCATCACAAACTTGGCGCGCCGCGCCCGCCAGACTAAAAACCCTCTGCCTTATTTATAATAGAGCAATTATTGACAGGTGGCTTTGGCGAGTAAGCCCGCATAATCAATTTTACCCGTGAAGTTCTGCTTCACGGCGGGAAGCGGCACTTCAAACTTGGTCACGCGACGTGCCGGTTATGGCACCTGCCCATCGACCTGCGCAATATGCTACCCGACGTTCGTGCATTTTTTACTGACCTTCCGGATTGCAGTGGTTCAGTGCGACCTGAAAAGTCGCTTTTATTTCTGTTTCATAGGAATCATTGGCTTCTATTAAGTGCCATGCGTATCCATTATATGGATGCCATCCAATGCACTTTTAATCAATATCTGACAGCGTGTCAGTTGTGCTTTGATTTCCTTCATGATTTGTTTAGATTCTCCTCAGGCGGAGAACGTACGAAATTTTGTGTATTTTATGAGTGACTTCAATTGCCAGGCTACGTCCAACCTGATACCCGCAAACATCTGCTTTGTGACGGAATTTCAAACCCAGTCTTGCGAATTGCCGGTTCTTGGCACTTTAACTGATGTTCAGCCCCCATAATACACCGCCGGAAATTCCTTGGTATTTTATAGTTACCACCGGTTTCAGTTTTAAATTATCCCTTGCTAACAAGGTCAATATCTACAACAATCCGCATCGGTATCAACCAAAACTAAAATAGGGAGAGAAATATGAACCGTAAAGAATTAATCGACGCACTGGCAAAAAAGACCGGCAGCACCAAGGTAGACGCAGAACGTAACATTGCAGGACTCATTGAAGTTATTACCGATACCCTGAAAAAGTGTGATTCCATTACACTCGTTGGCTTCGGATCATTCGAGGTGCGCACACGTGCAGCACGCACCGGTCGCAACCCAAAAACAGGTGCCGAGTTAAAAATAAAGGCTTCAAAGCAACCTGCATTCAAGGCCGGTGCAACACTGAAGGCGGCAGTTAACGGCGGGAAGAAGTAAAAGAAAAATGACCGGTGATAAAAACCGGTCTTTTTAGCCATGGACAAAATTCTCAAGTATCTGAAAAAACATGGTGAATCGCTTGATGCAGATATTGCTGAAGCAGCCGGTATGCCGCTTGCGACGGCACGCACCTATTTGGCAGAGCTTGCGAGCAAGGGTGTGATCATGGCCTATCACTCCACCCGGTTTCATGATGGTAAGAAAATTGAGGGAATTCGATGCCGCTTATCTGGTTTTGTTCCTCCCGCAGCGCCGGGCAGGAAACCTAAGGCTTAACAGCCAGCCAACCTGTTACCCGCGAACATCTGCTTCACGCCCGGAAGCATTTGAGACTCTCCCTTGTCCAATTTTTCAGACTGCACGAAACCTGCTATTCGCCAAGTAACGCTGTCGAGACGTTGCTGCCATTAGGGAGCGTCCGCAATCTGGCAGGCAATTCAGCAGGACTGATTTCTAATAACCCTGAATGGACAGTAGTCCATTAAAAACACTGCCCGGCAAGAGGGATTGATCACCAAGTAACTACGATAATTTACGTAGTGCATCAAGCTCTTCCGCCGGCACCACACGCAACTCGGGTGACTATTGATTTCTTCTGTTAGAACTTATAGCCTAGCTTTACAGTGACATCAGTTGGGTTGATTGTTAATTTTCCAGTTGTTGTAGTTCCGGTACCTGGCCCACTACCTGCGAAGGTAACATTTGCTGTCATGGGCGTATAACTAATGCCACAATTTAAAGACCAATGATCAGTTAGGTTATAGATGCCACCGACATTAAAAACTGGATTCACTGATGAGGATAAGCTTTGCGAGGTTCCCGCCAAAGTCTGAACAGTTCCGTTGCTACTTATGGATATGTTGTTGAAATAAGTGTAATTCACACCTAAACCGATATAAGGCCTGAATGCATCAGTTGGAGTATTAAATACATATTTAACAACAAAGGAAGGGAACGAGGCGTCAGCATTTGCCGCTTCAATACCTGATATTCCGGCATTTGGAACGCTCATGTTGATCTTCATTCTTACAGGTACACCAATTGTCAACTCGGCTGCTATATTGTCGGTGAACATATGGAATCCGCTTACGATGGGCGTTGATGCATTTTGAACTGTCGCGGTGGTGCCTGCAGTAAGGGGATTAAAAACTCCACTTGCGGGTCCAGTGCTATTCAATGGGCCAATAGATGAGCTGGGGAAGAAGAAAGCACCACCTACATAAATAACATTATCGCCAGCCTGTAGTGCCATGCTCTCCTGCGAAAGCGAAACGGCAGCAACAACGATTGCACTCATTACAATTGTTTTCTTGAAATTCATGGCAAGTCTCCCTAAATAAGTTCGCGACAACTTCGCTTTTTTCAACCCAGTGGAAGAGGCGGCTCCGCTTGGCTGGACCTATTTCCATTTATTAGGTGGAAGTATTTCTCCTTAAAGTCTATGCTGCTCTTTATGGTAGTGTAATGGCCACTCGAGACTGGCAGTTCATGGAACATTGTTACTGGTCACGAGCGTCGGCTTTCATGCTGGATATTCTACACCTCGACCGTCAGCAGATGGTACGAACTTGCCCATCAGTTCGCATTACTGCACGGTAAAAAGCGGTCGTTCAATTTTGCAAGCTGCCCGGCCGCCTGTGCAGGCGGCATAACCATTCCCGGGAAAAACCCCAGAGCCAGTAAAAGTACTGTGCGATTGCTTCATTCGCCCCCCATGCAAACAGTAAACAATATTAAAATATTCTAATATTTAACAAAAAGCAATCCGGTCAGCCCGTGCAGAACAAATCGCGCATCATCTCCACCAGCTTGAGCGTGCGCGGGTCGCCAATGCGGTAATACACCCAGTTGGCATCCTTGCGCGTGCTCAGCACCCCATTGTCGCGCAGGATGGCCAGGTGCTGCGAAATGTTGCTTTGCGTCGTTCCGACATCGGTCACGATGTCCTGCACGCTGATTTCTTTGCTGCCCAGCACACACAGTATCTTCAGGCGCAATGGATGTGCGATCGCCTTGATTGCAAGCGAGGCCTGCAGGATATCCTCATCCCGGTCGATCAATTTTGTTGGCATTTTACCTTCCATAATTTCATACGCGACACCATGCGATGCCGCAAAATCAGCTAAAATATAAACGGTACAAATCAGCAACCACTTATATTTTGATATTCTACCGCACCAAAAGCCCAGCATGAAAGTTGATCGCAAGGATGATATAAGTAAACGAATCGGTTTATAAAATACAAGTGCAGAAACTAGGTAATTCAAGGATGAACACAACAAACCATTTAATAAATTTCATCGCCGACTTCTCATTGATATCTAACGAATCTGTAGAAAAAGGATGTTCATATGCGCATCGTGCCGCGTCTTAAATTATCAAGTTGAACTTCCGGTTTGTGGCGGGAAGCGGAATCTCAAACTTGGTCACGCGACGTGCCGGTTGTGGCACATAAGAGATGCTCAGGATTGCGAAATCATCGCCCCAAAGCTGCCCATCAGGAACGCTATCGTACTATACGCTTGAAATGCTCAGCCCCGCTCTTTTCAAAGGACAACAAGCCATCATTTTTCAACAGCTCGCCGGCATTCTCACAGCTCATCACTGCGATCACAAATCTCCATCCGGAACTGCCATCCCTCAAACATCATCAGCATGCGCCCAAACTCATCCCAAGATATTTCACGGCCATCAATGACCATAACAGGCACACGGTCTGCATCAGAATAATCACTCTCGATCCGCCCTCGAACCTCCATATCCTTGATTCGAAGACCATGATGCGCATCGTCCTCAAGATATTTGACCGAAAGCGTCTTACGAATCTTCTGGACCAATTTCCCCAGCAGGACAAACAGATCATCCTCTGGATCACCAATTATCTGGAAGGTATAGCCATCAGGGTTCCCATCTACCAACTCAAATCCGTCAATTGTGACCATATTTCCCAGCAGGCGAGTCTGAAAGTGAAACTGGTGTAATTCACCCGCACAGTCGGTTATGCCGATGGGTTCGAGCCTGATATTTTCAAAACTCTCCACACCGCTACGCAATGCCACCGCCGCATTGAAGCATTGAGTACACAGTTTTTTAAATCCATCTTCCTGTGATCCGTAATGGACGACATCGTAGCTGGGCACCGACTGACCACACTCATCACAAGTATAGTTTTGCATCTTGATTTCCCCCATCTCTCGTTTACGTGGTACTGGTCAGCATATTTATTCAATTAAAAGTCACAAGGCCGTTTTAACCTTGCCTTGTTTTTTCAGCCACTCCAGCCGACATGCCCAGCAAAAATCCCAATTCATCTGCAATTCCGGAATTTTCAATATCGTTCAGGTTGTCCATCGCTCATTCAAATTATTGCGTGTGCGCTCAAAAGAAAATATTGGCGGCACGGCAGTGCAAATATCTATACCTTCAGGGATTTCAACATCAGAGGCTTGGTGCCCCATGATAAGTTTTCTCAACCAAAGTTTTGAGTTTTGAGCTTGGATGAAAAGTAACCACACGCCGTGCGGAGATAGCAACTTCCTCACCTGTTTTTGGATTTCGCCCTGGACGCTGTGGTTTGTCACGTAATTGAAAATTACCGAAGCCGGACAGTTTTACGTCTTCGCTCGCTTCAAGTTTGGCGCGGATTTCCTCGAAAAACGCTTCCACCATATCTTTGGCTTCTCGCTTGTTCAAGCCAACCTTGTTAAACAACAAATCTGCGATCTCTGCTTTGGTCAATGTCATGCTATTTCCTGTTTATTCAATCACTACCGCTGGTTTCGTATTTTACACTGTCAGTTGCTGCTCATGCCATCTCAAGAAATGCAGTGGGAATGGGATTGGGGGATTTTTGATGAATCGTTTTGGATTGGCTTTGGCAAACCCTACTTCAATTCAGCAGTCAGCAACTCAGCTGGATATTCCCTCAGGAACTCTCTGCTTTCATCTCCGTCAGCACTAAGCCAGCCATCGTACATATCGTCAGGCAGAACCACCACCATACGCTTTTCATCGGTTGGCTTGTGAAGAAGACGCATGAGCGGGTGCGTGTCAGCGTTGATGGTCAGCATGGTGTAGCTTCTGAGGATATCGCCGCCAGGAGATTTCCAGCCAGTCCATAACCCAGCAATACCCATAGGCTTGCCATCAACACGAGATATCCTGGTTGGAATCGCTTTTCCTGTGCGCCAGTCTGGTTCATAAAACGCATCGGCAGGAATGATGCAGCGACGACCTAATCGCCAGGCGTCACGATAGCTGGGTTTTTCAGCGACTGTTTCTGACCTAGCGTTGTAGGTGCTACGTGCAATCTTGGTATCCGTTGCCCAGTGCGGAATTAAGCCAAACGATCCGAGAAGCAGTTCACGTTCAGGACTGGCAGTGCCGGGTTCGGTATTGCGGATGAAAGCGCCCAGATAACCCGGCCACAGGTCTTCCTTTATTCCATCTGGAATGGCATCGACCTTGAAGTGTGATTTCAGGGTGTCAGTATTTTTTACTGATTCGTAATGGCTGCACATTCGGTTATTGTAATGATCAGACCTGGACAAAAAACACGCTATTTATTTAGTGCAATACCGTTGGTGCACCGCAACACTTTTTGAACTTCTTCCCGCTGCCACAGGGGCATGGATCGTTACGTCCAATTTTGGGATGTTCACGCTGATAACTGGAAGCAATTGTACGCTCAGCCACAGCCAGGCGATATGGTTGCCAGAACCGGTATATCCAAGCCGCACTAGCCGGTATCTGTTTTGACAACGCTTCACGCTGCGCTGGGGTTGCGGTCAAGGCTTCCTCTTCGTCAGTTACATCATCGGCACCCAGCAAATGAATAGGGCGCAACACTTCGTCACTGGTCGGTTCATCAAAAAAAGGCTCCCAGCTACTGCCTTGCAAATCAATGCCACTGATGTAACCATACGCCCACATCTCACCATCGACGTATTCATGAGGATCATTTTGAATATAACGAACATCAAATACAGGCTCGAAAGTTTCAGGGTCATGTTGCAGACTCCAAATAATACCATTCAGGTGGCGCATAATCAGACCAGTAATTCGTTCAGCCTGAACATAAGTATCAAATATGGGCTCATCTTTGGCAGAGTTACCCCATACTTTTGGCAGCCATACGCTAGGACTGAGCATCACAGGACCAGAGACAAGGGCGGTAAGAAATCCGTCCAGGCAATCCATCATCATAGCATCATGTGAGGTTGCATCCGACATCAAGAAATCACCCAGTTCATCCATTTCTTCGTCTGATAGTGGTGCCATCATTTGTAGTGGATTCGTTTTTGGTGGGTTCGGAGGCAAACCGATAAGCACTTCGATGCCTTCTTCCTCAATCGTTTGAAACACTTCATCCAGGGCTTCTGTGTCTGTAGGAAAAGGCAGATCCCAGACAGTGGAGTTACCGTACTGATCGACCGTTTCCAAGAGCCACCCATCGTTACCGTCGTCGTATATGTAAACCTCTACGGATTTACCATCACGGGTCAGGGTTTGGCATAGTGGAGAGTAGATTAGGCCTTGATCGTCATCTGTCATTTTGACTTTCCTAAATATATAGAACGACACATATTGTTATGAGATTCCATTGGCACAGCTTGCCATTCTGTTTTTAGTCGGTTGAGCAAACCATAGCCACATTACAAACCCCACAAACAATCTTGGTTTCCGGGGACGCCCATGCCTTGCTTCCACACTGAGGGCAAACCAGCATTGCTCGTGTTGATGCCTTTCTGGGTGCTGGTCGGTATACAGATGCCTTGCCTTTTATTTCTTCCGGCAGCTTGAATACAGGTGGGGGTGAAACTTCATATTCGACACCCGCAGCCTTCAATTTCTCAACCACCTCCACTTGGCTTTCAGGTGCGGCTGGCAAATGCCTGTCCAGCCATGGAATGACAAATCCGCCTTCCAACAGTATCCTGCACGAAACCAGAAAAATGCCATCGGGCAGTATGTAGTGACTTAATGACCGGCCTGTTTTCTTCCCTCCGGGTAGTCCAGTGTCCGATGGCATCAAACCCAATGTCTCCATCTTCTTAGCCCACTCCTGATTATGAGCGTTGGAAGCCGAAGGTGTACCGAAGTGCTCCTGCCAGTGATGCGCCATTTCATGCACCAAGGTTGATAGCACTGACTCAACAGGACGTAGTGTAAAAATCCTGGGTGCAACCCAAGCTCGTCTATTTCCTCACCCTTGAGCGATATAAACCGCCCAGCATGGTGATAGCCATAGACCCGACTTGCCGAGCGCAGGGTAATCAGGCAAGGCGGCAGCTTCCCCTCAAACAGTTCGGCATTAAAGTGGTCGAATGCGCTTTGAAGTGAGGCATAGAAGCTGGCTGTGGGGGATGGCTGTGGGTTCATTTGATTCAATATGACGTTTGCAGTACCAGAGGCTATGTCCAATCGTGCTACATCTCAGCAAATCTTGCATGGAATAATAGAGTCTTCTTCAAAACTATATATAGCGCACATGCGATGGTAGCCATCGGCAATCACAACCTTGCCATTTGCTGCGTCTCTTACAAGCAGTAACGGCGACAGAGTTTGTCTATCCAGAATTTTTTTCCGGTCTTTTGCCACATGGGAATTGCTGACGCCCAATATAGACAAGCCCGAAGCTCTGAAAATGTCCTTGGCTTTGAATTTGGACATGGGCGCATGCCTTAACTGATCGATCAATATTGCAACTGTTTGTGAATCGTATATCAGGTTCAAATACGACTCAGCCGCTGGATAGTCATGCTCTTCAGGGGTGTCCAGCCATTTAATTTCAGTTTTGCTTCCCATATATGCTCCTCATGACCCGGATAATCTGGACTACAACTTGCCCTCAACGTAAACAAACACATCCTCTCCAACTTCTTCACGACTCAATATTCCCCTATGTAACGCGCTTGAAACGGCAAAGGTGCAGATCAATTCATTTCCAGAGTAGCGATTGTAGAGTTCACGTGAAATTCCGTGATGAAACTTATGGATCAGGTCATTCAATTCAAATACATCAATTTCATTGTTTTCCCAACGATTAAAATCTTTTAGCAGTGCCTCAGAAGCCGTTTTTAGCTCGCGTTCATAAGCAATCCCGGCCATCTGCAGAAGCTTCTGTTTAAGATTTTTTGATCGCTTTTCTGGCATATTTTGACTGTACAACTTTATGCTGATTTTCTAACACCCCAAAACTTTACAGTCCACTTCGCCACTGAGTATGTTGAGTACCGGCAGTGCTTTTTCAAACTCGATAGTTGGCAGGGAAA
>VFSW01005070.1_pt1 | contig 19559 bp, 15 predicted proteins | sample 5358111 | NCBI WGS metagenome assembly VFSW01 (sample SAMN11554181, study PRJNA540505) | mine drainage metagenome | isolation source: sediment from site ElyBrook_90M | place: USA: Ely Copper Mine, Vershire, VT | collected 2017 | reverse complement strand
ACCCATTCAGTCCGACTCCGCGGCCACGCATTGCCCTTGACCAAAGCATCGATTCACCGTGAGCAGACCCCGCAATCCTCATACCGGTCATCAATGAGCATTTAGACTAAAAGAGTTATGACCACCCTGAAAGCCGTGCGCGGGACGCGCGACCTGTTGCCGCCGGAGACTGCGTTGTGGAACCGCATCGAGGAGACCGCGCGGCGGGTCTTTGCCCGCTACAACTTCGGCGAGATTCGCACCCCCGTCTTTGAAGACACCACGCTGTTTGCCCGCGGCGTGGGCGAAGAGACCGACATCGTCTCCAAGGAGATGTACACGTGGGAGGATCGAGCCCGCGCACAGTCGGAGAAGACCCAGTCCCTCACCCTGCGCCCCGAAAATACCGCCGGTGTGGTACGCGCCTATATCGAGCACAAGCTCGGCGAGAGCGGCCAGTTGCAGAAGCTCTACTACATTGGCCCGCAGTTCCGCCGCGAGCGCCCGCAGAAGGGCCGCTACCGTCAGTTCTCGCAGATCGGAGCTGAGGTCATCGGGCCGCCGTCGGCAGGCAGCGAATCCCCTTTGCGCGACGCCGAAGTGCTGGAGATGCTGGCCACTCTGCTGGATGAGCTGGGCATTACCGGCTGGACGCTGCACTTGAACTCCGTGGGCTCCGCTGCCGACCGCGCCCGCTACAACGATGCGCTCCGGGCCGCTCTGATTCCCGTCGCACCGCAGATGTGTGTGGACTGCCAGAGGCGCGCCGTGACCAACCCGCTGCGCGTTCTGGACTGCAAGGTGCCTGAGGACCAGCCGATTATCGAGAAGCTGCCCAAAATTGTGGACTCACTCGACGAGGAATCGAAGACGCACTTTGCTACCGTCACTGCCGCGCTCGACGCCGCTGGCGTGCCCTACACGCGCGATTATCGCCTGGTGCGCGGGCTGGACTACTATACGCGGACGACGTTTGAGTTCACGCACGGCGGCCTGGGCGCACAGAATGCGCTTTTGGGTGGCGGCCGCTATGACGGGCTCAGCGAGGCTATCGGTGGGCCCAAGGCGCCGGGCATCGGTTTCGCCATGGGCGAAGACCGGCTTGTACTCACCCTGCTTGCTCAGCACAATCACGGGTCTGCGCCACCGCGCGTGTTGGCAGATGCCTACATTGCGCCGCTGGGCGAAAACCTGAATCCTCAGGCTTTGGCCCTTGCCCGCGAACTCCGCCGAACTGGCCTCAGCATCGAGCTGGGCGACGGCAGTTTTCGCCTCAAGAAGTCCTTTGAAGCCGCCGAAAAGACGGCCCGCCGTATCGTCATCCTCGGCGAAGATGAATTCAAATCCGGTATTCTGACGATGAAGGATTTCTCCAGCGGCGTACAGATCAAGGTTCCTCTTGCAGTGCTGGTAGCGGTTTTATCCAACTCCGAGAACGCATAAAAGGATACAGGTAGTGCTTGATTTTCTAGGAAGTCTCGAACGGACGCATCTCTGCGGCGAACTGCGCGCCGCCCACGCTGGGCAAACTGTGGCCTTGATGGGCTGGGTCAACCGCCGCCGCGACCATGGCAATCTCATCTTTCTCGACCTGCGCGACCGCTCAGGCATCACTCAGATTGTGCTGGACAAGGAGCTGGTTCCCGATGGCCACGCCAAGGGTGAGCAGGTCCGGCCGGAATTCGTTGTGGCCGCTGTGGGCAAGGTGAGTCTGCGGGACCCCGATGCCATCAACCCCAAAATGCAGACCGGCGAAATCGAGATTGAAGCCACCGAATTGCTGGTCCTGAACGACTCGCGCCTTGCGCCCTTTTCGCCTGCCGAAGAAACGATCCAGAATGAAGAGGTCCGTCTCAAATACCGTTACGTGGATCTGCGCCGGCAGGAGATGCAGCGCAATTTCTGGCTGCGGCATGAGATCACGCTGGCCATCCGCGAGAGCCTCTCGAAGCAGGGCTTTCTCGAGATCGAAACGCCGATATTGACCAAGTCCACGCCAGAGGGGGCGCGCGATTTCCTGGTGCCCAGCCGCGTGCATCCGGGCGAGTTTTACGCGCTGCCGCAGTCGCCGCAAATCTTCAAGCAGATTCTAATGATCTCCGGTTTCGACCGCTACTTCCAGATCGCTCGCTGCTTCCGCGACGAAGATCTGCGCGCCGACCGCCAGCTTGAGTTCACGCAGGTGGATCTGGAGATGAGCTTCCCGCAGCAGGAGTCCGTCTTTGCTGTCGTCGAGGATTTTCTCTGCGCGGGCTTTGCCGCCGCGGGCGTCACTCTGCCCAAGCCGTTTCCGCGCATCACCTACGATGACGCGATGCGCCAGTATGGCTCAGACAAGCCGGACCTACGCCTGCCTGGCCTGACCGATGTGCGCTCTGCCTTCACCGACGAGGACCTGGCCACACTGCAAATTGACCGCGCGCTGCCCGTCATCGCCTTCCGGATTCCCAACGTGGGTGAGCTGAGCCGCAAGGAGCGTGAAGACAACCACCCCCTCTTCGACAAGAAGAAGGGCGCCAAGTTCATTGACGACTTCAAGCGCCTGGCCAAGGGATTCCCCGAAGCTGCCCTGAAGGTGCGCGAGCTGGCCGGCGCTGTGGACGGCGACTTTGTCATCATCGTGGCCGGCGACCCGGCGCACCACATCAAGGCCAGCGACACCAAGTTCGAAGGCCGCCTGAGCGAGCGCGAAATCAACGTCTACTCGGCCGCGGGCAACTTTCGCACCGAGCTGGCCAAAAAGTTCGCCGAGCGTCACGGAGCGTTCAACGTCACCGATACGTCAGTCCATGAGGCAGACCCGCGCAGCGGCAAGAGCATCGACGGTTCCGCGGCCTTCCATCCCATCTGGATCACCGACTTCCCCATGTTCGAGTACGACCTGGCCAGCGGCAAGTGGATGCCCGCGCACCACCCGTTCACCTCGCCGCACGAGGCGGACATGGCCAACCTCGTCAGCGATCCGGCAAGCGTGCGTGCCAATTGCTACGACCTGGCGATGAACGGCCTCGAACTCGGTTCCGGCTCCATCCGTATACACCGCAAGGACGTGCAGCAGCAAATCTTCCAGTCGCTCGGCATCAGCGACGAAGAGGCCCGCGCCCGCTTTGGCTTCTTCCTCGACGCGCTGGAGTACGGGACTCCGCCCCACGGGGGCATCGCGCTGGGATTGGACCGCATCGTGATGCTGCTGACCGGCGCGCCCAGCCTGCGCGAGGTGATCGCATTCCCGAAGACCGCCAAAGCCATCGACCTGATGGTCGACGCGCCCACTTCGGTCACCGAGCAGCAGTTGAGGGAACTCCACATCCGCGTGGCGCTGAAGAGTTAATACGCTTCCAACGTCCCCATTGCATCCCTGCGATCCGTCCGCGTTGAGCTGTGCGCCATGGGCTTGAAGAAACACGCAGGGTGCAGCGACGAATGCGATCCTAAGTCAAAGCGCGATCGAGATGGACATAGCCGCCGTCGACGATCAGGTGTTGGCCTGTGGTGTGCGAAGACTGCGTTGGCGAAAGAAGGAAGACGGCAGCAGCGGCAATCTCCGCGACCGTGGTCATGCGATGGCCAAGAGGGATCTTGCCTGTAATCTCCTTTAAGCGCGTTTCGGGATTGCTGAGCGTGTCGAGCCAGCGGCGATAAAGCGGTGTCATGACTTCAGCCGGGAGAATCGCGTTGACGCGAATGTTGTGGGGCAGCAGTTCAGCAGCCCATTCGCGGGTGAGAGCAAGCTGTGCGCCTTTGGCCGCGGCGTAGGCTGACGTGCCACCTTGCCCGGTAAGCGCAACTTTGGAGCTGACGTTGACGATGGCGCCCTGGGTGCGTTTAAGGGCAGGCAGGGCATGGTGAGCCAGCGCATAGTAGTGGACTAGGTTTCTGTGCAGGCTCTCGACAAACCCCTCCACGCTGCCCGATTCGAGGCCCACGCCGTCATTGCCGCCGGCATTATTCACCAGCCCGTAGATGTCGCCGAATCGATCCTGCGTTTCCGCGATGACCTGTTGGCAGCGTCCGGCATCTTCCAGGTGTGCCTCAATGAATTCGCAGCGGGCACGGATGGACTGCATCTCGGCCATGAAGTCCTGCACGTTACGTGAGTGGCGACCGAGGACGACGACACGCGCCCCCTCGTCAAGGCATGCACGGGTAATGCCTGCACCGATGCCTGCACCGCCGCCGGTGACGACGATGAGTTTGTCTTTAAGGCCTAGGTCCATGCAATTCTCGCTTTCAGATTGAAGTATGCCAACTGCTCAGGCGCTGTCTTTCGTCTGCTGGTGCCGCACCCTGATCAAACCAGGACCATCCGCAGACGCTAGCTGATTCCGGCCATCACTAACATGCGCGGCTCCGTCATCTCATCAATGGCGGAGCGGATGCCTTCGCGGCCGAGGCCGGAGTCCTTGACGCCCCCATACGGCATCGGATCGAGGCGCCAACTGGGCGTATCGCCGACAATCAGCGAGCCTACCTCGAGCTCGCGGTAGGCGGTGAGGATGCGGCTGGCGTCGCGTGTGAGCAGGCCGGCCTGCAGTCCGTAGCGCGAGCGGTTGACTTCTGCCAGCGCCTCCTCGAAATCTTCGTAAGACTCCACGGCGACCACGGGGCCGAACACCTCCTCGTCGCGAACTTTCATTCCCGGCTTGGTGCCGGTAAGAATCACAGGCGTGAGGACGGAGCCGTTGCGCTCTCCGCCGGCGATGAGCTTTGCGCCACCATCAATCGCTTCTTTGACCCAGGCCTCAATGCGTTCGGCCTCACCAAGCCGGATGAGCGGGCCGACTTCGGTAGCCTCCAGTGCAGGGTCCCCCGCAGCGAGGCTCGCAGTGGCTTCCACAAGCTTCCAGAGGAAGGTCTGAAAGATGGATTTGTGCACGTAGACGCGCTGCACGCTGATGCAGGACTGTCCTGCATAGCTGAAGGCCGAGTGCGCAGTGCGCACTGCGGATTCGTCCAGGTCGGACCAGTCGTTGTGAATGATGAGCGCGGCGTTGCCGCCCAGCTCAAGAAGCACACGTTTGCGGCCGGAGTGGACCTTGATCTCCCAGCCGACCTTGGCCGAACCGGTGAAGCTCACAAGCTTGACGCGGTCTTCCTTTTCGGCAAGCCAGGCGGTATCGGCGTTGCTCAGAGGCAACACAGCGAGGGCCTCCTCCGGCCAGCCGGCTTTGAGGATCACTTCGCCAAGGGCCAGCGCAGTGAAGGGTGTCTGCGGCGCGGGCTTCAGGATGAGCGGGCAGCCGGCGGCGAGCGCGGGCGCGGCCTTGTGGGCGGCGAGGTTGAGTGGGAAGTTGAATGGCGTGATCGCGAGGACCGGGCCAACCGGAAAACGCTGGACGAGCCCCCAGCGACCCTCGTTGCCTTCGGTCAGGTCGAGGGGGATGGATTCGCCGCCGAGGCGCGCGGCCTCTTCCGCGGCGGTCTTGAAGGTAAGCACGGCGCGATCGACCTCGGCACGGGCCAGGCGGACAGGCTTGCCGGCCTCGGCGACGATGAGCTGCGCGAAGCGCTCCTTCTGCTCGATGAGCGCGGCGGCTACGTCTTCAAGGATTTCGCGCCGCTTCCAGCGCGGAAGGGCACGGGTGCGGCGCATGCTCGCAGCAGCGTGGTTGACGGCCTGGCGGGCATCGGCGCGGGTGGCCACGGTGACGCGGCCGACAAGGCCCTGGTCCCAGGGCGAGCGCACTTCAAGGGCGTCGCCATCGGTCCATTCCTTGCCGCACATCAGAAATCCGGTTTGCGTACCGGGGCGCATCTTCATGGCGTGGTGCTCCTGTTTTGTTGCTACGTTCTTCATGGTACAAGGCAGGGCCATGTGAAAGCTCCGGCAAAGGTCAGGCCCGTGCAGGTGCTGAAAACTTGCGTGCCGGCGCGATACACTGGTCGCCTATGATTCACGATGGCAGAAGCCGCAAGCTTCCATTTGATCCCGTCGCAGCAGTAGCACACCTGAAAGCGAGCGATGCGAAACTGGCGGTACTGATCGAGCGCGCAGGGGAGTTCACGCTGCGACTGGATCCGTCGCCTTCGCCCTTTGAATCGCTGCTGGAATCTATCCTCTATCAGCAGCTTCATGGCAAAGCCGCGGCCACCATCCATCGGAGAGTACGGGAGTATTTCGGCGGCGATCCTGCGCCGGCGACCCTGTTGAAGACGCCGGATGAGCCGCTGCGCGCCGCTGGAGTCTCTGGGAACAAAATCAAGGCCATGCGCGACCTGGCGGCGAAGACGCTGGACGGGACGGTGCCGACCCATGCCGCGATTCGCAAGATGACTGACGCGGAGATCCTAGAGCGGCTGACGGCGGTGCGCGGCATTGGCCCGTGGACGGTAGAGATGCTGCTGATCTTTCGCATGGGCCGGCCGGATGTTCTGCCGGCGACCGATTACGGCGTGCGCAAGGGTTACGCGCTGACCTTTCTGCGGCTGCCGAAGACGCGGGCGCTGGAGGCGGCGGATTTGCCCAAGGCGGAAGTGTTGCTGAAGCGGGGAAAACGCTGGGCGCCGTATCGCTCGGTGGCGAGCTGGTATTTGTGGCGGGCATGCGACCTGGCCAAACACGCTGGCTCTGCACCTGCCGGGCGGGCAAGCCTAAAATAGGCTGAATGGCCGCACAGCCTGAGGAAGGCGGCGGTCTATGATTGGACTCTAATGTCTCCGAGTAAACGCTTTGTCTGCATTCATGGTCATTTTTATCAGCCGCCGCGCGAGAACCCGTGGTTGGAAACCGTAGAGACGCAGGACACCGCTGAGCCCTACCACGACTGGAATGAGCGCATCTGCGCTGAGTGCTATGCCACCAATGGCGCGGCGCGCATCCAGAACAGCAAGAATCAGATCACGCGCATCGTGAACAATTATGCGCGCATCAGCTTCAACTTTGGTCCGACTCTGCTGAGCTGGCTGAAGGATAACGCACCGCGCACGCACCGCATGGTGCTGGATGGCGAGCGTCGTAGCCGGCAGCTCTACAAGGGTCACAGCTCGGCCATGGCGCAGGTGTACAACCACATGATTATGCCGCTGGCCAGCCTGCGCGACAAAGTAACGCAGATTCGGTGGGGCATTGCGGATTACAAGCATCACTATGGTGTGGCGCCCGAGGGGATGTGGCTTTCCGAGACCGCAGCGGATAGCGAGACTCTGGAGCAACTGGCGGAGCACGGAATCAAGTTCACGGTGCTGGCGCCCCATCAATGTAAACGCATTCGGCCATTAACAGGCAACGCGGAACGGAACAATGACGGCTGGACCGACACGCCCGGCGCCAGTGTGGATACCACGCGCCCTTATCTGGTCCGCTTTGCATCCGGTGCGTCGATTGCGGTCTTCTTTTACGATGGGCCTACCTCGCGGGCCATTGCTTTCGAGGGGCTGCTCAACTCCGGCGAGGTCTTTGCGGCGCGTCTGAAGGCGGGCTTTAAGGATAGCGCACAGCCGCAATTGATGCATGTGGCCACAGATGGCGAGTCGTATGGGCACCACCACACACACGGCGAGATGGCACTGGCGTATGCGTTGCGGCTGTTGGAGCAGGACAAGACGGTAAAGCTGACCAACTACGGGTGCTTTCTGGCAAATTTTCCGCCGGAGTTCGAGTGCGAAATTATGGAAAACACCTCGTGGAGCTGCATTCATGGGGTGGAGCGATGGCGCTCGAACTGCGGCTGCAACGGCGGCCGTCAGGGATGGAACCAGGCATGGCGCGGACCTCTGCGGCAGGCGCTTGACGAGCTGCGCGATGCGATTGTCCGATTGACCGAGCAGGGGGGAGCAACGCTCTTCAAAGATGTTTGGGCGGCGCGCGAGGGCTACATCCAGGTGATTCTCGACCGCAGTGAGGAGTCCGTGGATCGCTTCCTCGAACTGCATCAGAGCCATCCGCTCAGCAATGAGGAGCGGGTATCTGCGCTGCGCCTGATGGAAATACAGCGTCACGCGCAGTTAATGTACACAAGTTGCGGCTGGTTCTTTGACGATATCTCAGGCATTGAAACGGTGCAGGTGATCGCCTATGCGGCGCGCGTCTTGCAACTGGCCGGGGCGCTGTTTGGCGAGCAGGCGGCAGGTCTGGAACCGGCCTTTATCGCCCGCCTTGCGGCGGCGCGCTCAAATGACGCCCGTGCGGGCGATGGAGCGCGCATTTACAAGGAAAAAATCGGCTCAATGAAACTGGGCCTGGAGCAGGTGGCGGCGCACTATGCCATCAGCAGCGTGTTCTCCTCATTTGCCGAAGAGACAGACCTGTTCTGCTATCTTGTGCGGCGCATCTCCTACGACATTTTCACCTCAGGCCGCGGACGACTGGCCGTGGGCCGTGCGCATGTGACCAATACCATTACCGGCCGCTGCGAGAGCTTCTCGTTTGCGGTGCTGCACTTTGGCGACCAGAATATTACTGCCGCGGTGAAGGCCTATGCGGAAAGCGACGCGGCGGAGTTCGAGACGTTTGCTGCACAGGCCTCCGAGCAGGTGCAGGCAGCGAATTTTCCTGAGGCGATTCGCCTGCTGGACCGATTCTACGGGCATGTGGACTACTCGCTGACTTCTCTGTTCACCGATGAGCAGCGGCGTATCGTGCAGCTGATTCTGAACTCCACGCTTTGGGATATCGAGACCTCGCTGACGACAATCTACGAGGATCATGCGAGCCTGCTGCACTTTCTTGCCAAGGCGGGGCTTCCAAAGCCGCCTGCATTGACGCTGGCAGCAGGGTTTGCGATCAATGCGGGGCTGCGGCGCGCTCTTGAAGCCGACCCGATTGACCAGGCGCTGCTGCGCTCGTTCCTGCAGCTGGCCAAGGCCGACCAGGTAGTGCTGGAGACAACAACGCTTTCCTACCTGGCCGATCAGCGGATGAAACGCGCCATGGTAGAGCTCCAGATGTCCGCCGGCTCGCTGGAGATGCTGGACCGGGCGCTGACGTTGGCCAGGACCCTTGTGGAGTTGCCGTTCGAGCTGAACCTTTGGCAGGCACAGAACATCTGGTATGAGATCCTGCGCTCTTCGGGCTCCGCGCTGACAGCTCTGCCTGCCGACGACCGACCGCACTGGGATAGAGACTTCAGCGAGCTGGGGAACTGCCTGTCGATCGACTGCGTGTCCATGACCTGCCTCGACCCATCAGTTGAGACGACCGGGGATTAGCAGGATGGCTCGACTTCGACAGAGGGCGCCAGCGTTCTAACGACGCTGGTGTCATTCCGGCAAACATTTCCTTCCCGCAGCCCGCCAATTCGGTTCTTTACACGCTCATCTACCGGCGGCATGCCGAATCTCCGCGCACGAATGGCGAACCGCCAGGAGATTCGTCTCTCATTCCGTCACCGTCAGCGTCGCATGCAGGCTGGCGGTCGAGTCTTCGCCGGCCCACACATCAAAGGTTCCCGGCTCCACAGCCCACACCTTCGTTTGCGGGCTCCAGAAGCTCAGTTCGTCCTTGCCCAGGACAAACTTCAGGGTCCGCGTCTCGCCCGGCTCCAAGATCACACGCTGAAAGCCCTTGAGCTGCCGCACCGGCCGTGAGGCGGAACCTGCCTGCTGGTGAATATACAGCTGAGTCACCGCGTCGCCTGCCACTTTGCCGGTGTTCGTTACCTCCACCGTGACCTCGGTGCTGCCCTCCGTCCTGATGTTCTTGCTGCTCAAACGCAGATGGTCCACTTTAAAGGTGGTGTAGCTAAGTCCGTATCCAAACGGGTACAACGGCTTGCTCGACATGTCCCAATACCGCGAGGTGAAGCCCGGCCTGCTCTCTGGCTCGTGGGTCAGATTGTGGTTATAGAAGAGCGGTTCCTGTCCCGCCACGCGCGGCCAGCTCACCGGCAGCTTGCCGCCGGGATTCACATCGCCAAACAGTACGTCCGCCACAGCGTTGCCACCTTCGGTGCCGGGATACCATGCCTCCAAGATTGCGGAAACATGCTCCGCCGCCCAGCGAATGTCCAGCGGTCGCCCATTCTCCAGCACGAGCACCACCGGCTTGCCCGTCGCCGCCACCGCCTCCAGCATCTGTTCCTGGATGCCCGGCAGATCCAGCGTTGCCCGCGAAGCCGCTTCGCTGCTCATATTCGCAGCTTCGCCCATGACCGCCACCACTACGTCCGCATCAGCCGCAGCGGCCTTGGCCTTTGCCAGCCACTCAGCAACTTCGTCCGTAGTGGGCGGCGGCACCGGCTTGTTGCCCGTCATCTCATCCAGCATCGACGGATAAACCCGCGACAGCACCGGCCCAGGCACATACGTCACCTGCGCCTCAGGCCCCAATCTGGCCTTGAGACCCGCCAGAACCGTCACCGGATGGCTCTTGCTGGCGCCGCCAAAGAGGCCCTCTACTGTCCAGCCACCCTCGATATCCTTCGTCGAGTCGGCCAGCGGCCCAATCACCGCAATATTCTTCAATGTCTTCGCCAGCGGCAGGGTTTGGCGCTCGTTCTTCAGCAGCACCATTGACCTCCCCGCCACCTTGCGTTCCAGGGTCAGGCCTTCCGGCCGGTTCAGCACTGCATCCACCTTTGATTCATCCACATAGGGGTGCTCAAACAGGCCAAGCTGGTACTTGATTTCAAGAATCGGCAGCACCGCCTGATCCAGTTGCTCTTCACTCACCTTGCCGGAGGTCACCAGCCCGGCCAGATTGTGCGTATAGGTCTGGCTGGCCATGTCCATATTCACCCCGGCCGTGATTGCCTTGTAAGCCGCATCCGCAGGGTCACTGGCGTAGCCATGCGTCTGCAGACTTGCCACGGCAAAGGCATCTGATACCACGAACCCTTTGAAGCCCCACTCCCTGCGCAGAACATCGGTCAACAGCCAGTGGTTGCCGCTGGCCGGCACGTCATTCAGGTCCATGTAGGCGCTCATAAAGCTGCCCGCACCTGCCTGCTCCGCCGCGTGGAATGGCACCAGATACACGTTGCGCAGCAGCACCTCCGGGATATACGACGAGTCATAGTCACGTCCTCCATCGGCCGCGCCGTAGCCGGCAAAATGCTTCACGCAGGCCAGCACGCTGTCTGGCCCCAGCGCTTCGCCCTGAAAGCCCCGTACCTGCGCCTGCGCCATGGCTGCGCCAAGATACGGATCCTCTCCAGCTCCCTCCACAATCCGCCCCCACCGAGCATCGCGGGCAATGTCCACCATGGGAGTAAAGGTCCATTGAATGCCTGCGGCGCGCGCATCCTGCCCAGACAGCCGCTGAGCGGCCTCTTCCACTCCCGGATCCCAGGACGACGCCATCGCCAGCGGCACCGGAAATACAGTTCGATAGCCGTGAATCACGTCAAACCCAAACAAGATCGGAATATGCAGGCGCGACTTTTCCATAGCAAGATGTTGCAGCCGATTGATCTCCTTCACGTCGGTCAACCAGAGAATTGACCCTACGCGTCCCTGGGACACAAGCGCATCCGGCTTCTCACCACCAAGGGCCGGCATCGTCATCCCGGACGACTGGTTCAGTTGGCCAACCTTCTCCGCCACGGTCATCTGCTTCAGCAGCGCCTCGGCCCGGCGGTGAGCTTCCTCATGCCCCATGGGCACGGCCTGCACATTCAGGCTGCTTGCAAGCGCCAGCAACGCACCCCACGTGAATAGCAACACTTTTGACTGCATCGTCTTCCCCACCTTGCGGCCTCTCTTCCTCAGTGACCTGTTCTCTCTGCATTCATGGCGCCGGTCCACAGGCACCCGTCAGCAGATGCAACTGTGGACTCCCAGCCTGATTGGCTCTACAAAAAAAGCGCCCCCCGATCAGTCCTGCCTGAATGCAATCCAGGTCTGGCAGATCGGAGGGGCGAGGAGCCGCAATCACAAGAAAACGGGCCCTTGGGTTTAATTCGCGTAGTGAGATCACTCCCTCCACGCAACTCCACCCCAGGCACATTTTCTGGACCGAAGGCAAATGTAAGCGGACTCCTGCAACTCTGATAGGTTCCATCGGGTAGCACCTGCCGGGAAGTGTGGTTAAGCCTCTATTCCAAATGAGTTTAATCCGATGTAGACAAGCAGATTTCCGGAACGTATGATACGCAATGCAGGCCCAAGCGTGGCGACCTTCCCCGCTGTCTCTCCGCCCAGAGCGTGAGTCGCAATTGCGGGAGCCGGGCACGTCGGCTCTGCGCGACCCGCCCTCGCTCCTTGGACTGAGCCATTGGCACGATGCACTATGCGCTGTGGTCTCACCTGAAGGCTACTTTGTTGCGGGCGGCTGCAAGATGAAGTCGTAGTAAGGAGCTGGGAATGGGGCTGGCGCCGAAACCCGCGCAGGACATCGAACAGACGACGTCAGTTCCCGACCCTTCGGCCGTCCGCGAGCAGCTGGAGCGTCTTATCGCCCATCCGCTCTTCGCGAACAGCAAGCGCTATCCTGCACTGCTCGCCTACTCCATCGAACAGACGTTGCTTGGCAATTCCGCTGATCTCAAGGAACGATGCATCGGCATCGCGGTCTTCGGACGCTCGCCCAGCTACGACGCCAATGCAGACCCGGTTGTCCGCATCACGGCAGGCGAGGTACGCAAGCGCCTCTCCCAGTACTACTACGACTCCAGCCACGAGGGCGAACTGATCGTTGAGCTGCCCATCGGCTCTTATGTCCCTGTTTTCCGGGTGCCTGAAGCTCCAGTGGAGCCTGAACCGGTTCAGATCCCTTCCGGTCCCGCCCTCGCTCCGGCTCCCCCTCCGGTTCCTGAAGCTCCGGCATCGCACCCCTGGGGCTACCGGTGGCTTCTTGTGGCCGCACTTGTTCTTCTTGCCGCGGCCGGAGGCGTCACCATCGGAAGGCGCTATCATCCTCCACCGCCGCCACCCTCCAACATTGATCGTTTCTGGGAGCCTGTCACCTCCAGCGCCAACCCGGCTACTTTCTGCCTGGGTGAGCCGGCCAAAGACCTCGATGTAGGCTCCATCAATTCCCTGGAAGCACCCTTGCCCGCATCCAAGCCGGAGCCCTTGTACTTTCGCCTGCATCTCTCCGGCAACCTGGCGCTGGCGGATGTCATCACCCTGACCCGCACCGTCGCCGCGCTCGAGACTCGCCACAAGACCTTCCGCGTCGTCCCTGCCTCTGAAGCCAGCTTCGAGCAGCTACGTGAGGGGCCCATCGTGCTGATCGGCGCGTTCGACAACATCTGGACGCTCCGTGTTACGCAGAAGCTCCGCTTTGGCTTTGAATCCAAAGATGGCGTCGCGTTGCTGGTAGACCGCAAAAGCAAGAAGCAGACCACATGGGCCACGGCCTGGGACCTGCCCTACGAGAAGCTTTCACGCGACTACGCGATTGTCGCCCGCATCCACGACAGCACGACCGGCCAGCCCGTCATCATCGCCGCCGGCATCTCCGAGGAGGGTACCGAGGCTGCGGGCGAGATCCTCTATAACCCTGTCTACCTTGACTCACTGCTGGCCAAGGTCCCCTCCGATTGGGAACAGAAAAACATGGAAGCGGTTATCGAGACGCAGGTCATTCAGGGCCATTCAGGCCCACCCAACGTACTTGCTGTGGAGACTTGGTAGAAACGAAAAGCATTAGAACGTCTCTGCATGCCTTCTCCGCAAAACGCCCAAGATCTCCAGGTGAACCATGCGAAAACTGGTTGTCTGGAACGCCTGAATCTGTGCGGCTGCGAATCCCCCGATGATCTGGGTCTCGTACTCATACCCCGGGCCGAGTGAACAGGGCCGAAATGCCGGCGGACCAGCAGCGGATGACGAGCAGCCTTCTCCGCCAAGGCGGCTTGGGCGATTATGGGGATGCAGGTGGAATCGGCCAAAAAGGTGCCCGAAGCCCAACATGGCAGTTCTTCAGGCCAACGGCAAAATGCGCGGCGAATCTTGAGGGACGTGGTGTCTGTCAGAGTCGAGTTCGAGTGAGCTTAAACCCCGCAGCAGCTTGCATCCTGGCCACGGTTGTCGCATCCTAGCTGGCATGGAATACCGCTTGTTGGGGGGCTCAGGCCTCAAGATTCCCGCTCTCAGTTTTGGTGCTGCCACGTTTGGTGGAGGCCATGAGTTTTTCACGGCATGGGGCGCAACCGAGGATATTGCTGAGGCCGCGAAGATTATCGACATCTGCCTCGAAGCCGGCGTGAACTTGTTTGATACGTCCGACATTTACTCCGACGGCCGATCGGAAGAGGTCTTGGGCAAGGCTCTTGCGGGCAAGCGAAACCAGGCGCTGATCTCGACAAAAGCGACATTTCGCCAGGGCGACGGCCCCAATGACGTGGGCTCCTCGCGCTTTCATCTGCGCCGTGCGCTAGAGGGCAGCCTGCGACGCCTTGGCACTGACTATATTGATATCTACCACCTGCACGGCTTTGACGCGATGACACCCATCGAAGAGGTGCAGGATACGCTGAACACCTTTGTGCACGAGGGCAAGGTGCGCTACATCGCCTGCTCGAACTTCTCCGGTTGGCACCTGATGAAGTCGCTGGCCGTTGCGGATCGCTACGGCTGGACCCGCTTTGTTGCGCATCAGGTGTATTACTCGCTGGTGGGGCGCGAGTATGAGTGGGAGCTCATGCCCCTGGGCATGGACCAGAAGGTTGGGGCGCTGGTGTGGAGTCCACTGGGCTGGGGGCGGCTCACGGGCAAAATTCGCCGCGGTCAACCACTGCCCGAGGAAAGCCGTCTGCATAAGACCGCTGAATTCGGCCCGCCAGTTCCCGACGACTACCTGTACACAGTGGTGGATGCGCTCGATGCTGTCGCAGCGGAAACGGGCAAGACCGTGACTCAGGTGGCGCTAAACTGGCTGTTGCAGCGGCCCACGGTCTCTTCCGTGATCCTCGGCGCGCGAAATGAGGGCCAGCTGCGACAAAATCTGGGCGCGGTTGGCTGGAATCTGACTGCGGATCAGGTGGGGAGACTGGACAAGGCAAGCACGCTCACGCCCATTTACCCCTATTGGCACCAGCGGCAGTTCATTGAGCGCAACCCGCTTCCGGTGTAAGCTCGGGCCGGGGGTTGGTTTGGCTCACTGGATAGGTGAGCTAAGATGTTTTTTATTAACTGTATACGCCCTTTCCAATGCCTCAGCGCGTGGCGGAGATATGCCTGTGGTGATGGTGGACAACGTAGTGGCCCACCAACCAACCGGCAACGCCACCCACCATGACATCGGTCGGGAAGTGCTCCTGCCCCATAACGCGGGTTAGACTGATGCCGGTCGCTGCGGAGTAAACCAGGATGGGAGTCCACCGGTTGGGGTACTCGCCGGCAATGGCCGCAGCAGTCGCCCAGGCCAAAACGCTATGGGATGAGGGAAATGAAGAGTCAATGCCCGCTCCTGACTGGAAAAAGTGGCCGCGGGCGCTGTCGAGCGCTGGGCGCTCGCGCCAGAAGATGAGCTTCATGCCTTCTTCCACGCCGACGCCGTCAATTAGCGCCTCGGCGCTCAGAATGCCCGCCTCGCGCGCGTGCTCACTCTGCTCAAAGTGGCCAAATCCATAGATCGCCACCGGCGCGGCAATGAAGCCCCCGATCATGGCGTTGGAAGCATTTACGTTAGCCTGGTTGAAGCTGGGGTCGTGGGATACCACCTGTGACATCGCGCGGTGGTCAGTGGCGATAGAGGCACCGGTGGCCAGAGCCAGCGGGGCCAACCACTTCAGGTCATGGGCGCGCAGACGGAAGGGGCTGGTCCAGATCGCCTCCTGGTCGCGGAGGACGTTCATCGGGGTGCCCATCACTGTCACGTCACTCTCGGCCTTTGCCTGCGAAGGAGTCGGCGAGCTGGCCAGAGGTGCGTCTGGAAGTGGGGCCGCAGAATGAGAGTCCTGCGCCGTTACCGCGATTGACGCAAGAAACAGCAGAGTTGTTGCAGCGAGGATACAGGAGCCGCAATAACGCTGCGGCAGCGAGGGGCGAGGCGGGATGTTCAAAGTCGGGGATCTCCTGAGACTGTACGCCAAGTTCCATTGTCCCATTTACTTGCCGGGCTCGGATAGGTAAATGGCGACGTAATCGAGATAGTTTTTGGCGTACTCGAGGATGAGAGCGCGGTCCTTGTCCCCGAGTTCACGGCGGAGCTTGGCTGGGACACCGGCCCAAAGGGTCCGTGGCGGAACAACCGTATGCTCTGGGACGACGGCCCCAGCGGCGATGATGGAGCCTGTGCCGATGCGGGAATTGTTCAGAACGCGCGCCCCGATGCCGATCAGGCATTCATCCTCAACCACACAGCCATGGACGGTGGCGTTGTGACCAATGGTGACCCAGTCACCGACGAGAACCGGGTAAAGGTTGCGCTGACCGTGGAGGACGGCACAGTCCTGCACATTGGAGTTCGTGCCGACGCGAATGGAATTCACATCTCCGCGCAGCACCGCATTCATCCATACCGAACTGTGTTCGCCGAGAGTCACATCGCCGATGAGTTGGGCCGACACGTCAATATAGCAACTGGAGGGCACCTGCGGAACTTGACCACGGTAACTGCGAATCATTGCTCTAAGGCCTCAATGGAGAGTTTATTGCATTCCGGCAGCCGGGTTTGACGCGGGGGATGGGAAGATGCCGAAGGCAGGTTCGGAGTCGGGGATTGGGAGTGGAAAATATTGGGCAGAATGATTTACCTGTTTGGCAAGCCCTCCAGTATGATAAGAAGAAGCCCATTAGGCAGGTTTGGAGGTGGGACCCCTTTGGCAGAGGTTCGTTTACAAGAAGGCGAACCGCTCGAAAATGCGCTGCGCCGGTTCAAGCGGAAGGTACAGCAGGAGGACATCATCAAGGAAGTTAAGCGTCACTCCTACTACCTGAAACCCGGTGAGAAGCGTCGCGTCAAGGCAGCCCTGGCGCGCAAGCGGAATCGCAAAAAGGCTCGCAAAGAGCAGGACTAGTTTTTTTGACGACAGAATCGTGACGAGCCGCCCCCGGCGCTTCCCGCGGAACACAAGCGAGCAGCGCAACCAGCACCAGATAAGAGCGGGGGTGGCTTGTCGCGATTTCTTCTTTTCACTTCCCCGCGCTCTTCCCCCAATCGCGGCGGGCAGTCACTCAGTCTGCAAGGCAATCCTCGCGGACATTCCAAATTGCCGCAACTCTTTTTGCGGCCCGGGCCCTTGTTATAGCAACAAGAACGAAGACAGGGAAACGGGACCGGCAAGGCAGTTGGGATCACGGCCGATCGCAGCATGTTTCCCTTGTTTGGGGAAGCCGGCCATGGAATATACCGATCGAGTTCTGAAGTGTACCGATTGCGGCGCGGAATTTGTGTTCACTGCGGGTGAACAGCTTTTTTTCCACGACAAGCAGTTCACCAATGACCCAAAGCGATGCAAGCAGTGCAAGGCCAAACGCGCCAGCGGGGGCGGCCGCGTGCGTGCGGAGACACGCACCACCTGCTCGGAGTGCGGCGAAGCGACAACCGTGCCGTTCAAGCCCACTCAAGGCAGGCCTGTGTTGTGCCGCTCCTGCTTCCAGAAGCACCAGGGGAAGACCCCTGCGCCGCAATCGCCCCACCACGCGGCGCAAGCTGAATAACCAGGCGCAGAGTTAGGGCTTTTTGGCCAAGGCGCGATAGCCGATGTCTCGCCGGAAGTAGATCCCCTCAAACTGCACTTCGGCGATTGCCTGATAGGCGCGGGCCAGTGCCTGCTGCAGCGATTCGCCCGTCGCGGTGACGCCCAGCACGCGGCCGCCGCTGGCTACAATCTGGCTGCCGATTCGGGAGGTGCCGGAGTGAAAAACCTGTACGCCGGGAACCTGGGCGGCGGCGGCGAGGCCGCTGATCGGAAAGCCTGTCTTATAGCTGCCGGGATAGCCGGAAGAACTGGCAACCACACAGGCCGCGGCCCCGGGACTCCAGCGTAGCTCAGTCTCGGCAAGCCTGCCGCCGATGCAGGCTTCGAGCGCATCCACAAGATCGCTTTCAAGTCGCAGCAGAATGGCCTGCGTCTCCGGGTCGCCAAAGCGGGTATTGTATTCCAGCACCTCAGGACCGCGCGCGGTCATCATAAGGCCCACGTAGAGGACACCTTTGAACGGCGTGCCTTCCTCGGCCATGCCACGCACGGTGGGCTCTGCGATGTGGTGCAGAATCCACTCCGTCATGCCCGGTTCAAGGATGGAATCTGTGGAGTAGACGCCCATGCCGCCGGTGTTAGGGCCGGTGTCGCCTTCGCCGATGCGTTTGTGATCTTGCGCCGGCGCCAGCGGGGCCACATGCTCGCCATCAGAGAGGCAGAGAAAGCTGACTTCCTCGCCCTCCAGAAACTCCTCAATCACAATCTGCTCCTCGGCACTACCAAGGAGGGAGCCGGTAAACAAACCATGAGCGGCTTCCAGCGCCATGTTCCGCGACTGGCAGATGAGAACGCCCTTGCCCGCGGCCAGCCCGTCGGCTTTGACAACAATGGGTGGATGAAACCGGTCAATAATCTTCTCCAATTCAAGGGCGCTGGAGCACACCGCGTAATTGGCGGTGGGAATATGGTTGCGCTTCATGAATTGCTTGGCGAATGCCTTGCTGGTCTCCAGCAAGGCTGCCTCACGGGTGGGTCCAAAGACGCGCAGCCCGCACGCCTCAAGGGCATCCACAATGCCCAGCGAGAGCGGCAGCTCCGGGCCCACGATGGTCAGTCCCGGCTGCTCGGCCTCGGCCAGGCGCACCATGGCGTCCAGGTCTTTCAGGTCCACGGGTACGCACCGGGCCACCTCCGCAATGCCGCCATTGCCAGGCGCGCAGACTACCTCCGCGACGCGACGGCTGCGCTTAACCGCCCAGGCCAGTGCGTGCTCGCGGCCCCCGGAACCAAGGATGAGAACTTTCATCGCTATGTGTAATCCCCCGACAGGTTATGGTCGGCAATCGGGGGGGGTGAAGTCAAACGCGTGCGGAATGCTTCTCTCCTATACTGAAGCGTGGACCGGTGGCCGGTGTGCGCGCGGGGTCCGCTTACGAGAGCACCCACCATGGTGGATACCCGCATCAAGCCGTACCACGAGCAACTGGCCGCAGAGGAGCGGCGCGCGGCTCAGCGGCGGGCGTTTGCACGAAACCAGGCGATTGGCCTGCTCCTGCTGGCGTCAGTAATCCTGGCGTGGTGGCTCACTCATAGCAATCCGAAGTGGTTCTTTCCGCCGGGCTGGTGGCGCTTGTGAGCGGCTCGGCGAACTTGTCAGGGCACGACTGCAGTCGTACCGATCAGCTACAACCATCGACCGCGGCTCCAGCCCCCGGTGCGGAGCCTCTCGCCGTGCTGCTCCTAGGCCCGACGGGCAGTGGCAAGACGGCGCTCTCGCTGGCGTTAGGCGAGCGCTTCGGCGGCGAAATCGTCAGTTGCGACTCGGTGGCCGTCTATCGCGGCATAGATCTCGGCTCCGCCAAGCCCTCCGCCGAAGAGCGCGCGCGGCTGCCGCACCACCTGATCGATGTGGCCAACCCCAACGAGCCCTTCACTGCGGGCGAATACAGCCGGCGGGCGCGAGCGATCCTGCGTGAGATAGCCGGGCACGGCCGGTTGCCCATCGTGACCGGCGGAACAGGCCTCTACCTGCGCGCCCTGACCGAAGGGCTGTTCGCCGGGCCAGCGCGGCAGGAAGAGCTGCGCGAGCGACTCCGCGCCAGCGGCAAA
>VFSW01005069.1_pt1 | contig 19560 bp, 13 predicted proteins | sample 5358111 | NCBI WGS metagenome assembly VFSW01 (sample SAMN11554181, study PRJNA540505) | mine drainage metagenome | isolation source: sediment from site ElyBrook_90M | place: USA: Ely Copper Mine, Vershire, VT | collected 2017 | reverse complement strand
TTCCTTTTTTCAACTTATTAGAAAGCGGTACCCAATAATGAAAACCGCCACGACAGCGTTGAATTTCGGGCACCATGTTCTGGTGCTGCTTGATGAGCCAGATCAGATCGTCAGCGGCAATCGTGCATTGCTTGGCTTTGTCGCACTCGATATGAATCGCACGAAGCTCCATGTCCAGCGGCTGCGGGCTGTAGGCGGCGAACATCAATCCGACTGCAAGTTCTTTCAGCATGGATTACCTCGTGAGAAATCGGTAGCCAAAAATGAAAACCGCCGCTGTGCGGCGACGGTGTTGACGATTACCTGTTCTTTAGGTGTCATGTTTTCTCTTATGCACAAACCCAGGCCACACCATTATCAAAAACTGGTATCACTACTGCGCCCCCGCCAACAACCGCAGCGCCATAAGCAGGCCCAAGTGCATCGGTTACATAGGCCATAAATCCAGGGCCGGGGGCGGGTAGCGTTGCTACGGTAAACGCCGGTGGCTTTATAATTCCACAAATAAGCGCACCGGCACTTAGAATAACTGCTGATCCACTAGCGTTAGTAATAGATGCAGGAACTATAGCCGTTGCAGATATAATACTTACACTCACCGCAGTCGCAGCAAGCACGATGGCCCCCGCCGCCCCGTTCAAATATGCCGTATGGATGGCTGTGTGATATGCATTGCTGATGTTTATGCTGTTCAAGGCGTAAGCACTAATATTTATATCGGTACACAGGTTGGTTGGGGTTCCGTTAATCACTAGATTCGCGCAATATAAGCGAGTAATGCCAGCATTTACCAAGCTAGTCATTAGAACATCACCAAAGACCTGCAAGCCATCTATGTGTATATCCCGCAAACCGTTTGCTGCTCCGGTATTTGCGCTACCGTCCAATGCAACCGTGTAGGTTCCCCACGCGCCTCCGGCATCTATGGTCACTTCAACTTCATAGATATACATAAAGCCTGGGCCGGATTGCCCCGCTTGATTTTTGCACTGCAACCCGCTGCCCAGCGTGGTTCCAGTACCGGCCATTATTGTCAGCCGTTGGGGGCCAAACCCCGAGCCGCCCGTGCTGGTGAAGTTTATAAATGGCTCAGTCGCGCTGCCTGCCGTGTAGTTTCGGTACAGAACAGTCTTGCGCAACCCATCGCCCATCAAATTTATCTGCGCAGTAATGTCGGCGGGTTTGCTGGCAAAACGATAATATCCAGCCGGGAAATACAGCGTTGGGATGTTGTTCGTAACGCAGTAAGTAATGGCGGCATTAAATGCAGCAGTATTGTCAGTAGCATTGTCGTTGTGACCCCCAAGCGCAAGAAAGTTTGCGTAGAGAGGCGCAACATTTACGGAATTAAATAGCCCATCATTTCTAATAGAAAATACAGAAGTCCCATTGTATGTCGCAGAAGCAGCATAGCTTGCGGTTGGATTAGGTGTCCCATTTACTGTTGTGATCTGAAGTACAGCTTGATTTGAAGATAAGAAACTAGCCTGACTGGCATATATCTTTACCGTTGGTGCATCGGCTGTCTGCGTAAAGGTTCCCTGCAATCCCGTAATACTTCCGGTCGCCGCGACAGATGTTGGAGTTATCGCACCAAGAGAAAGAGAGATGGCTGGAGCCGTAGTGGGGTTTGCGACAGTCCCCGATACGCCATTCGCCGTTACGACGCTTACGGTACTAACTGTTGGTTGCCAGGTTGCATCTTCACGGAGAAATTTTGTTACTCCCGCTACTGCGCCTGGATCAGGAACTGCCCCCTTATTATGAGAACCACCCGAAGCACCAAAGGTATTGATGGATATGGTCGGAGTCAGGCCACCACTTGAAACAATGGGAGCGGCACCACCAACAGACGAAACGAGTCCGCCGCTTGAAGTGGACAATACAAAGGTAATAAGGGACTTCCCGAATACAATGGGATTGTCTGTTGTCGTCAACTGATACATTGGTGACGCACCACTACTAGAGGCTACAACCACTAGGCTTCCGGTTGCCGCGTCCCTCGAACCATCAAAGTCTTTGGCTCGCGTCCAGCTAGTGGTGCTGCATAGATAGATGCCATTTTCTCTGGCGTCTGCCTGATCCTTAACAAGCACACGTTGATTCTGTTTTACTGCAACTCCACCAATGGTTTGCTCACCGGCAATCGTTATTGGGCCGGTTGTGGCGGCGATACATGGAGCCTTTACAGCTATAGAAGTGGTTAGACCATCTATCCTGCTTGTTTCAGTTGACGGCATTAGAATATCTTGTTGATTGGATACTTCACATGGAAGTAAAGCCTGCCAGCCGTGGACATAAGACTCGATCCTAAGAAACTTAGTGGTTGTGCGCTCCCCTGTTCAGTAAGATCAATATAGTTGTTGCCAGCCTGGATGCCCCCTGATATTTGCGTGTACCCTGCATCCATGCTGAATCCCCCGATACCGGCGAGATTCAATCCCACAATCAGGCTTGTGAACCCTGCGGGGACGGAGAATGGAAGCCCGGTTATTCTTAGGTTCCCTGCCGTAGCACCGTCTTTATTAGTCATTGTTAAAGAACCAAAGACCGTTACCTCATCACCTACGCGCGTCCAGAATCCGACTTGTCCCCCCGCAGCATAGGTCTGAGTACCTGGAGTTCCGGCTCCTGCAAATGCCGGTGTCCATGTACCGCCTGAAGTAACAAGGCGTTCTGCTCGAACGGTTGAATTTGTGACGCCAGCAACAGAGGAATCAGTGACAAGCGTTGGATCAACGCCGATTAGTTGAGTGCCAGCAGAATTAGGCTCAAGTATTATTCCTTGTGTTGCGTTTCCAACCCATGTTCCGCCATTAACAAATGTCTTGGTAGAAAGAACGTCTATAACCATCCCATACGCAGAGTTTAAAACCCCCGCACAAGCGGTTAATACCGTTCCTGCCGCATTATTTATCTGAAATCCTACAGCTTGATTATTACAAACCGTGTCGATTGCAACTCCACCAGTTGCCATTCCATCAACAGAGTGGACATATACACCAATGCCTCCTCCAACATATGCAGCACGACACCCAGAAAGTAACCAAGCATCACATTGCACGCCAGCACCATTACTGCCAACCCGTATTCCGTTATCGCCGCCAGCATTATTTCCAATTGCCGAGACTGAATAACATTGATTGTGGTTGCCGTTGATGACAATCAGATCGCCCGTTGATCCGACACTCGCAACACAACCGCCGCCGCGCAGTATTACTCCAGTAGCAGTTGTTGTTATTCCCGCCGTTGTCATCGTTGACTTCTTCAGAAGATACGAAGAAGGCAAGTCTGTGTTGGTCAGACCAATCCCACCTAGCCCGTAGAACTCAATCTTCTTGTTGATAGTTATCGTAGAGGAAATGAGTGGTTTCCCGTCATAAACAACCGTCGTTCCGTTCGTTGCTGAAGCGATAGCATTGTTGATCGCCGTCGTGTCGTCAGTAACCCCGTCGCATATCGCGCCAAAGTCCCTGATATGAATCCATTGGCGCATCTTGTTCTGCGCCGTCAGGGTGACTGCACCAGCCCCGGCTTGTGTAAAGTTAAGCGTCGGCAATGTGGCAGAACTGAAGCTCGATATGCCGAACGTAATCGCAGACGTTCCGAATATGATGGGGTTATCCGTCGTAGTCAGTTGATAACAGGCGTTTGCCCCACCGACCGCGCCGACAATAACCAAGGTTCCTGTTACGGCATCCCTCGATCCGTCAAAATCTAGCGCACGAGTCCACGCAGACTTGCTCACCACATAGATGCCGTTTGTCCTGTTGTCGGCCTGGTTCATTACCAAGACACGTTCCCCTACCACACACGCATGACCGTTGACGGTCTGCGTTCCAGACAGCGTGATAGCCCCTGTGGTCTGGATGATGCACGGCGCTTTGACCGCTACGCTGGTCGTTAAACCGTCTATACGGTCAGTGGATGTGCTTGGCATTGGATGTTCCTAATATGGGCGAAAAAAAACCCGCCAAAGCGGGTCACTTTGATTGACTTGATTTTCGTTCTATTCGGTTGTTGAGAAAGTCAACGATGAACGGTTCCATCATCATCATTTCCTCCTCCTCGCACATCTGTCTGGACTTTACTTGTTCGTCAACTTGAATATCGCTCAATGCAATGTCCTTTTCGCATTGGCCTCAGACTGCTTCATTGCATCATTCCCCGCCTTGCCTAGTTCCGTCATTCTGAAATAAAGCGTGTCGATGATCTGGCGCTTGTCATCGGGAGTCATTTCCGGGTTCTTATATATCAGGCGAACCAGTTGCGCAGTTTCGCCTAACGCTTGATGTATTCCCTCAAGCTGCATGAATGCTACCGGATCAAACTTCATCTCCTTATTGACGGCCCCGATGTTCCCCTGCTTCGCTTGCGCCATGATCGTATCTGCCGCCATCTTGTGTTGCCCGTAGGCGTCGTAGAAATCTTGAATGGGCTGCGCTCCAGCAGACGGATAGCGAACCACAAAAGCCTTTACGAAAGGAATGTCAGCAAGCGCGTCTGTAGGATTAACCGGATCAGGCAGTTGGCCGGTCTTTCTCAGCGCCAAGTCTGCGGCCTTCAGAAAGTACATTCCGAGACCGCCTGACCATGCCTGAACGTAATGCTCGATCAACGCAGGACTGGTCAAGGCGCGAGCTACGCCAGGAGTAACGGAACCCTCATTCCCAATAGACATCTCCTTCATTCCAGGGAATGCGCCTAACTCACCACCCAATTTCTTTGCTAGTTCCGTTGTGTAAGTGTTGTACCTATATTCTGGTAATTGATTCTCCACGTCTTTGGGAATCAGCGGCTGTCCAGTAAAAAGACTTCGATTAGAAAATTGCTCTATAACTGGAGATGCCCATGTCGGAATCAGGTTCGGATAGAAGGCTTGGCTGATCGAACTATCTATCCCCTTCATGGCGTCCGGCGTATCGGCAACAAAAGCGTCCATCAACCGTTCTGGCAAAGATCCAAATAAAACGCCGAGTTCAAACGGCTTTGGAATCCGCATGATTGTCTTTCCGTCGTCGGGAGAGAACGTCCAAAAGAAGTCTTTCTGCCAACGAGGAATGTCTTGAAACCACTGTTTATCGTGGTTCTGCCACCACAGCAACAGCGACGGAATGGTGATCGCAATGAAACTTTTAGCCAAGGTACCTTGCGGGTTTTCCTTGATGGCGCGATACATACGATCAATACCCTGAATGCCGGGGTTCATAAATGCAGTCTGATGACTATAGCTTGCGAGAAATGGATTCGAGCCGCGCCTAGCAAAGTCAACAGTCGCTTCACGAGAGATCAGGGCTAACGCCTGAATCGCGGCCTTGTCCTTAGCAACAGCCATCTCGTCACCAACAGACCCTACTCGAGTAGCGTTTTCAACAAACTCACTTGCGCTACGCAGAATCTCCACCGGAGTCTTTAGAACATTCCATGCCTTCTTCATCAATCCCGTCTCGGCATTCAACTCGAACAGATGTTGACTGATGTAGTTGCGATCCATGGAAACCATCGTTGCACCAGACCCACCGCCCTTCATCCAGTTCTGGAATGCCGTATCCTGTAGACCTAAATGAACGGCACCTTTTATCGTCTTGATTGGATGCGATCCTGCATAGACAAAGGCAGATACCGCATCACGGATCATGTTTCTCGGCATAAAGTCCGGGCTTAGTGTGACGCCAGCACGAAGTAATGACGCTGGAGTATTAAGCATGTTTGCCAGAAACCCGGCGGTTGTCTTATCGGTTGCATTGAAAGCCTCGGCAACGTCTGGATCTACTTTGTACGTCGATGGCTTGCCATTATCGAACACCACAACCTCATCCTTGGCTGGAGTGCTGCGAACCGCCCTGAATATCGTGTCAACTTTAGGGTCTACAAACTCAGCGGAGTCGCCAAGAATCTTCCTGAGTTCGCCTTCCTGCAACTTCACCGGCAGCAGCGGTTGCTTAACCTTCTCTGCAAAATTCTTTCCAAGACCCACAAACGCCTGCCGCGCCGCGTTCTTTTCGGCCAACTGCATGAATAGGAACGTGTCCTTGATGTCGCTGGTGATCGGGTCAAGTATCTGACGCTCGCTTCCCTCTATCTGCTTTATTGGGTTGCGCACAACTTTCGCCGTCCCGGCGCGTGGTTGTTCTTCAAAGTAGCGATAGAATGGAACGTATGCCTTGTTCGCTTCTTCCATCGCAGCGCGAGTCTCTTTATTCAGAATCCCGCTTTTCTCAAGGTAGTCTAGTAACGCACCACGATATGCAAGCCTGTCCTGAAACACGGGTTCATACTTTGCAGCACCATCTGCTATTACTGCCTTGGCTGCATCAATCGGTATCCCGGTATCAATGCCACGGCCCTCTAATTCAACAGCACGCCTAGACGCCATGTAAGCCCTGAATCCGTCCATGTCATTCTTGACGGGTTCCATGATGGCTTCATACGACTTCCCGGTATCCTTGTAGGTGTCAAAGTCAAATGTTGCCTTTGTAATAAACTGCTTTCCCTTTCCAAACACCCCAGCCGTTAGCCGTTCAAGATCATACGGATTCCGAGACGTTGGCAACTTCACGCCCTCATCCCTCATCGCCATCTTGATCGGATTTAGCCTATCAACTATCCCCGTGTACATCTGCCGGAAAGTCGGAATCAGTTGTTTGTGATCCTCTTGCACAATTCGAGAAAGTACTTGCTTCTGCGCATCTGATGGCTCTGGAGACTCAGGGGGGCGAGGAGGTTCTGGCGGCTTGCCTACACCACCGGCTTCGGCGGCCTTAGCGGCTGCTGTTGCAGCGCTTGGCTCAGATCCGGCGTTCCTTGTCCCGGAGAGAGTGCCTGTTCCATCTGTTGATCCGATGCCTGCCCCAGCATTGGAGACGGAATCTCCTTGGCCGATGTCAGCCTGCGATTGACCCGTCGCGCTACGTTCATTAGCATTTCCACTCTTGTCATGCTCATCGAGAAACCCCCTTATACCGGCCATAAAATCAGAGCCGCTTGTTTCAAATTGTCCAGCAAGTTTCTCTACTGCTCGCTCGTCTATGCTCAACGCCCTCGCAACCATTGCTGCATCGCCAGCGTCAGCGGGCTTCCCGCCCGACGCTTCTAGTTCATATTTGGCGGGTTTAAATGGTTCCAATGAATCTATCGGAGTCGCCACAGCAGTAGGTTGCTCTACAGGTTGCTTAGATTGTTCAAACAGCTTATCGCCTTCGGCCATGAGTTGTTCGGCGCGAGCTTGATCTTCGGGCTTCCCGGCACGAAGCAGACCATTGGCCTCGTAGAACTTGGAATGCGCTTGTTGCTGTAACTCTTTGATCGCATCTGTCGCTGGTCCGCGTTGATCTTCCGGCAACGCATCAATGGACTCACGCTGAGTCATATTGATGCGTTTCTCGGACGGTATTCCAGTGGCCTCCGCAATAGACTTTGGAACATCAACGTTCTTGGAAAGCATATCCTGAGAAACAGTTACATCTTTTTGCGCAGTCTCCAAGACAGCTTCAGGATCAACGCCAGTCTTTTCATAGATAGCGCGTAATTTATCGTTTACGACCGGCGCTATCTTTTCATCTGCCGTTACAGTCCTGGCCGCATCTGAGAACGTCAACGGTGTAGGAGCCTTTCCAGCTATGGCACGACCAAGTGGGCCAACCAATAGTGCGGGTAGCATCTGTATCGTAGATTCAGTAAGCGCCGCAGCGGTCGGGCTTCCGGTTACATCGGCAACCTTTTTACCTGCCGTCTCAGAAACATCTGTCAATGCAGCAAGCGGAGACGTGATCGTAGCCGCTAACCGTTTCCCTGGAGTGGAGTAGGGGGTGAATGTCATTGCCTGTGCAAACTTGTTGGCAATTGTTTTGGGGTCTTCATCTGTCAACCCTGCTGCGCGTCCCACTACGGTTCCCAAGCCACCGGCAAGATAGGCCGGGAACCCCAACCCCATTCCTGTGGCGACATTCAGGGATGCCTCTATAGGCGCATATACCGTAGCCAAATCTTTTACGGTCTGCCAAGCGGGCTGTAGTGTTTTGGCAACGGCTGTTGCAAGGTTGGTATTCGCGGACTTCGTGTCTGGTGCGCCAAAATAGTTATCAATCTCGCCATCATCAAATCCTGCCGCAGATAGTTGCGAACGCTTATCAGCCGCCCACGTACCTATCTCGTCAGGAGTAAACCCGGCGGTACGTAGAGATTCAATCTGAGAATTGGCTTGACTCATTTCATGCCTGAGCGCTTCATGTAATCAGCAATCGACTCACCGGGCTTGCGTGCGCCCGCAGGGGCGGCAACCGGCCCCAGCCCTGTAACGCCGTTCATATTTCTAGTGAACGTATTAAGCGACTGTGTGAGCGAAGTTTGATACGGCTTTATCGCTTCAGGTTTTCCAAGGTAATCTGGCTTTGATGGGTCAAACAGGTCATGCGGATTCTTGCCAGATTGTTTATAAGCATCTACCTGTTTGCCAACGTAATCATTAAACTCATAGAGCTTTTGTTTTCCTGTCTCGTCAATCTTGCCCATCATGGGATTTGAATGGTCAATCTGAGCGCCTATACCCTTGATGAAGTCGCTTTGTTTGGTTCCGAGTTTCTCGCCGTCAGGAGATTTAGCATCAATAACCTCCCTGCGTAACTTCGACATATCCTCAAATGATAATTGTCTATTAAGATAGGCGTTTTCGATTGGTGCAGTACTCGTAATTTTGTTAGGGTCTCCATCTGGAGCATGAACATTAGCAAACAGCCCCAATGCAACGGTAGGTATTGTTTTGACCGGACGATCCAACACCTCGTTAGCGCGTGAACGCATCAGATTCAGAAAGTGTTCCTGTGATCCTTCACCCACCGCCGGAAGATTAGATTGCAATACGTCGTTGACTGACAGTTTCCCCACGGCCATTTGCGCGACAAACTGTAACTGTGTGGCCTGAATCGCATCTTTCTCGGCACCAACCTGCTTCCCTGCATTGACGCGCTCACGCACTCCAGCCTGATAAAGGAGCCGTTGCCTTGTGAGTTCATCTATCTTCGGAGCATAGCCAGGATCGCTTGCCAACCTCTCAGCGGTCTTGCCGGGGTCGGCATTCATGTCTCCCATGACAGACGCCAACTGTGTACGCATATCGAAACTCTGCGACATCCTCTCAGCATCTACGTCTGTGATCCAGCCCGACGTTTTCATCTCGCCGATGGAGATTTTTGCCATGTTAGCCATCTGCTGTTGCGCTAACGAGTCTGGAGCTTTTGCTATGCCTTCTGCATAGGTTGTAAGATTAGAATTCAGATTTGCAACATTGAAATCTCGTTCCTGCTTTGATGCAGAAACTATCTGCCCAAGTTGGTGTGCTGCGGCAAGTTTTGTGTACTCGTTCTTGAATACCTCCTGCACCACGGGATCGCTAAGTTGATTCGCGTACTTGTTTCCAATGGCCGACGCATCCATCTTGAATCGGGTTGGAGATGTGGCGTAATCTTGATCCCGCGAATATTTGTCTGCTAAAGCGCCAAGCTCCTCCGTGGCAGACCCCATGGCGTTTGTCAGATCAGCGGCGCGTCGAACCTTGGTAAGATGATCTCCTATCTGAGATATGGCATTGCCAACTCCAGCCAAAGCAGCATCCGGCGCACCAGCGTTGCTGACCTGCGATATAGCGGTATCGGCAACCGGGTCTGGTCTGGCACCTAGAGAGTCTGAGGTAGGAAGTTGCGCCATTAGCTGCTCAATCCCGCTCTGTCCCACGAGATATAATCGCTGAAGTCAGACCCGTCAGGACTGGCCCCGGCAGTCGGCGGCCCTTTACCTCCATACTTCTGCCATAGGCTCTGCATATTGTTCACGGAACTTGGCGTAAGGATGGTTGCAATCGCACCATAGTTTCCTGCCGTCCGTGCGTTTTCTCCCTCTGCCTTAAGTGTGTTCGCTTTCTGTTGATACCCTGCCTGTTGCACGGCGCCCTTGTTCATTTCCAGAAGGGAGCGATATTGTCCCTCCGCCGCAATGTCGGAAATGATCTTTGTTACGGTAGGGTCTGATGCTCCGCCGCCTGCCGCTGCGGCGCGTGCCTGTGCGGTAGAGGCGAGTAAGTCGTATCTTCGGGTCTGATCTATCGCTCCGCGTTGTGACGCTGCAACGGCTTGTTGTCCTGCCTGAATCGATTGACCAGCAGCCGCATTGTCTGAGGTCTGTACCGCTCTGCCTCCTGACATCCGGGCAACGGCAGACAGCAGCGTTCCGAATCCGCCTGCGCTTGTACCCATCAGCGTGCTCCCCGGTCAAGATTTTCCATGTTCTTCCATCGCAATTGCCAAGGCCAATGCAGTACACGGCCTTGGAGCGTTAGCCTGTAAACACACACGAGAATCCGTACTCCACTCACCAGGGAATATCAGCATGTCTTTATCATAGGAATCGTAAACAGTATCGTAAGAAACTAAGGCACCCGATTCAATATTTGGCATATCGTCCAAGTGATCAAAGTCAGGTCCGTACTGGACACCTTTTGAATGGGTATTGGCTAATATCAATCCTGTCTGGCTTACTTTTTTACGCTGATTAAGCCCCGTTTCCTGCGTGACCAAACTTGCCAATTTGGAACTTTGCCACTGGGCAAAATAAGGCAATCCGACCACCGCATTTTGTATCGGTGATGTCAGGGTTATCAGACCGCCCTTTACCGTGTAAAAGGTCTGTGTTGCAGTAGCGGTAACGACAACCACATAGTTGCCAGTTTGACCTGCAATAAATGCCCCAGTACCATCTGGCGTTATAGCTATGCCATATAAACCAGCGCCCCCTACTGCCGTAGCCACAATCAGGTTAGATACGGTATCAATGACAGAAATGGCAGTCCCGCCGTTATCCGTGACGATTACTCTCTGATCGTCAGGAGTAATTGCGATACCAGCAGGGTTCGTCCCAACCGTTACCGTCGCGGCTATGGAATTTGTTCCCGTATCAACGACAGATACCGTACCACCACCGAAGTTTCCGACATACGCCTTAGAGTCGATGGAATTTATGCAGATAAATCTTGGCCCAGACCCGACGTTGATTGTGCCAGTCACCGTATTACTTACGGTGCTTATCACGGAAACAGTAGAGGCTCCTGAGTTAGCGACATAAACTTTACTTCCCTCTCGATTCATTGTTACGCCATACGGATTTGTACCTACAGTAATGGTTGCCACTACCGCTCCAGCAAGAATATCAATTACCTTCACAGTGCCGTCTGCATAGTTCGCAACGTAGGCAAATTCGCCAGTTGGCGTGATGGCAATTCCTACTGGGGTATTTCCGACCGTAATCGTTGCGGTCAATGTATTGGTGGAGATGTCTATCTCCGCTACCGTGTTACCTGAAAGCGTGACATAGGCAGTTTGCCCATCTGGAGTAATTGCAATCCAAACCGGAGCGGCCGCAGTGGTGATAGAACCAAGAATTGCATAGGTATCAGTGTCAATAATGGTGATGGTAGTTCCACCGAAATTCGTCACATACGCCCTAGCCCCCGGAGGATCAATAGCAATATATGATGGAGTTGATCCCACATTGATCGCAGCAATAATCTTGATAAGCCCTGTACCCGGACTCAAATCTTTTCCGTCTCCCCACACAACTACCTGACGCCCCTCAAGATGACTTAGCCCAGATACGGTTACTGTCGGTGCGCTGCTATTAAACAACACAAATGAATCTGCCTGTTTGTTAAGAGTAGACCCTACACATTCTGTCTCAAGCGCCCACTTCTCCAAGTATCGAACAGTCGCGCCATTCACAGTTCGTTTGACCACGTAATAAACTGAATCTTCAAGAACTGCAGGCAATACGACCACATCCTCTATGATGTCACCAGTGAACCCGATAATCTGAGAAACAGAAATAATCTGCCACGAAAGGACATTTTCCACTCTATCAAGTACGGCAACGGCTACAGTCCCGTCATTCAACACGCAATGAATGCGCGTATCAGGTTGCCTCTGCACCGCCATGGTCACAATCCCTGATGCTGCAATTTCAGGAATTAACGCCGTGAGTTCTGTCGCTGCATAATCATAGGTGTAGGGATTAAGCGCAAGTTCATAGACGCGAGTTCCGGCGCGCTGCACGAATGCAGCCCTGCTGTCTATCTTTACCGCTGCAACGGAGGCAGATCCTAGAGTAGAGGGAGCCTTGATATTGAAGTTCGTTGGCGTCAAAGGCTCGTCAAAACTTGTAGATCGCGCCGACATCTCAGCGCCTTCCGTTCCGATGATCAGCCTTTGGGCAGGGACAAGCCAATTGATATTGTCAACCGGGCCATTTCCTATGGTTCTGTTTATAGAACCAGCATCCCCAGGATAGGCGGGATCAAACCCATCAAAAGAATCTGATACAGAACCCCATATTCCGTTCTTTCCAGCCCACCATAAACGTCCTTCGTAGAACGCTACAGACGAAGGATAGCCACGACGAGGAGACCAACTGCTTTCCGCCCATACATTGACAGCGGACGTTCCGCCAAATGGCTGTAAAACCTCTGCATTGACATGAGACGTATCCGTAAAGTCAGTGACGCGGCAAACTCCTGTAACGCTGCCGTAGGCAGAATAAAGCCAATACTGCGCAGCGCCAGAAGTGTAGGCCGTACAAATCAACTGATACCAGATGATCTGGTTGTCTAGTTTGTCGTCAAAAGATAATGACCCTGCTGTGCTGTATCCCGTTACGTCCGTCCATGGACCCGATGACGAATAGATGGATTTTTGCAAGGTTATCGTTGCGACAAATGTTCCCTGAACGCTGATGGCAAATTCTCTTGTCCCAGCTACCCATGTTTTTGGACCATACCCAGGATCAAAGACGTGTCCCGTCAAGCCTGTAATCTGAATCGCGGCGGTAGCGTGACCAACGCCGTTTGCTAAAGCCGTTACGGTCTGCCCTGCCGTAGTCAGTCGAAATAACGATCCGACATTCGTTGACTTGAAATATGGAACTGTCGTTGCCCCACCAGAGTCTGTGGCAGTAAGCGTCACATTCCCATAAAGGGCAGACGGAGTGAGAAATACGCTACTGACGTTATCGTTTCTAAATGGCCCCTTTTCTGGTGAATAAAGAACGATAGCCCATGACCGGGAAGAATAACGCTCTATCATAAACTGTTGATACCCGGCGCATGCACAGTAGATAATGCTGCCGGATTGGTCATAGCGAATCTTTGGAAGATCGGCTGCAACAACGAAATGATTTAGCACCATCGCCCCAACTGGTTCGATAGTTACCAAGTCAACATATACATATCTAGTAAGGCGACTTTGCAGACGAACAAAGAAGTTTCCTGTCGGAGTGAACGCGAGAGAATGAATTCCGCCTCCTTGTCCTTGACCGCCAAGGTCAGTCTCCGTAATGTAATCATCAGCACCGGATGTAGACCCGACTCGAATAGTTACCGGGCCTCGATTAATCCATATCTGTAGTGCATGTTCCTTGCCAATGTCCCCGGCGGCGACAGTAACCTGCTGTTCCCGCGCTGCGGCTGTTCCTGCAAGGGTTCCTTGTAACCGCATGAAGCCGCCGCCAAATGGACTGGCAACCCAGTCAGAAACTCCACCACTACCAACATCTGTCCAACTGGTTATATTGGTATTAAAGCCTCCATTGGTAATAGCGGTAGAAACTGCAACCCTAGACACCAGAGCATCATTTATCCAGACACGAAACGCTTTATCGGTAAACTCAATCAACGCCGTGTCGGATGTAGCAAATACAAATGGGATGAACTTAGACTTATTGTTACCGTAGGTAGAACCGATATGCGCTAAACCGGGGCGCAACATCATGGAGCCAAGCACCCGAGGAATCCAATTGACCATCTGTGATGCAGACATGGCTACCCGCTTGATGTCTACTCGCGCAAGTGCCAGTCTTGATATAATCCCCCGGTTAAATTGGTGAATGCTTGTGATCAGTTTCATCCGATCAACGGCCCATTTCCACCACGATTTCCCCGATCTCTGGAACCACCACGCCTGGCCCTCGAAGTAGTCCATTGTCCAGGAGGAGCAAAGGCAGTTGGTTCATTCATCGAATCAATGGCTTTTGCCTCAGTTCTGGAATGTTTAAGTTCCTTGTTTACTATCTCCCATCTATTAGCGTCTTGGCTTAGTTTTGTAACAATCTGTGATGCCAGATAAACGCTAACGAAGTCCTGAAATGACCGAGGCCATTTCCCCATATCGTTTCCATAAGAATTGTCATTGGAAACATACCTGACATAGACGACATCCAAATTAGCAAACCAGAAATTCGCTTCGTCTACATAAGACAGAAGGGGCGTCCTAAAAAATTCATCCGCACAGATTGCTACAGTCCGAACATAGTCAACAGGTTTGTCAAATGCTCTTTGATATCCCCATGTCGGAGCAACAGACGGGGAATATTCGATCTTCATAGAGCGTGTGGCAAAATTCCATTGTCCCGACTCAAGACAATAATCCACCGCCCCCGTATCCCATGCCTGATCAAGTAGACGCCTTGGTTCTCTGGGTTCAACAATAGAAGAAAGAATGCGCTCTCCACAAATCTGTAGAGCACTGTTATAGAGATTTAACTTTGTGGTACCTGCGGCCATGATCAGCCTTTCTTAACGTGTTCTGCCAGAAACGTAATGGCTTCGGTCTTTTTATCGAACCCTTCCTGGAGAACAGAATGGTCAGATTTCTGGATCACGCTGAATTTACAATGCGGGCCGCGCCATTTAATCTCATAGCCATCGAACTCTGCGTTGTCTGTGAGATCCACGTCAGCAGTCGTGAGGTTCACGTTTGAAAGCAATTTCGCCTTCGCCCAAGTGCGCCCACTGGAAAGGATTAAAAGTTTTGCATACCAGATTCCGTCGTCAGTTCTGACGGTAACCTCGTCGTAGGGGCGGAAGTTTTGAGCGTAGTGCGCCCAGAATTGAGGACGCAGAACGTCTTCAATCGTTGTTCCAGGTTCTACAGTGACAACGTGATCATTGTTTGCGTACTCACGAAGTTTGCAACGCGCCGGATTGATTTGAATGTCGCGTTCCTTGACTTCTGCTTTAGGTGATTCTTTAACCACTTCTGTCATTTGTTTCTCCAATAAAAAAGGCGGAGCCAAAATGACCCCGCCTAAGTACAAACTTAAGACGAAAGAATCAGTCCCGTGGCCGCAACATTCCAGCCAGCAGTACTGTTAGTCGTCATCAGCATTCCGACACCGATACCAACAGTCGTTGATCCGACCGCAGTTGCAGATGCCAAAAGGATGAAATCACCCTGACGCATACCAAGTTGTGCGCCATCAGTGAAATAGGCCGTCGCCGTTTGAAGGGTAGAGCCGTCCGTAGAAGCGTAGTACCAGAGTCCCATACCGCCAATAGTCTTGAGCGATGTGGTGGCGCCGATAACTGCTCCAGCGGCATTTGCCAGATAACCCATACCCCGAGAAAGCAGGACAGGCGGGTTCGAGACCGAAGATGCAGCAGTAGTTCCTGAATATGCCATGATAGTTTCCTTTCAAATACGATTTTATTTAGACCGATTATCCATTCGTAACCTATTGATTATCAAGAATAAGCTGATCCGTCGTGGGTACAGTTAACTATCCCGGCGTTTTGCAAACCGACCGCCCCCATGTACATCGTTGCACGCGCCCACGAGTAGTCCTGCTCCTCGTCATATCCAACTGGCGTTTGAAGACCAGCCGTATCAGCGGCCTGACCGACAGCCGTTTTGTGGAACAGGAACGAGTGTTCGCTGGATGTGCCTTTGCCGGGAAGATTCGGATGCTCAACGATGAGAGCATTTCTCCAGCGATACGCCATGGGCCTGTCCTGCCAGCTATCTGCGCCACCAGAGGCCCCTGCATAGGGCTTGATGTCAACGTACTGCGCATTGGCGAACTCTGGTGCTTGTTCGAGATAGGCAAGGAAGGAGGGTTGACACATGAGGGTGATGTTCGAGTCCCATGGCACGGAAGCGTTTGACAACTTCACGCGCATGTTCTGGAACAGGCTCACGTTGGGGATGGTCGTTGCGCTGCCGACGGTCACAGTACCGGCGTTAAGAACGGGGATGATCTGATCGTCGATCTTGCGGTTTACAACGCCCATGGTCGTCATCTGCATGATTGCGCGTTGATCGCCTTGGGACGCGAAGACATTAAAGCCGGTCTTGCGAACGAGGTCGTGCCATTCAGACAGGACGGCGGTGTTTTGCGTCATGTTATCCGAGCGGGCGGGAATCTTGCCGTTGACACCACGAGTTACAGCCGTAGCTGCACCTGAGTCTGCCACCAGAAAGACTGCTTGATTGCCCTTGATTACAGCATCGGTCGTTACGACGTTGCGAAGAAGGGATTGATGGGCCTCAAAACCGGCGATAAATTCTTGGCGGTATTGGGTCTGAAATGCGGTATCTGCCATGATTGGCTCCTTTAGAAACGATTAAATTCAACCGTCGCTCGGGTTTTCCAATCTGGCTTTTGTCGGGTTGTCCTTTCGGAGCCGACACCCAGCCTTATGGGGCCTCGCTAACTGGTGCTGTTTTTTGGGCGGATCGCTTGCGCGGTTGTCCGCCCCCTACTTAATTCTGCCCCGCGCAGTATAAAGCTCGCGCAGACGTTCTTGCGCCTTCTGATCCTTGTTGTAGGCTTTGCGGTCTGTCCGCATCATGCCCTCGATTTGTTTGATCTCGTCGTCAATTGCGCTGGCTACATTAGCCCCGGCGTTCGGAACAACGGTCGAGACCGGATTGATGGTTTTTGCCATGCTGATGAAAAAACGCATAACATCTGGATCATTGAACAACGCCGTTCCGTCCGGCATCCTAGATTCCATGATCTTCTCATCTAACCCTTGCGGGGCCGTAGAAAGCAACCCTTTTACAAGGTTCACATTACGGCGATAATCCTGCCCCCACTCCGTCCGCAGAGAATCTTCCGTGGCTGTTTTGGTTGACTGGTCCTTCTGTTCCTGTGCTGCATTGGCTTCTTCTAATGTGCTGAAGTACCAACCAAGAGCCGCCTTCGCATATTGCGGCGGCATATTCTGTCCGATAGCAGCTTCAAGAAACTTGTCCACAAAGGGTTTGTCCCCGTCGCGGATCGTCACGCCCTTCAAGTCATATTCTTCGGCCTTGACTGGGATACCGTTGTCTTTGCGCCAAGTTGCCTTTTCTTCGTCTGTGCCTTTTTCTGGGAACGGGATGTTTGTCTTCAGTTCTCCAGACGACATTTTTTGCTGGAGCGCAAAGTAAGACTCTGCTAGAGCCTTTGGCGAGGCAAAGCGATCAAGTTGCGCTTTGTGTTTTTCATCCGCCGAAATCTTTTGACGCCAATCAGGTGCCCAATCTTCTACGGGCGCTTTCGCTTTCCCGTCATCTGCTGATTGTAGGACAGTCTTGCCTTCGCCGTCGTCCGCCTTTGCTGGCGCTGCTGCCGGGGCCGCTGGTGCTGCCGGTTTGTCGATTACTACTGCTTCAGCCATCTTTACGCTCCTGTTTTTGCCTGAAAAGTGCCACATTGACATTGACCAACTTCACAATCTGCATACCCGTGAACCTCCTGCCTGCCGAAAAGGACGCCAGGTGATCCCCTTCAGGATGCCAGCCAACGTCATACGTCCCCGCGCACTTCTCGATGATCCACTTCAAAGCCCGCTGCTGCTGTATCGTGCTTGCCGTTCCTGCTGCTAGAGCCTGTATTGCAGAAGCATCGGCCAATTCCCATTCTGGCGGAAGCCACGGAGGCGGTAATATCCATGGCCCTATATCTCGTTTTGTCTTCTCTTTCATGCTGGTTGCGGCGTGGACGGACTCATTTGACGCTCTTGTATCGCCGGATTAAGCCCGAGAGACTGACTAGCATCGCCAAGCGTCTTAGCCACTCCAGCACCCTGTTGTAACGTTGCAAGAGTCTGTTGAATGTTCTGAGCCTGTTGCCGTTTGGCTGCAATATCGGCCATTTCCTGATCCGAACGCTGCCATGTAGCCGGAAGTCCAGCACCCAGAAGTGCATCCCGAACTGCGACTTTGACATCCATGATGTCGATAACGGTAGGATCAAGAGCGGCTGCATCAGCAAGCAACGCTTTGCCTTGAAGGAATTTCTGGCTGTATTCAGCTTCTATTGCATCATGTAGCGGAGACTCAAATCTGAACTGCACAGTCTGGTCCCTAAGAGACTTAGGCATGTTGTATGGAGAGCCAAATGCCCCTCCACGTTGCAATAGGTCAAACGTCGCTTCACAGACCGCGCCGTTGTATTCCATCTCCATGGGTTCAAAGATAGGAAGTGCTTGGCGGATATACTCTTGAACCCGCTGTCCCACCTCGAACGCCGTCATCTCTGCGGCGCGTTGTGGCATCGTGAACTTGTTTAGATAGAACGCTTCGGCAATCATGGCTCGACAGTCGCGTGCCATGTCAATTCCGATAGGCATCCCGCCCACATCTAGCTTCATGGGACGCAGCGCTTCACCAGTACGCTCGTCATAGTCTGCGTCTATCGACGTGAAACCACCGGCATAGATGGATATGTCGGAACGGATTGCATCCTCAACCCCGATCATTGGGGGATTGGTCAGTTTTTCTCCAGCTTCCAACAGAGTGCTAGTCATCGCCTGAATCAACCTGGCGTCAGGAAGCGCAGCAACAGTGGCGGGAGAATAGGCATACTGCGAACCCGATACGGTCTGCCAGCGCGGGATGACATAGATCGGATGGTATAGCCCTACGGCCTCAAGAACGGTCTCGTTGGCGATGTCGTAATAGATGGAGACATAGGGTTCTTTGAAACTGCCGTCGAACATATCCGACTCAACGACCATGTGCATACAATCGACTTCTTCAAACGGGTCTTTCTCTGACGCCTTCTTAACCTTCTCGTCCACCTTGTCGCCAAACAATCGCACCAAGTCTCGCACCGTCGGCTTCCACTTGCGGTAGACCTGCCCGATCTTGCCTTCTTCGTTTTCAGCCCAAGCCAAGTCTCTCAAATGCCAACAACGATAAAGCAAAGCATTGCCGTGCCGGTTAAGCTCTACCGAGATGCAGCATTGTCCAAACGCCGCAAAGTCGTGATCCCCCTCTTTGCTTGCACGAACGAACTGCGTTGATCTGTCGTACATAGCTCGACGTTGTACGGTCTCAGCCCACTCCAGCCAACGGCGTCCTTCAATATCACCCTGTACTTCTTTTTCGGTGCGGATATGAAACCACTCTTTAGCCGTCGGACGCAGCATGGTTCCGAGAGTGTTACCCAGGTCTCTGCGAGCGAGAATCGGATAGCTCGTCATCAGGTCAACGGCAAACTCCATCCCTAGCGTTCGCTTGGTCGTGAAGTAGGCACGCTCTGGATAGAAGTTAGAAGCGATTTCCTGCCATAGCGATAGCAGTTGCGTGCGCTTCCCAAACAGCTTCGTTGCTGTTTCGTGAAGTTGCTTGGGATTCATCCGAGAGTGTCCGTTTGCGCTGGGTCAGTCAGGATGGTGTTCGCCCGACTTTGACTGCGGCTTTGCTGTAGTAACATGGAGCGACGACGCGCAGCTTGGACGGCTGCATCGTCTATGTT
>VFSW01005068.1_pt1 | contig 19561 bp, 19 predicted proteins | sample 5358111 | NCBI WGS metagenome assembly VFSW01 (sample SAMN11554181, study PRJNA540505) | mine drainage metagenome | isolation source: sediment from site ElyBrook_90M | place: USA: Ely Copper Mine, Vershire, VT | collected 2017 | reverse complement strand
GGTTTCCGCCGGTATCTTTTGCATTAACACCTTGCGTAAAGCGCCATAGCCGCCATGTGCCACGTAGGTTTCCAGTTTCCACGATTCCGGAATGTCGATGGTGTCGAATATAACTTCTCCGCCCTGAATAACCATATTATTTTAACTCTTCAAGGATAGTGTCGATTTTCTCGGCGGTCAGAAAACCTTCCATACGGTGATTATTGATCAGACATAAAGGCGCATCGCCGCACGCGCCCATGCATTCGCCCTCTTTGAGAGTAAACAGACCATCCGCGCTGGTCTCGCCGAACCCGCAGCCCAGTCGCTGTTTGAGGTGCTCGACCATTTCCGGCGCACCCGTCAACATACAGGAGATGTTGGTGCACACCGTCACCTTGTATTTACCCACCGGCACGGTATTATACATAGTGTAGAAAGTAGCCACTTCATAGACTGCAATCGCCGGCATGCCCAAATAATCGGCGACGAAATCCATCGTTTCTATCGCCAGCCAGCCCTTTTCCACCTGGGCGATACGTAATGCCGACATCACGGCGGACTGCCGCTGGTCAGGCGGATATTTTGCAATCTCACGGTCTATTTGGGCAAGGGATGCTGGAGTCAACATGGAACCACCTCTATGTCAGTCGAAATTCCCGGGGCGATGCGGCGCGGAGCATTTCTTACGCCACACGGCCCTGTAACCAGGTCTGTGTTTTCAATGGCGCCCACTATCGGTCTACCTCCCCGAACACGATATCCTGCGTGCCGATAATCGCCACTAAGTCGGCAATCATGTGACCGCGCACCATTTCATCCAGCGCCGCCATATGTGGATAACCAGGGGCGCGTATCTTCAGGCGATAAGGCTTGTTTGCGCCGTCGGATACCATATAAATGCCGAATTCTCCCTTGGGATGCTCCACTGCCGCGTACGCCTCGCCCTCGGGCACATGCATGCCTTCGGTGAAAAGTTTGAAATGATGGATCAACTCTTCCATATTCTGTTTCATTTCCACGCGTGACGGCGGCGCTACTTTATGATTGTCGACAATCACCGGACCCGGATTATGCTGCAACCAGTTCACGCATTGCTTGATCAGACGATTGGATTGACGCATTTCTTCGATCCGCACGAGATAACGGTCGTAACAGTCGCCGTTCACACCTACGGGAATATCGAAATCCAGTCGGTCATAGACGGCATACGGCTGTTTCTTGCGCAAATCCCATTCAACGCCCGAGCCACGCAACATTGGCCCGCTAAAGCCCAACGCCAGGGCGCGTTCGGGAGACACCACTCCAATGCCGACGGTGCGTTGTTTCCAAATCCGGTTGTCGGTCAGCAGGGTTTCGTATTCGTCGATATAGCCGTCGAACCGCGTCGCAAAATCGGCGATGAAGTCCAGCAGAGACCCCTGGCGGTTGACGTTCATATCGCGGATAGCCGCGGCGTTGTGGATTTTTGAGGCCAGATACTGCGGCATCGTGTCCGGCAAATCGCGGTACACGCCGCCCGGGCGATAGTAAGCCGCATGCATGCGCGCGCCGGAGACCGCCTCATAACAATCCATCAGGTCCTCGCGCTCCCGAAACGCGTACAAAAACACGGTCATTGCGCCGATATCCAGCGCGTGCGCGCCCAGCCATAACAGGTGATTGAGCACCCGCGTAATTTCGTCGAACAGCACCCGAATATATTGCGCGCGCAGGGGCACGGCCAGCCCAGTCAGCTTTTCGATCGCCATGACATAGGCGTGCTCATTGCACATCATGGAAACATAATCGAGCCTGTCCATGTATGGCAACGACTGCATGAAGGTTTTATGCTCGGCCAGCTTTTCAGTCGCGCGGTGCAATAAACCGATATGCGGATCGGCACGCTCTATGACTTCGCCGTCAAGTTCGAGGACTAGGCGCAGAACGCCGTGGGCGGCAGGGTGCTGTGGCCCGAAGTTCATCGTGTAATTGCGGATTTCAGCCATTACGCACGTTCTCCATAATTCGCTTCGCGCACAATGCGCGGCGTGACCTCTCGCGCCTCGATACTTACCGGCTGGTAAATCACGCGCTGTTGCTCGGGGTCGTAACGCATTTCCACGTTGCCGGACAGCGGGAAATCCTTGCGGAAAGGGTGGCCGACAAATCCGTAATCGGTCAAAATCCGGCGCAGGTCGGGATGGCCGTCAAATACAATGCCAAATAGATCGAACGCCTCGCGCTCATACCAGTTCGCGGCCGGCCACACCCCGACCATGCTCGGCAAAACGGGGAAATCGTCCTCCTCGGCATACACTCGGACCCGCACGCGCCGATTTTTCGCCACCGACAACAGATGATATACCACGGCGAACCGCGACCCCGACCGCTCGCCTTCCTTATAGTCCGAATAATCCAGGCCGCACAGATCCATCAACTGATCGAAGCGCAAGCCGGGATGGTCGCGCAGGACGAGCAACACGTCCCCCAGATCGGCAGATCTAACTTCTATAGTCATTTCATCCAGCGCGCTGGTCTGGCGAACTATCCTTGTACCCAACGCGGTCAACAGGGAAACCGACAGGCTTTCTAGTGATGAATTCATGTCAACTCGCTCTTAATCATCAACGCGCAATGGTATTGGTGCGTTTGATTTTATTTTGCAACTGAATAATGCCGTACAGCAAAGCCTCCGCGGTCGGCGGACAACCCGGCACGTAAATATCGACCGGGACTATGCGGTCGCAGCCGCGCACAACAGAATAAGAATAATGGTAGTAACCGCCGCCGTTCGCACAAGAGCCCATGGAAATCACCCAGCGCGGCTCCGCCATCTGATCATAAACCTTACGTAGCGCAGGCGCCATTTTGTTGCACAGCGTACCGGCCACAATCATCACGTCAGATTGGCGCGGGCTGGGTCGAAACACCACGCCGAAACGATCGAGGTCGTAGCGCGCGGCACCCGCCTGCATCATCTCCACAGCGCAACAGGCCAGACCGAAAGTCATGGGCCAGAGCGATCCGGTGCGCGTCCAATTGATCAGCTTGTCTGCCGTAGTGGTGACAAACCCCTGCTCCATAACACCTTCTATTCCCATTCCAGCGCTCCTTTCATCCACTCATAAATGAAACCGACAACCAGAATAGCCAGGAACAATACCATCGCGAGATAGCCGAACAGGCCAATCTTGCCTAACACGATCGCCCAAGGGAACAAAAACGCGATCTCCAGGTCAAACAAAATGAACAAGATCGCCACGAGGTAGTAACGCACATCAAATTTCATGCGTGCGTCCTCAAACGCCTCGAATCCGCATTCGTAAGGTGACAGTTTTTCGCTGTCCGGATGGTTGGGCGCCAGTAGCCACCCCAGCGTCATGGGGGCGATGCCCACCAGCAAACCGACCAGCACAAACAGCAATACGGGAAAATAATTTTCAAGCACGAATACGCCCTCCTAGCCCGCAGTCACGAGCACACAGCCGGTTAGTGTAATTGTCTTAAAAGCACTGCGTCAAGCTCAAAGATAAAATAAAGATTATCGCGCAAAATCAATGAGATATTGCTAATATAGACACGTGCTCGTAGCGGAGCGTCATGCTCATGTCGAATAATCAGTTTATGGTGCCGACGGCGAGACTCGAACTCGCATAGCTTTACGCCACTACCCCCTCAAGATAGCGTGTCTACCAATTTCACCACGTCGGCCTATAAGACAGGACGAATCGATAATTCGTCCCTTGGCGACCTACCCCAATTACTTGGGAATTTCCCCGGCTTTTGACCCGGCATCACCTGGAACTGCCTGCCCCTTCGGCGCTACCGGTACGGCAGGCACGATAGGTGCGACAGGTTTAACAATCTGCAATTTCTGTTGCATTTGCATCACGCCAATATTTTTGGCCTCATGCCCGGACATATAGGTCAATACGAGACTGGTTATAAAAAACAGCGTTGCCAGTATCGCGGTGCTCCGGCTCAGAAAATTGGCCGACCCGGAAGAGCCGAACAGGCTCCCCGACGCGCCACTGCCGAAAGACGCGCCCATGTCCGCGCCTTTGCCTTGCTGTAAAAGCACAAGGACGATAACGGATACTGCGAACAGCAAGTGAAAAATCAAAATGATCGTTTCCAAATTTTACCTCTTTAAACCACCTCGCTCAAGAGAGCGCGGCTTTGCAAATACTGATAAATTCGTCCGCCATCAACGAAGCTCCGCCGATCAATCCGCCGTCAATGTCAGGCTGGGCGAATAACTCGGCCGCATTGGCGGCTTTAACGCTGCCACCATATTGAATAATCAACCGGCTCGCAATACCTTCATCTACCATAGCCAGTTTGTGCCGGATAAACGCATGCACCGCCTGCGCCTGTTCCGGTGTCGCCGTTTTTCCCGTACCTATCGCCCACACCGGCTCGTAGGCCACGATGGCACGCGCAAATCCTGCTATTCCGGCAACCGCGAGCACTGCATCAAGTTGGCGGGCGATGACCTGTTCCGCCATTCCCGATTCGCGTTCCGTGAGTGCTTCCCCCACGCACAGGATAGGAGTCAGGCCCGCGTCCCGCGCCGCCGCAAACTTGGCCGCCACGACCTGGTCGGTTTCGCCGTAGAGCGCGCGACGTTCCGAATGCCCGACAATCACGTAACGACATGCGAAATCGAGCAACATCGACGCTGACACCTCGCCGGTATAGGCGCCCGCCTTATGCGCGCTTAAATTTTGCGCGCCCCAGGCGATAGCCGAACCCGTCAACAGGGATTGCGTCTGAGCCAGATAAGGCGCGGGCACACAAACCGCAAAAGTCGCGCCGCCGTAGCCGTCCAGCGCGGCGTGCAACTGCGTGAGCAATTGTTGGTTGGCCACGAGGCTACCGTGCATCTTCCAGTTTCCGGCGACTATTTTTTGCCGCATCTCACGCCCCAGCCTTCAAATCCCAAGATAGTACACACAGAGACCCCTTTGGTCAATCACCACCTGTACAATGCCGCCTCAACACCATTACAATTCATATCATTAATTTGTAATATTTATGTAATATTAATCCGTTAACATGGAGTGCAGCGATCAGCGGATATCTTGATTCGTTAACCGGCAATGCGCCTGCTAGCCGCCTCATTTCCACACCACGCAAACGGAGATATAACCACATGCAAATCAAAAAAACGACACCCCGCAACCTTGCGACCGCATTACTGCTCAGCGCCGGTCTGGCGTTCGCCGCCAACAGCCAGGCTGCCGAAATCACCGGTGCAGGCTCCACCTTTGCATACCCTATTTACGCCAAATGGGCCGAAGCATACAAAGCCACTTCGGGCCTCAGCCTTAACTATCAGTCCATCGGCTCCGGCGGCGGTATTGCCCAGATCAAGGCCAAGACCGTAGACTTCGGCGCATCCGACATGCCGCTCACACCAGACGTGCTCGAAAAAGAAGGCCTGATCCAGTTCCCGACTGTCATCGGCGGCGTTGTCCCAGTGGTTAACCTGCCCGGCGTTCGCCCAGGCACGCTCCACCTCGACGGCAAAACTCTGGCCGACATCTATCTTGGCAAGGTAAAGAGCTGGGACGATCCTGAAATCGCCGCCCTGAACAAAGGCATGAAACTGCCCGACACACGCATCACTGTCGTACATCGCTCCGACGGTTCAGGCACAACCTTTATCTTCACCAATTACCTGTCCAAAGTCAGCCCAGAGTGGAAAACGAAAGTCGGTAACGACACCTCCGTCGCCTGGCCTGCCGGTGTCGGCGGCAAGGGCAATGAAGGCGTAGCGTCTTTCGTCGAGCGCATCAAAGGCTCTATCGGTTATAATGAGTACGCATACGTAATGCAAAACAAAATGACCTACACGCTGATGCAGAACGCAGACGGCCAGTTCGTTACTCCTTTTGCTAAAAACGTGCAGGCCGCCGCAGCTGGTACAGACTGGGCTCACGTCACCGACTTTTACGCCATCCAGACCAACGAACCCGGCAAAATGAGCTGGCCCATCACCGGCTCGACGTTCGTTCTGATGCATAAGGTTGAAGACAATCCTGAGCGCGCCAAGGCAGTGTTGAACTTTTTTGCCTGGTCCTACGCGCACGGCGAAAAAATTGCCGCAGGCCTGGATTACGTCACCCTGCCACAGAGCGTTATCAAGCTGATCGAAGCGACGTGGAAAAGCGACATCAAGGACAGTAGCGGCAAGCCTATCTGGTAATCTTTAGTTTAGCCAAACACGGCATCTTTGCAACCAACCCAAGGCATGGAAGGAATAAACCCCTCCATGCCTGCTGCACACTAAAATTATGAAGAATGCACTCTCAGAACAACGCAGCAAACGGTTTGCGCTACAAGACAAGTTGTTTATCATTACAACGAGGTTGTTCGCATTTGTCGTTTTCTTCTTGTTGCTAAGTATCATTATTTCGCTTGTTATCGGCAGCATGCCCAGCATCAAAGCATTCGGTTTCCATTTTCTGGGCAGCTCGACATGGAATCCGGTTACCCAAAAATTCGGCGCGCTCGTACCCATCGTCGGCACGATTGCGACCTCGATCATCGCCTTGCTCGTCGGCGTTCCCATCAGTTTTGGCATCGCCCTGTTTCTCACCGAACTTTCGCCTAATTGGCTAAAACGCCCGCTCGGTATCGCCATCGAATTACTCGCCGGCATCCCTAGCATTATATATGGTATGTGGGGCCTGTTTGTGTTCGCGCCCTTCTTTGGCGACAATATCGAACCCTGGCTCATCGACAAACTGGGCCCGCTGCCCGGCATAGGCTTTTTGTTCCAGGGTGCGCCCATGGGCATCGGCGTTCTGTCCGCCGGCCTGATCCTGGCCATCATGGTGATCCCGTTCATTGCTGCGGTGATGCGGGATGTTTTTGAAATTGTACCCTCTCTGCTCAAGGAATCCGCCTACGGACTCGGCGCAACGACCTGGGAAGTGGTTCGCCATATTGTTTTGCCTTATGCCCGGATCGGCGTCGTCGGCAGCATCATGCTCGGCCTGGGCCGCGCCATGGGCGAAACCATGGCCGTCACCTTTGTGATCGGCAACTCGGACGACTTGAGCACTTCGCTGCTGATGCCCGGCAATACGATTTCCTCAACGCTGGCCAACGAGTTTACCGAAGCCACCACCCAACTCTACACTTCCTCGCTCATAGAGCTGGGCTTGATCCTCTTTTTCATCACCTTTGTCGTCTTGTCGATTTCCAAGCTCCTGCTGCTCCAACTGGGCAAGCAGGAAGGACTCGAGAGCTAGGAAAATATGCTGCCCATTTATTTCCGTCGCCGCCTGATCAACCAGGTCAACCTCACCATCTCGGCCTTGGCCATGCTGACCGGCCTGCTCGCATTGGGCTGGATACTCTGGACGCTGCTCGACTATGGTTTTCACGGCCTGAGCCTGAGCCTGTTCACCCAGAACACGCCACCGCCCGGTAGCTCGGGCGGGCTGCTCAACGCCATCGTCGGCAGCTTGCTGATGACCATCATCGGCACATTGATCGGCACGCCCATAGGGATCATGGCCGGCACCTATCTGGCGGAATTTGGGCAACGCGGCTGGCTCGCACCCACCACGCGCTTCATTAACGATATCTTGCTGTCTGCACCGTCGATCATCATCGGTCTTTTCGTCTACGAGGTCTACGTTGCGACAACCAGGCACTTTTCCGGCTGGGCGGGGGCATTTGCACTCGCGTTACTGGTGATTCCGGTGGTCGTGCGCACCACGGAAGATACGCTGGCGCTTATCCCCGACACACTGCGCGAAGCTGCTGCGGCGCTCGGTGCCCCGCGCTGGAAGATCGTCACGCTGATCACCTGGCGAGCAGCCAAAGCCGGCATGATGACCGGTATCTTGCTCGCTGTAGCCCGAATCAGCGGTGAGACGGCACCCTTGCTGTTCACCGCGCTGAATAACCAGTTCTGGAGCAGCAACATGAATGGGCCGATGTCCAATCTTCCCGTAGTGATCTTCCAGATGGCAATGAGTCCCTACGACGACTGGCATCACCTGGCTTGGGCAGGCGCCTTGCTCATTACCGGCACGGTACTGATTTTAAGCATAATCGCCCGTTTTCTATTCAAAAAAGAACAAGCATCCTTTTAATATCGCAACCATGAGCTCACCAATGGAAACCACTGCCAAAATCAGCCTACATAATCTGGATTTCTTTTACGGTAAGACGCATGCGCTAAAGGATATTAATCTCGATATTCCCGCCCATCAGGTAACCGCCTTTATCGGCCCGTCCGGTTGCGGCAAATCGACGCTGCTGCGCACCTTTAATCGCATGTACGACCTATATCCCGGGCAGCGCGCCGTGGGCCAGATCCTGCTGGACGGCAAAGACATCCTCGACAAGGCTACAGACCTCAACAAGCTCCGCGCCCGGATCGGCATGGTGTTTCAGAAACCTACGCCGTTCCCGATGTCGATTTATAACAACATCGCCTTCGGCATCAAGTTATACGAAAGCCCGGCCCGCTCCGAGATGGACGACCGAGTCGAATGGGCGCTTAAAAAAGCAGCGCTCTGGGATGAAGTCAAAGACAAGCTTGGCGAAAGCGGTTACAGCCTGTCGGGCGGACAGCAACAACGGCTTTGCATTGCGCGCGGAATTGCCGTCAAACCCGAAGTACTGCTACTAGACGAGCCCGCCTCGTCGCTGGACCCCATTTCAACAGCGCGGATCGAAGAACTGATCCACGAACTCAAGACCGACTACACGATCATCATCGTCACCCATAGCATGCAACAAGCTGCGCGTGTGTCTGACTACACGGCGTATATGTATCTGGGTGAGATGATGGAGTTTGGCAAAACCGATGTCATCTTTACCAATCCCAGCAAAAAAGAAACTGAGGATTACATCACGGGCAAATTCGGCTAATACTGCCGCGCACCATGCCGGCGGGAAACCGGCAATGCCCGTCGAACGCCGGCTCAGTAGCGTCCCGAAGTCACGCCGCCGCCAATTTTACCGCACCGGCAATGCGTTCCGCCTCGTTCTTGGCTGCCATCGCATTCGCGCACTCAACCATCACCCTGACCAAAGGCTCCGTGCCGGATGCCCGCAAAACGACGCGCCCAGTACTACCCAAGGCAGATTCTGCGGCGCGCACCGATTGCTGAATCAGTACATGCTGCAAATCCACCTTGTCCAGCACCGGTATATTCAACAACGTCTGCGGATACAACTGTAGATCGGCGGTATATTCGGCCAGCGTCGCGCCGCTCTCGCGCAGGGCGCGCAGGACTTGCAGCGCAGCGATAATGCCGTCGCCCGTGGTGTGCTTTTCCAGACAAAGAATATGACCGGAAGCCTCCCCTCCCAGCTGCCAACCACGCTCCGCCAACATCTCCAGCACGTAGCGATCACCCACATTCGCTCGCGCGAAGGGTATACCCAGACGCTCCAGAGCATGCTCCATGCCCAAATTGGACATCAGCGTCCCCACTACCCCACCTTTGAGCTTACCCATTTGCTGCCGGTGCTTGGCGATTACATAAATCAGTTGGTCTCCGTTGTAGATCACCCCGTCTGGGTCAGCCATCATCAACCTGTCGCCATCGCCGTCGAGGGCGATACCGAAGTCGGCGCGATGACGCCTTACCGCGGCCCTTAATGCATCAGTATGCGTGGCACCACATTCAAAATTGATATTGGTGCCGTCGGGTTGATCTCCGATCGCAATGACATCAGCACCCAACTCGTGGTACACAGACGGCGCCACATGATATGTAGCACCATGCGCGCAGTCGACCACGAGACGCAATCCGCGCAAATCCATGTCGAACGGAAAAGTGCTTTTGCAAAATTCGATATAACGCGCAGAGGCGTCCTCGATACGCTTGACCCGGCCCAAATCGCGCGACTGCATCGTTTGCATGGGCCGCGATAATTGCTCCTCGATGGCGGCCTCGGTGGCGTCTTCAAGCTTTTCACCCGTCGCTGAAAAAAACTTGATTCCGTTATCTTCGAACGGATTGTGCGATGCGGAGATCACCACGCCTGCCTGCAAACGCAGCGCGCGCGTAAGATAGGCGACGCCCGGCGTAGGCATAGGTCCAACCAGCCTTACATTCACACCCGCGGCGCACAATCCGGCTTGTAGCGCGGCCTCCAGCAGGTACCCAGACACCCGTGTGTCCTTGCCGATGAGCACAGTCGGATTACCGGCCGTTGCAAAGCCGCTACGGTCACTGGCCAGCACTTTACCTGCAGCGTAACCCAGACGCATGACGAAGTCGGGAGTGATTGGCGCCTCGCCTACGCGCCCTCGAATGCCGTCCGTGCCGAAATAATGTCTGATCATTACATGTCCCCAATCGCTTGCCATACAGTCAAGGCGTCGCGGCATCCGCCAACGTCATGAACCCGAAAAATCACGGCCCCTTGGGCCAGTGCGTATAAATTTGCTGCAAGACTCGCTGCCTCGCGTGCATCGATCGCACGTCCGGTAATCTTACCTAACATCGATTTGCGGGATAACCCAACCAGCACCGGCAATTTTAGCGCCGAAAATCGATCCAGGCATTTCAGTAATTGCAGATTATGTTGCAGAGCTTTACCAAAACCGAAGCCCGGGTCGACCAGCAACCTCGTCCGATCCACGCCCGCCGCCTGCAGAACCGCTACGCGCCGCTCCAGGAACGCAAAAACCTCCTGTACGACATCATCGAAATAAATCGACTGCTGCATGGTTTCAGGCTCACCCTGCATATGCATGAGGCAAAGTGCCGCACCCGACTGCGCCGCCACCTCGACCGCGCCCGGCATACGCAAGGCATAGACATCGTTTATCATGTCGGCTCCCGCAGCGATCGCAGCCTGCATGACTTCAGGCTGGCGCGTATCGATCGAAATAATCGCACCACAGTCCCTCAATGCACTGACGACCGGGAGTACGCGCGCCAATTCAACTGCCACGTCGACCGGCGTGGCTCCAGGTCGCGTTGATTCGCCGCCGATATCGACAATATCGGCGCCGTCCTTGATCAATTGCCGTGCATGCATGATTGCCGTGTCGGTGGTGTTGTGCCGGCCGCCGTCGGAAAAGGAGTCCGGGGTCACATTGACTATCCCCATGATACGCGGACGCGACAAGTCAAGTAATTTGTTACCACACTGCAATTGCATGGAATACCCCGATTAACAAAGAAAAAGCGAAAGCCGAGTCAACCCCGGCTTTCGCTATTAATATTTTCTTTTTAAATCCTCAAACGCCGGCTGCAGGCGTAACCGTCGGCGCCGCATTGGGAGTAATTCCACCCTGAGGCGGGGGCAACGTCGCCGAACCGGTTATAAGTGGTTTGGGCGGACGAGGCGGCAAGCCGTCCATAATATCCTTGATCTGATCAGAATCGATGGTTTCCCATTCGAGCAAAGCCTTGGCCATCGCCTCTACCTTGTCCCGATTTTCCTCCAGTATTTTACGCGCAAGCGCGTATTGCTCATCAATGATACGGCGAATCTCCGCATCGACTTTCTGCATCGTCGCCTCGGAAACGCTCTTATGGGTGGTGACGCTACGCCCTAAAAATACTTCACCCTCGTTCTCGCCGTACACCATCGTACCCAACGCTTGCGACATACCCCACTGAGTAACCATGCGCCGAGCCATTTCGGTGGCGCGCTCGAAATCGTTCGATGCGCCCGTAGTCATGTGGTTCATGAATACTTCTTCCGCTATGCGGCCGCCGAACAACACGGAAATATTTTGCAGCAACTGCACCCGATCCATACTGTAACGATCTTCCGTCGGCAATTGCATCGTCAAACCCAGCGCGCGCCCGCGCGGGATGATCGTCACCTTATGCACGGGGTCGGTCTTGTCTAGCAGATATGCGACTACAGCGTGCCCCGACTCGTGATAGGCCGTGTTACGCCGTTCGTCCTCCGGCATCACCATATTTTTACGTTCCGCGCCCATCATGATCTTGTCTTTCGCGCGCTCGAAATCCTGCATGTCGACCACGCGTTTGTTGGCGCGCGCGGCAAAAAGCGCAGATTCGTTGACCAGATTGGCCAGATCCGCGCCCGAGAAACCAGGCGTGCCCCGCGCCAGAATATCGGCCCTGACATCGGGAGCGCTCGGTATTTTACGCATATGTACGAGCAGTATCTGCTCGCGCCCCCGAATATCGGGCAGCGGCACAAATACCTGGCGATCAAAACGTCCCGGGCGCAGTAATGCGGGATCAAGCACATCGGGCCGGTTCGTGGCAGCGATGACGATGACGCCCGCCGCCCCTTCGAAACCATCCATTTCGACCAGCAGTTGATTGAGTGTCTGTTCGCGCTCGTCGTTGCCGCCGCCCATTCCTGCGCCGCGCTGGCGGCCTACTGCGTCGATTTCATCGATAAAGATGATACAGGGAGCGTGCTTCTTCGCCTGTTCGAACATATCCCGAACCCGCGCGGCACCTACACCGACGAACATCTCGACGAAATCAGAACCGGAAATACTGAAAAATGGCACCTTGGCTTCACCGGCAATCGCCTTGGCAAGCAACGTTTTACCGGTTCCAGGGCTACCAGCCATTAACACCCCGCGCGGCACTCGACCGCCGAGTTTTTGGAATTTGGCCGGCTCGCGCAGGAAATCAACCAGCTCAGAAACCTCTTCCTTGGCTTCGTCACAACCCGCCACATCGGCAAAGGTAATCTGATTGGTCGATTCATCGAGCATCCGCGCCTTGCTTTTACCAAACGAAAACGCGCCGCCCTTGCCGCCACCCTGCATCTGCCGCATGAAAAAAACCCACACGCCGATCAACAACAGCATGGGAAACCAGGAAATGAAAATATTCATCAGGAACGACGGCTCTTCCTCCGGCTTGGCCTCGACCACGACGCCATTTTTCAGCAGATCGGAGACCATCCAGAAATCAGCGGGCGCGTAGGTGCTAAACCGCTTGCCATCGGTTTTGATGCCTTTGATCACATGGTTTTCTATCACCACCTTGGCAACCTCACCCTGCTTCACCTCGCCGATGAACTGGGAGTAATCCATCTGCGTTTGGGCGACCTGATGGTTGCTAAACTGATTGAATACCGTCATCAACACCAAGGCCACTACCAACCAGATAGCAATATTTTTGAACATATTATTCATTAGTTAAGCCCCACCTGAGCATGCACGCATAAAATTTTAAACAAACGGCTTTTGATTCTAAACCTAATTTAATCGATTTGTAACTACTTAACGCAACTTAACGCAGCTTTTTACCCAATAGATACACTTCGCTGCTACGATCCCGAGAGGCTTTGGGTTTGCGCGTCGAGACCTCGGCGAAGCGGGCGCGCATCGCGCCGAGAAAAACCTGGAACCCTTCGCCCTGAAAAGTTTTAACCAGAAAACGCCCCTCGGGTTTCAAATACCGACCCGCAAATTCCAGCGCCAACTCACACAAATAAATGCTGCGCGCCTGGTCGCTACTGGCAACACCACTCATATTGGGGGCCATGTCAGAAATAACAAGATCGACGCGACTATTATTTAGCGCGGCCTCCAATTCCAGTAGCGTTGATTGAACCGTAAAATCGCCCTGTATAAAGCTTACACCGACGATAGGCTCCATCTCCAGAATATCCAGCGCGATGACTTGCGCCCCGTGTCGCGCTGCAAACTGTGACCAGCCGCCGGGCGTGGCGCCCAGATCGACCACGAGCGTGCGGGGGCGAATCAGATCGTCGCGCAAATTGATTTCCTCCAGCTTGAACGCGGCGCGAGAGCGATAGCCCTGCACCTTGGCCTGCTTCACGTAAGGATCGTTCAAATGCTCGCGCATCCAGGCTTTGCTGGTTCGACTCGGTTTCATACGCAAAAACGACCTTTATCGAACCGAGGGCGCAAACTGCCGAAAAGCGGTGTTTCCCACGCGCGGCGGCAACGCCCGCCGGTTTTATCACGCATGATGCGGAGACTTATCATGCTTTATTTAACCGACTGCTTGAACAGCAACACCAGGCCCAAGAGGCTTTCAATCAGATAAACAATACTGGAAATACCATGCCAGCGCGCAAAACGGTCGCTGAACACGCTTTGCATGACGGCCTTGGGCATAGCCTGTTCCTTCAAGCCTTCCATGATAGGCTGTATACCGAAATGCGTGCCCAGGGTAAACAGCAGCATCACCAGAGCCGCCCAGAAAAAAGCCTGTTTCAACGCGGTGGCGCCATATTCTGCGAGCCGGTAAATCAATAAATACAGACCGCATATTATTCCCACCCAGGCCATAACGGTAAACATGGAACCTGCGAGACTGCCGGCCAGCTGTTTATCGGCGAGACGCGTGAACAACACCGGCGCGGCAATGTAACCTATTGCCCACAAGCCGCCGACCCAGAAGGTCACCGCAATCCTGGCCAACACATCGGGAAATTTAGACATGAATAAATTGTGGCGGGTCAAATGTATCGGACACTGAGCACTTCGTACTGGCGCACGCCACCGGGTGCCAGCACGTCGGCAGTATCGCCCTCGTACTTGCCGATCAGCGCCCGCGCAATGGGCGAGCTGATGGAAATTTTGGCGCACTTGATATCCGCTTCATCGTCGCCCACAATCTGGTAAGTCACGACGTCGCCGCTTTCCATGTCTTCGAGCTCAACCGTTGCGCCGAACACGATACGCCCTTCGGCCTCCAGGCTTGCCGGGTCGATAATTTGCGCAGTCGACAGTTTGCCTTCGAGATCGGCGATACGACCCTCGATAAAACCCTGTTTCTCCTTGGCCGCGTCGTATTCCGCATTTTCCGACAGATCGCCTTGCGCGCGCGCCTCGGCGATGGCGGCGATCACCGACGGGCGTTCTATCGTTTTCAGGCGATGTAGCTCGTCGCGCAATAGCTGCGCGCCTTTGGTCGTTAACGGAATTTTTGTCATCATATTCATGTCGCTAGTCCTCAGGCAGATAACTGCCTATGTAATCCTTGTAAATCGTACACTTGCAACTCTTGCATCGCCTGCATGCCGATGCACGCGGCGCGCGCGCCGGCCAACGTCGTATAATAAGTCACCCGTTGCGCCAGAGCGACCCGGCGGATTTCGACCGAGTCAAGCACCGCGCGCTTATCATCAACCACGTTGACGATAAGACTGATTTCATTGTTTTTAATCATGTCGACAATATGCGGACGGCCTTCAGCGACTTTGTTCACGACTATGGCTGCCAGGCCGCCCGCCTTGAGTGCGGCGGCCGTGCCGCGCGTCGCCACCAGCACAAACCCCAGATCTATCAACTGCGCGCCGATTTCAACGATTCTCGCCTTGTCCGCATTGCGCACGCTAAGAAACGCTTGTCCGCCCTTCGGCAGCTTGACCCCCGCCGCGAGCTGGGATTTGACGAAAGCCTCGGCAAAAGACAGCCCTACTCCCATTACCTCGCCGGTGGATTTCATTTCCGGGCCCAACAAGGTATCGACCCCCTGAAACTTGGAAAACGGGAATACGGCCTCTTTTACCGAATAGTAGGGCGGGATGACTTCTTTGTCTATCCCCTGCACGCGCAAGGAAATGCCTACCATGCATCGCGCCGCTACTTTAGCCAGCGCCACGCCGGTCGCTTTCGACACAAACGGGACGGTACGCGACGCGCGTGGATTGACTTCAAGCACGTAAACCGTGTCGCCCTGCAGGGCAAACTGCACATTCATCAGACCGACCACATTCAAAGCTCGCGCCATGGCGACCGTCTGGCTGCGAATTTCGTCCTGCACGGCGGGCGTCAAGCTGTAAGGGGGCAAGGAGCAGGCCGAATCGCCGGAGTGCACGCCGGCCTGCTCAATGTGTTCCATGATACCGCCAATCACCACGTCGACGCCATCAGATATCGCATCGACATCGATTTCTATCGCGTCGTTGAGGAACCTGTCGAGCAATACCGGCGACGAATTGGACACTTTCACCGCCTCACGCATATAACGCTGCAAATCCTCCTCGGCGCGCACAATCTCCATCGCCCGGCCGCCCAATACGTAGGACGGGCGAACCACCAGCGGATAGCCGATTTCGACCGCCAGGCGCAGCGCCTCTTCGGGCGAACGCGCGGTACGGTTGGGCGGCTGCCGCAAACCCAGCCCCACCAGCATTTGCTGGAAGCGTTCGCGGTCTTCCGCGCAATCGATCATATCCGGCGTGGTGCCGATAATCGGCGCGCCGAACGCCTGCAGCTCGCGCGCCAGCTTCAGCGGCGTCTGCCCGCCGTACTGCACGATCACTCCGACAGGTTTTTCAACGCGAACAATCTCCAGCACATCCTCCAGCGTCAGAGATTCGAAATACAGACGATCTGACGTATCGTAATCGGTGGACACGGTCTCGGGATTGCAGTTGACCATGATGGTTTCATAACCGTCTTCGCGCAACGCCAGCGCCGCATGAACGCAGCAATAATCGAATTCTATGCCTTGGCCGATACGGTTCGGACCACCGCCCAGCACCATTATTTTCTTGCGATCCGTAGGCTGGGCCTCGCATTCTTCTTCGTAAGTCGAGTACAGGTACGCAGTATGCGACGCAAACTCGCCCGCACAGGTATCGACGCGTTTATATACCGGGTGTATGCCCAGCTCCCAGCGCCGGGCGCGCACGGCATGCTTGTCGCACCCGAGCAGATCCGCCAGCCGCCGATCGGCAAAGCCGTTACGCTTGAGCCCGCGCAATTCCGCCTCATCCAGGTCGGCTAACTGCCGCCCCGCCAGACCCGCTTCGTCTGCGACCAAAGCCTCAATCTGCGCCAGGAACCAGGGGTCTATTTTGGTAAACCCGAAAATCATCTCCAGGCTCATGCCGATACGAAACGCATCAGCCACATACCAGAGCCGGTCGGGGCCAGGATTGCCGATCTCCGCCTCGATCACATTATGCTCGGTGCTCAGCGAATTGAGACCGTCCATCCCGGTTTCCAGGCCGCGCAGAGCTTTTTGCAGAGACTCGCGAAAAGTGCGCCCTATCGCCATCACCTCGCCGACCGATTTCATTTGCGTGGTCAGTCTGTCATTCGCCTGCGGAAACTTTTCGAACGCAAAACGCGGAATCTTGGTCACGACATAATCGATGCTAGGCTCGAACGAAGCCGGAGTCACACCGCCGGTAATATCGTTCTGCAACTCGTCCAGCGTATACCCTACGGCCAGCTTCGCCGCGATCTTGGCGATGGGGAAGCCGGTGGCCTTGGAGGCCAGCGCCGAGGAGCGCGACACGCGCGGGTTCATTTCTATCACGACCATGCGGCCGTCGGTCGGGTTGATGCCGAACTGCACATTCGAGCCGCCGGTCTCCACGCCGATCTCGCGCAATACGGCAATCGACGCGTTACGCATGATCTGGTATTCGCGGTCGGTCAGCGTTTGCGCCGGCGCGACGGTGATCGAGTCGCCGGTATGCACGCCCATCGGATCCAGGTTTTCGATCGAGCAGACGATGATGCAGTTATCCTTGCGGTCGCGCACCACTTCCATCTCGTATTCTTTCCAGCCGATGAGCGATTCTTCTATCAAAAGCTCATGAGTAGGCGAGGCTTCCAGTCCTCGCTCGCAGATCTCGGCGAATTCGGCGCGATTATAGGCGATACCGCCGCCGGTTCCGCCCATCGTGAACGACGGCCGGATGATAGTGGGGAAACCCATCACCGCCTGCACCTGGAGCGCTTCTTCCATGCTGTGCGCAATCGATGAGCGCGGCGACGCCAGACCGATGCGCGTCATGGCCAGCTTGAATTTTTCGCGGTCTTCCGCCATATCGATGGCGTCGCGCGATGCGCCTATCATCTCGACGCCGTAGCGCCCGAGCACACCATGCCTGGCCAGATCCAGCGCGCAATTCAGCGCCGTCTGCCCGCCCATGGTCGGTAACAGCGCGTCAGGGCGCTCTTTGGCGATGATTTTCTCCAGCACTCCCCAGGTGATAGGCTCGATATAAGTCACATCGGCCATCTCCGGGTCGGTCATGATCGTCGCCGGATTGGAATTGACCAGGATGATCCTGTAACCTTCCTCGCGCAAAGCCTTGCAAGCCTGAGCACCGGAATAGTCAAATTCACATGCCTGCCCGATAACGATGGGGCCTGCGCCGATGATTAATATGCTGTGTATATCTGTACGCTTGGACATGATTTTTGAACAAAATTAAACAGCGAGTCGATGCACAACGCGTCGACTTTCAACGAAACTGGGTTAATGCGCCTGCATCAGACTCACGAAACGATCGAACAGATAATCCACGTCGTGCGGCCCTGGACTCGCCTCGGGATGCCCCTGAAAACCGAACGCTGGCACATCGGTGCGCGCGATTCCCTGCAGGGAATCGTCAAATAACGACACATGCGTCACTTTCATCGACGCCGGCAGGCTGTCGGCATCCACAGCAAAGCCGTGATTCTGGCTGCTGATCATGACACGGCCGCTATCGAGATCCTTGACCGGATGATTCGCGCCGTGATGGCCGAATTTCATTTTCAGCGTCCTGGCGCCAGAAGCCAGGGCAAGCAATTGATGCCCGAGACAAATTCCGAATAGCGGAATCCCGGTTGCCAACAGCTCGCGAATGGCGGCAATTGCATAATCGCACGGCTCGGGGTCGCCCGGCCCATTGGACAGGAAAATACCGTCCGGACTCAATGCCAGCGCATCCTGCGCGCTGGCCTGCGCCGGCAATACCGTAACTCGGCAACCGCGCTCAACCAACATGCGCAGAATATTGCGCTTGATGCCGTAATCGTAGGCAACGACATGCAGGGGCGCCGAAGACGGCGCCGCAAAACCGCCGCCCAGCCGCCACACGCCTTCGCTCCAGGAGTAAGCGGAGCGGGTCGAGACGACTTTTGCCAGATCCATGCCCGCCAGCCCCGGAAAAGCGCGCGCCAGACGCAGCGCCTCCACCTCATCCACCGCGCCGGCCACGATGCAACCGGCCTGCGCGCCTTTTTCCCGCAACAATCGGGTTAGGCGACGAGTATCGATATCGGCAATCGCCACCACGTTTTGCGCCATGAGGAACTCGGACAGCGTCTGATTCGAACGAAAATTGCTCGCCAGTAGCGGCAAATCGCGCACGACCAGACCGGCAGCCTGTACCCGCGCCGATTCGTTGTCCTCGTCATTCACGCCGGTATTACCGATGTGAGGATAAGTCAGCGTGACGATCTGGCGTGCATAGGAGGGGTCCGTCAATATTTCCTGATAGCCGGACATGGCGGTATTGAACACGACTTCGCCAACTGTAGCGCCTGACGCGCCGATGGCAATACCGCGAAAAACAGAACCGTCGGCAAGCACCAGGATAGCGGATTGAACATGCGACAAGGGATTACTCCGGTGCAAGGACTCGTTAATGGACGGCACATGCAGCGCCGTAATCGCCTGTGTCGTTCATTAATGAGCCCCGGGGCTTATACAAAGAAGCGGGCAAGGTTCACACCGCGCCCGCCTCTGCAAGAATTGTGTCATTTTACTGTATCGCGCCCTGATTGTCCAATACGAACAAATGCTTCGGCTCCCGATCTCATGGGTTCAGCCCGCCCGATCAGGTTTAGTGACGGACTGACAGCATGGCCGCCGCGCAAGTTTGCCGCCCCGGTTTTGTTGCG
>VFSW01005067.1_pt1 | contig 19561 bp, 18 predicted proteins | sample 5358111 | NCBI WGS metagenome assembly VFSW01 (sample SAMN11554181, study PRJNA540505) | mine drainage metagenome | isolation source: sediment from site ElyBrook_90M | place: USA: Ely Copper Mine, Vershire, VT | collected 2017 | reverse complement strand
AATTCATGTGGTTAGGGTGACATAACACTACGTCATGTCACCTTTTTTTGAGTAACTCCCGGTGTTTAAAATCTGTGTCACAGTTGGCCCGCTATTCCAGATCTGCATGAACGCTTCGAAAAAGCCGAGATTGCGTGCAAATGCTCCGGCTATTGCGCATTCTGTGTGGCCGCAGGGTGATTTTAAATCTATCTAAATTTTGCGAAGCGACTCCGCCGCTGTTCCAGTTCCGCCCATCTTGGGATCCAAAGCCATTGCCCTCAAAATGACGGTAAGCGCGGCCTGGATATTCCGCGCATGGTCAGTGGTGAGCACGTCGGACACTAATCCACGGCATGCGAATAGGCAAACTATCGGCCCCCTATTTCGCGAGCTGGACCGGTGCAGGGTAGAGAAGTACCGGCTTGTCATGGGCCATGATGCCTGGGGACAAACATGCCAAGACCGAGGTTCTAGCTAGCGAATTAGGTCTTGACGCAGCGCATGCTGAGGTGGCGCCGGGCAAAAGGCCGAGATCATCAATGCCTTGCATTTTGCATTGCCCATCGCTGGCGGACCAACGCATCTTTTTGGTGTAATGGTGTAAGTGGCCACGGTCATTATCGGTTGGCGATCCTCAACCAGAGTAGGCCAATTTCAGATCCCGGGCGACAGCGGTCAGTCTCTGGTCGCGGGTCCACAATCGGGCCGGGTCGGCCAAAGCGGTGGCGGCCAGAAGGTGCGCGTCGACGTAACCGATGCCGCGACCCATCAGCCGGTGCTGCTCGATGAAAAAAAGCACCTCAGCATCACGCGCGACCGGGCTCTGCGGCAGGTCCTGAAGCAGCCTCAACACCTCCGCCCGATTACGCAAATTGCCGCACGCCAACTCTCCCGCCACAAAAGGATGGGTCAGCGCTTGCGCGCGGTCGAGGAGACTGGCAAGCCCCTTGTCATCGGCGCGCAAATGATCGATCCAGACCGAGGTATCGATCAGGATCATGCAGGATCGGTTCGCCGGCGGGGGATGGGTTGGATCTTAGGTTCGCTCCCGCCCAGGCGCGCCAGCCGGCGGGCACTCTCACGCTCGATCAAGGCCTTCAGGCCTTCCCGCACCAAGGCAGTCTTCTCGGCCATTCCCGTAATGCGCTGGGCCTCAGCCAGTAGTTGGTCGTCGATGTTCAGAGTCGTGCGCATGGCAATACCTCGTTTCATATATTATGCATCATATAATACATCAAATGATGCTATTTATCGTGCATACACGCCATCCACAAGGCTGGCCTGCCCTCGCCAAAGCTAGGGGTGCAGAGATTAATAGCAGGGACACCGACTCAGGTCTTGACAATAAAGCGATAATCCCTATCATTAGCACTCACCTAAGGCGAGTGCTAATACTATAGCGTATCGCCTCCAAGGTTAGATCTGTCATTGAAAAATCAGGAGGAAAAGCAATGACTGCACAATCTGCCAAGAAATCAGGAGAAGCATCCGTGAAAATTCGTCCACTTCATGACCGTGTCATCGTGCGCCGTCTGGAAGAAGAGCGCAAATCTGCGGGCGGCATCGTTATTCCCGATACCGCCAAGGAAAAGCCCATTCAGGGCGAAGTCCTTGCCGCTGGCAAAGGCAAGATTCTGGAGAACGGCCAGGTACGTCCGCTCGACGTGAAGGTCGGCGACAGGGTGCTTTTTGGTAAATATTCGGGTACCGAAGTGAAGGTCGGCGACGAAGAACTGCTCGTGATGCGTGAAGAAGACATCATGGGTGTGGTCGAAGGCAAGTAACTCTCATCCCGTCTGGACATATTACGAACTCAGTGAGGAAGGTATATGGCAGCTAAAGACGTAGTATTTGGTGACGCCGCGCGCATTCGCATGCTGCGCGGTGTCAACATTCTGGCCGATGCAGTCAAAGTGACTCTCGGTCCAAAGGGGCGCAATGTTGTCCTCGACAAGGCCTTTGGCGCACCGACGATCACCAAGGACGGCGTTTCGGTCGCAAAAGAGATCGAGCTCAGGGACAAGTACGAGAACATGGGTGCACAGATGGTGAAAGAGGTCGCATCGCAGACCTCTGACATTGCTGGTGATGGCACCACCACCGCCACGGTATTGGCACAGGCAATCCTGCGCGAAGGGCTCAAGTCCGTTGCTGCGGGCATGAACCCCATGGATCTGAAGCGCGGGATCGACAAGGCTGTGATCTCTGCAGTCGAAGCGCTGAAAAAGTTGTCGAAGCCCTGCTCCGACCATAAGGAGATCGCCCAGGTAGGCACCATCTCCGCGAACGCCGATGAATCTATCGGCAAGATCATCGCCGAGGCGATGGACAAGGTCGGCAAAGAAGGCGTGATCACGGTAGAGGAAGGTTCCGGTCTCGACAACGAACTGGAGATTGTCGAAGGCATGCAGTTCGACCGTGGTTACCTGTCTCCTTACTTCATCAATAAGCAGGATACGATGAGCACGGAGCTGGAGAATCCATTCATCCTGATCTACGACAAGAAGATCTCCAACATTCGCGAACTGTTGCCTATCCTGGAAGGCGTAGCGAAGGGCGGCAGGCCGCTGGTGATCATTGCCGAGGACGTGGAGGGCGAGGCTCTTGCTACCCTGGTCGTCAACAACATCCGCGGCATTCTCAAGGTGTGCGCGGTCAAGGCACCTGGCTTCGGCGACCGCCGCAAGGCGATGCTGCAGGATATCGCGATCCTGACCGGTGGCACCGTGATCTCCGAAGAGCTCGGAATGAGCCTGGAGAAGGCCGACATCAGCGTGCTTGGTTCCGCCAAGCGCATCCAGATCACCAAGGAAAATTCCACGATTATCGATGGCGCCGGAAATCCGAAGGACATCGAGGGGCGCGTCAAGCAGATTCGCGCCCAGATCGAGGAGGCGACCTCGGACTATGACAAGGAGAAGATGCAGGAGCGTGTCGCCAAGCTTGCCGGTGGCGTTGCTCTCATCAAAGTCGGTGCCACGACCGAAATAGAGATGAAAGAGAAAAAGGCGCGCGTCGAAGACGCGCTGCATGCAACCCGAGCTGCGGTAGAGGAAGGTGTGGTCCCCGGCGGTGGTGTTGCGCTGGTGCGCGCCATCAGTTCGGTCAGGCAGGTCAAGGGTGATAACCACGATCAGGACGTCGGCATCCAGATTGCGCTGCGTGCAATGGAAGAACCGCTGCGCCAGATTGTGGAAAATGCCGGCAGTGAAGGCTCGGTCGTGCTTAACAAGGTTTTAGAAGGCAAAGGCAGCTATGGCTTCAATGCCGCAACCGGCGAGTACGGTGACATGCTGACCATGGGCATCCTGGATCCGACCAAGGTGACCCGCACTGCGCTGCAGAATGCGGCGAGCGTGGCTGGCCTGATGATTACCACCGAGGCAATGGTGGCCGAGCTCCCGCAGGAAGAAAAGGGCGCGGCTGGCGGTGGTGGCATGGGCGGTGGCATGGGTGGCATGGGCGGCATGGAAGGCATGATGTAAGCGCCACGTTGCTCGCAGTACCCGAAAGGCCCCGCTGTTGCGGGGCCTTTTTTTATTTGTCCCGGTACTCAAGGCGCCAGCGCGGATTATTTCGTCCAGGTGAGTGTGCCGGACATGTAGCGTGACTGCTGTTCCACCACGGATCAAACTAGCCGGAAAGCGCTCAGCCTGGTGCTTCAGTCATCGCGTCGGAAATCCCGGTCTGACCCATCATCGTTTCCGCGCCAAGGTCATACCGTCACGCACCGTTAACATGACGTTCTCCACGCGTGGATCGTGCTGCACGTGATCATTGAAGGCAACCATGGCGTAGTCGCTGCGTTGCTGCGGCTTCAGAACCGCGCCCGACCACAGTACATTATCGGCAACCACCAGACCGCCACGCCGTAGCCGTGGCAGCGCCGCGTCGTAGTAGCTGGCGTAGTTTTCCTTGTCGGCGTCAATGAAAACCAGATCGAACTCCTGCCCCGCTGGTAATGCCGCAAGTGTGTCGAGCGCTGGCCCCAGGCGTACCTCGATCTTTCCGCCGTGCGCACTACGATCGAAAAACGACTGCGCGATCGCCGTGGTCTCGGGATTAATATCGCAGGACAGTATTGTGCCGTCTTCGGGTAGAGCCTCGGCCATGGTTAGGGCGGAGTAGCCGGTAAACAAGCCCAGCTCCAGGATGCGGCGTGCACCAGTCATCTGCACCAGCAGGCGCAACAGAGCCCCTTCCAGGGAGCCCGTAAGCATCTGCGATTGAGCGCAGTGGGCGATCGTGTATGCTTCCAGCTCCCGGAGCAGCGCGGACGGTGCGGCGGAATGTTGCCTACAATAGCTTTCAATGGCCTCACTTACGAAGCGCTTCATCGCTCATCTCCTGTATTCGTGACTAATGCCCAAGGCAGCATGCTCGGATTTGCCGTCTGCCGGCAGAAGCTGATGTTGCAGTATATAAGTACGGGTCAGTGATGGTCGATCTTCGATACGGCGCTGTCGACGCCGCACTCTCCAAGCTTCCGCAGCCCCTGCAATCGCGGGTTTGTGCATATTGGGAAGACTATCGTGTCCATGCGCAGCCATTGACCGAGGCACCGGCCGCTGAAATGCAGGACTATTTGGGCTTGCTGCCCCGCGTCTGGGCAGCAAGCGAGTTCGTGGCGCGTACCTGTATTGCCTACCCCTCCCTGCTCGTCGAGATCGCTGCCAGCGGTGACCTGTTTCGTGCCTATGGTGACCATGAGCTGGCTGATCACGTGGGTAAGGCGATCGCTGCAGCAACTGATGAAGCCGGGCTCAAGGCGTCGTTGCGGCGCGCGCGCCGTCGCGAAATGCTGCGCATTGCCTGGCGCGATCTTGCCGGCTGGGCCACGCTTGGCGAAGTGATGGCAGAGCTTTCCGGCTTTGCCGAGGCCTGCCTTGAAGGTGCGCTGACAATCCTGTTTGCGTGGTCGGTCGCGCGCACTGGCCGGCCCATGACCGCGGACGGTACGGAGGCTTCCTTGGTGGTGCTGGGCATGGGCAAGCTCGGCGGTGAAGAGCTCAATTTTTCCTCGGATATTGACCTCATATTCGCCTACACCGGAGAGGGCGAGGTGTCGGGCCAGCGGCCGCTGAGCAACCATGAATTCTTTGCTCGCCTGGGACGCAGCCTGATCGACACCATGAACGACCACACCGCCGATGGATTCGTGTTCCGCGTGGACATGCGATTGCGCCCGCACGGAGCCAGCGGACCGCTAGCACAGTCGTTCGACGCGATGGAACAGTACTATCAGATACACGGCCGCGAGTGGGAACGCTATGCCCTGATCAAGGCACGCCAGGTCGCTGGCGACCGCACTGCTGGCGCTGCGTTGCTTGAGCGATTGCGGCCATTCATTTATCGGCGCTACCTGGACTATGGTGCTTTCGACGCAATCCGCTCGCTCAAAAACCTTATCGAACGCGAGCTGCAGCGCAAGGGGATCGAACAAAACATCAAGCTCGGTCCCGGGGGGATACGCGAAATCGAATTCATCGGCCAGACGTTTCAGCTGATTCGCGGTGGTCGCGAGGCGGCGCTGCGCGAGCGCGCCATCCAGCGAGTACTCGCATCCCTGGGCCGGCGCGGAGATCTGACGCATCAGGCGGTAGCCGATCTCGATGCTGCCTACGTGTTTCTGCGGCGCACGGAAAACCGTCTGCAGATGTTCGAAGACCGGCAAACCCACGTTCTGCCCAAGGAAGCCGAGGAACAGCTACGGCTGGCGGTAGCCATGGGGTTCGCCGGTTGGGTGGGTTTCTATGCTGAATTGAACCGTCATATGCACAAGGCGCATGGGTACTTCGAACAGGTATTTACCGCGCCCCAGAGCTTGCATACTGAGGAGGATCACGGGTTGTCCGGTGTGTGGCTCGCAACTCTGGACAACGAGACTGCGGTGCAGCGGTTGACGCAAGCTGGCTTCCGCGACGCCCCATCTGTCCTGGAGGTCTTGCGCGGTTTTCTCCGGAGCCGGCAATATCATGAACTGTCGAGTGAGGGACGCGAACGTCTCGACCGCCTGATGCCGTTACTGCTGGGGGCAGCCAGCTTGAGTGTTGATCCTCAGGTGACCTTGACCCGGCTGGTAACGCTGATCGAGGCCATCGCACGTCGCTCGGTCTATCTTTCGCTGTTGGTCGAAAACCCCATGGCACTGTCGCAGCTGGTGAAGCTGTGTGCTGCGAGCGCATGGATTGCGGACTGGATCAGCCAGCACCCGATCCTGCTCGATGAGCTCATTGATCCCGTCAGCCTTTACGCTCCGCAGTCGCGCGTGGCGATGCGCATGGAACTCCAGGTGCGTTTGGGAGCGCGCGCGGCAGATGACCTTGAAGGACAAATGGATGTGCTGCGCGAATTCCACCATGGATATGTGCTGCGCGTTGCGGCGGCGGACGTGGGTCCGGGGCTGGAAGACAAGGAAGTGAGCGCCCAGCTTGCAGACATTGCCGAGTGCGTGCTTGAGCAGACCCTTGCCGTGGCTGAAGCCAGCTTGGTTGCCCGACATGGCCGCCCAACGTGTCGAACCTCGGGAACGACCAGCAGTCCGGGATTCGCCGTCATCGCCTATGGCAAGCTCGGTAGCCGCGAACTCGGCTACGGTTCCGATCTGGACATGATCTTTCTGCACGACAACTGCCAAGGCGAGGCCATGACCGACGGGGTCCGGGCGGTGGCCAATGAAGTGTTTTTCACGCGACTCGGACAGCGGCTGATTCATATGATTGCCACCCGTACCCCCGCCGGAATTCTGTATCAGATAGACATGCGGCTACGACCGAGCGGCGGCAGCGGTCTGTTGGTCGCCAACCTGGATGCGTTTCGCAGCTACCAGCTTGGCAAGGCGTGGACCTGGGAGCACCAGGCGCTGGTGCGGGCACGCGCGGTTGCCGGCAGCGTGGAGCTCAGCCAGGCTTTCGAGGTTGTGCGCAAAGAAGTTCTTTGCCTGCAGCGTGATCCGGATCGTCTGCGCCGGGACATTGTCGAAATGCGTGCCCGCATGCGCTCAGCCATGCTGGCGCACGCGGAACATCTGTTCGACATCAGGCAGGACCCGGGAGGTATGATTGACGTAGAATTTATGGTGCAATACTGGGTCCTGTGGCGGGCGCATGAATTTCCTGAGTTCATCAATTGGCGGGATAACATTCACTTGCTGGAAGCCTTGGCCGGTGCCGGTTTGTTGAACGCCGGCGACGCAGCGGTTCTGACAGGAGCCTATCGCCGCTACCTGTCTGTCGAGCACCGCCTGAAACTGCTGGATCGCCAGGCCCGAGTTGTTGCCGGGGAACTCGGAGAATTTCCGGAACAGGTCGTACGGATATGGCATGCCACGATGGAATCTGATCCAGCCACAAACTGAGCGTACCCGGCCTAAATTTTGATCGAAGGAGAAAGAAGCAGATGTCTATGGCTGACCGTGACGGCGTCATCTGGTATGACGGCAAGCTTGTTCCATGGCGCGAGGCGACCACCCACGTCCTGACCCATACCCTGCACTATGGAATGGGCATATTCGAGGGGATACGCGCCTATAAGACCGCGCGCGGAACCGCGATTTTTCGCCTGGATGCCCACATCGATCGCCTGTTCCGATCGGCGCACATTCTCGACATGTCCATGCCCTACGACAAGCTAACATTGGATTCCGCGGTGCGTGCCGCAGTGCGTGAGAACCGGCTTGAGTCGGCATATATACGTCCGATGTGCTTTTATGGGTCCGAAGGTATGGGCCTGCGTGCCGACAATCTCAAGGTGCATGTCATCGTAGCTGCCTGGACTTGGGGCGCATATCTCGGTGATGAAGGCCAGAAGAAGGGCATCCGGGTCCGCACGTCCTCGTATAACCGGCATCATGTGAACATCGCCATGTGCCGCGCCAAGGCCAACGGCAACTACATGAATTCCATGCTTGCGTTGCGCGAGGCCATATCCTCCGGCGCCGATGAAGCGTTGCTGCTCGACACTGAAGGCTATGTGTCGGAGGGCAGCGGCGAAAACATATTCATCGTGCGCGACGGCACGCTTTTCACTCCCGAACTGACCTCTGCGTTGGATGGCATCACGCGCGATACGATCTTCAAGCTCGCAGCAGAAATCCGCGTCCCAGTACGGGAGAAACGCATCACGCGTGACGAAGTGTATATTGCCGACGAGGCGTTCTTTACCGGCACTGCCGCCGAGGTGACGCCGATCCGCGAACTGGACGGGCGCAAGATAGGTACCGGCAGCCGTGGTCCGGTTACTGAACGTCTGCAGGCACTGTATTTTGATCAGGTGTACGGGCGGCGCGCGGTGTTTCCCGAGTGGCTCACAGCGCTAAACGATTAAGGGGCACAGTGATGGCGGAAATGCACGGCACAGGCGCCCCCCGGCAGAAGCTAGGGACGAGGGAGATCCAGGCAAATGCCCAGAACCGGTATGAAGTGACGCCGGCGGATCTGCCGCTGCACTGCCCAATGGATGGCATGAGCCTGTGGAATTCGCACCCGCGAGTGTACCTCCCCCTCGAGGAGAGTCGCGAGGCGCGTTGCCCTTATTGCGGCGCGGTGTACGTGCTGAAGGTGGACGAATGATCAGCAGGTAGGCGGTGCTTCCTCATGCTGATCATTGGATCCTTCATCCGGAGTGGACTTGAATCGCCTTCACGCTGCCTCGAATGTGCATCGCGAGCTGTGCTGGGCGTCCCCGCTCGGATCTTCGGCCCAAGTACGGCGGCCGAGCCTGCTGGAAGATCTTCAGATAAGAGGAAACACAGGTCTGGACGGATTTCTTCGTCCGCAAATATCGAGTGCTGCAGCCGCTTACAGAGAGGCCGATTTTTCGGCAGCAGTACTCCGCAGTGTCAAACCAACCTGTCACGGCTGCTGCGGTCCGACTGCTTCCGTCTGATCATGTGCGCTGCGTGCCACAGAAGCGTGCGTTACCGACTTGGGCACAACGCCGGCAGTGCGCCCACGCAATGCTGCCGATGCTCTGACCCGCTCCGAAGCAACTGGCGAAGGCGGGTCCAAGATCAGCGCGCAGAGTTTCTGCGCGGTTGAAAGCGACCAAGGTGACATAGCAATATATCGTTGGCGGCGTGTCCGGCGCCGAGTGAGTCTGCTTCAGGTTGAAGCACAAAGACCGCGCGAAAGCGGGTCGAGGGCACGAGCGACTGGCCGCACAGCGCACCGATAACGTGTAAAATAACCGCCAAATCTCGCCTTCCCAGAGCCAACGTGACAAGAAGACTTTACTCGCTGTTGCTCTACCTTTTGGTACCGGCAGTGCTGGTGCGTCTGTTGCTGCGCGGCTTGCGCAATCGCGGCTACTGGCACCGATGGAACGAGCGCTTCGGGTTTGTCGCCCACCTTCCGGAAGGAACGCTGTGGGTGCATGCAGTGTCCGTGGGCGAAGTGCGCGCGGCAGTTCCTCTTGTGGCAGCACTGGAACAGCGTTGCCCCGGTCAGCGAATACTGGTCACCACCATGACGCCCACTGGATCCACGCAGGTGAGCGAGCTGTTTGGTAGCCGCGTTGTGCACTGCTATCTTCCCTATGATTTGCCATCCTCGGTGGCCCGCTTCCTTGATCGCGCGCGGCCGCAACTTGCGGTGATCATGGAAACGGAACTGTGGCCGAATTTGTTTCACGGATGCGCGGCGCGCGCGGTGCCAGTTGTTGTCGCCAATGTCCGTATGTCGGAGAAATCGATGTGCCGCTACCTGCGTTTTTCCGCGTTCACGCGTGCGACGCTGTCTCAGGTAAGATTATTCGCGGCTCAGTCCGAGGCCGATGCCACGCGCTTGCGTACGCTCGGTGCCGACCCGCAGCGGGTCAGGGTCACGGGCAGCATGAAGTTCGAGATCAATCCGCCGGCAAGCCTGCGTGAACAAGCACAGGCGCTGCGTCGTCAGTGGGGCGCGCAGCGTCCAGTGTGGATTGCAGCAAGCACACGCGAAGGTGAGGATGAGCTTGTGCTTGAACAGTTTCAATGGTTGCGGGAGCAATTTCCCGAGCTGCTGCTGGTGCTTGTGCCGCGGCATCCGGAGCGCTTCGCGCAAGTGACCCGTCTGTGCCGACGCACGGGGTTGGTCATTGCGCTGCGCAGTGAACGCGATGCAGCCCTTTCATCCGACGTCGATATTCTGGTCGGTGACACGATGGGAGAGCTGCCGCTGTTGTACGCTGCCGCGGATGTGGCGTTTGTTGGCGGCAGTCTGGTGCCTGCCGGCGGACACAACCTGCTCGAGCCGGCGGCGGCCGGCGTTGCTGTCGTATTCGGCCCGCATATGTTCAACTTTGCGGAAATCGCGCGCCTGGCGGCCGAACGTGGTGCCGGCAGGCGGGTGCGCGACAGCGGCGAGATGGGTGCGGCTGTCGCCGCATACCTGGCGAATGCGGACCTGCGGTTCAATGCCGGAGAATCCGGGCACAAGATGGTTGAGGAGAATCGCGGTGCGTTGCAGCGCACCTTGGCGCTGCTCGATACGTTGATCACAATCTGACGCCACGACGGCGTGCCATCTGTGCGCCCAGCTCAGAAAGCTGAGCGGCCGATATCGCATTCTGCGCTGCCGGCAGAATCCCAGTGTTCTCGCGTTCGATGTGGGAGAGGTAGACCGCCCGGAACTGCAATACATCGTGAGTGAATGCCGCGATGTCGGTTATCGAACCGATGTCGAGCAGCATTGGTTCGAGCTGTGCCCAAAGATGCTCCATTTCACGGTGCTCCAGTCTGAGCTCAGTGATTGCGTTTGCCAGTTCAGGGCGTGCCGCAAGCAGCGAGGGAAACAGATCCTGTTCCTCGTCTTCATGATGGTGTTTCCCTGCACTCGAAAAGTAACGATGCACCCGGTGCGCGGTTTCGCGCGCTTCGTCTGTCACGCCTTGGTCGCCGAGGTATTGTGCCAGGCGGACCAGAGAGTCGCATTGCCGCAGGATACGCGTGTGGCATGCACGCAGCATTGCAAGTGGCTGGTCGAAGCCAGGCGCGGTGTGGGAGAGTTGTATGTCCATTTGCTCCGCAGTTCAGGAATATCTCTTCAGGATGACTTGAACGCGTATGCCCTTCAATACCTCTGCCAGCGCCGTGATGGAAGGACGAGCGGCCGGATCCGCATTGAAGCTTAGGCCAATCCGGGTACGGTGACAATGTTGTCGCCGGCCGAACCGCCGATAGGGCTTTTGTGCCAGCGCAGAATCGCCCCAAGTACGAAGCACTTTCCGGACGCCGCACTGCCGGAAAGTGCCACCATCAGTTTTTTGTCGTTCGACCAGGGCGCCGACAGCCGTCAGTATGTTGCCAACGTTTGGTCGATTTCGCGCGCCCAGGCATCGATGCCGCCGCTCAGGTTGCAGACATTCGCGAATCCCTGATGCTCGAGAAAGTGCGCAACGCGATGGCTGCGCACGCCGTGATGGCAGATGACGATCGTCTGGCGCGCGCGATCAAGTTCTTCGAGACGCCCCGGAATCTGGTTCATGGGTATATGAAGCGAGCCTGCGAGCACGCACAGCCGCACCTCCCAGGCTTCCCGCACGTCGAGCAACTGCGGCGCTTCCGAAGCCGCATCGAGATGGGCCTTGAGCTGCCGTACGCTCAGCTGCTGCATGAAATGTCGCCTAGTCCGCGCCGCGCGCTAGAATATGAATTTCTCGGGCTCATTGGCATTTATCAGCGGCGCAAGATCGGTTTCGAACAGGCTTTCCTCGGTGAAACCGTTCGGCCCAGCACGCCGCATCAGGACCGCTTCCATAACCGGCGGCTTTCCCACGACGGCGGCCAGACGTCCACCGATCGCAAGGCTGCTGCGAAATGGGTCGGCCAACACCGGCACGGAGCCGGTGAGCAGAATCACGTCGTAGGGTTGATGGCGATTCCACCCGTGTGCCCCGTCGCCGATATCGAGCGTGACGTTCGTGGCGCCGTGGGCAGCAAGTTTTGCAGCCGCGTTCATCTTGAACTGCGGGATGATTTCCACGCTGTAGACGTGGGCGCCGAGGGCCGAAAGCAGCCAAGTCATGTAACCACTCCCGGTGCCGATCTCGAGAATCCTGTCGCCGCGGCTGATCTCGAGTACCTGCAAGAGCCGCGCCTCCATCTTGGGCGCCATCATCACCTGGCCGCGCCCGAGGGGCAGGCTCATGTCGGCGTAGGCCAGGCTCCGATACTGTTCCGGCACGAAAGCCTCGCGTGGCGCACGTGCCACCAGTTCCAGCACGCGCGGGTCCAACACCTCCCAAGTGCGGATCTGAGATTCGACCATGTTTTGCCGAGCTACATCAACGTCCACTTGCGACATGAAAATACCTGGGAATTGCAGGGAAAAAGGCGTACAAGGTTAAGCACTTTGCGCTTCAGGTGCAAGCGCTGGCACTCTGCCGTTGCAATCCCGTGGAGAATCCGATAGCGTGAACCGCTTGGCTGGGGGTGCCCGCCTGGCGGGCTGAGAGATACCCTTTGAACCTGATCCGGATTGTGCCGGCGTAGGGAAGCACGTAACCCCCGCTGCTTCCCGTGCTCCCGTGCCTGCCGACTCACAGGATACAACCCATGGGCGCGATACCACAGGAATTCGTCAATCGGACGGCCCGCCTTTCGCAAGAGGCTACTCGTCCCTATCCAAACTCACGCAAGATCTATGTCGTCGGCAGCTGCTCGGACGTGCGCGTCGGCATGCGTGAGGTCACGCAGACACCAACCCCGCTCGCGGACGGCGAGCAGGAAAACCCGCCAATCCCCGTGTATGACACATCCGGGCCGTACACCGATCCAACGGCACACATCGATCTGCTGACGGGTCTGCCGGCGCTGCGCGCATCATGGATTGACGCACGCGGCGACACCGAAGAACTGCCCGGGCCTTCATCCGAATACGGTCGTGGCCGTCAGCACGATCCGGCGTTGAGTGGGTTTCGTTTCGCGCACATCCGCAATCCCCGGCGTGCGCGGCCCAGCGCGAACGTAACGCAGATGCACTACGCCCGCCAAGGTTTGATCACCCCAGAGATGGAGTATGTCGCCATCCGCGAGTCTATGCGGCTCGGGGAGTTGCGTGAGGATCCACGATACGCCAAGCTTCTGCGCCAGCACCCGGGAATGAGCTTTGGCGCGGCGCTGACGCCGACAATTACGCCCGAATTCGTGCGTTCCGAAGTCGCCCGTGGCCGGGCCATCATTCCGGCCAATATCAACCATCCGGAGCTGGAGCCGATGATCATCGGCCGCAACTTCCGCGTGAAGATTAACACCAATATTGGTAACTCCGCTGTGATTTCGGGTATCGAGGAAGAAGTGGAGAAGATGGTGTGGTCGGCGCGCTGGGGCGGCGATACTCTCATGGATCTTTCCACCGGCAAGAACATCCACGAAACGCGCGAGTGGATCATCCGCAACGCGCCCATGCCGATTGGCACCGTTCCTATCTATCAGGTGCTAGAAAAGGTAGACGGCCGGGCGGAAGATCTTACCTGGGAGCTGTTCCGCGATACATTGATAGAACAGGCGGAGCAGGGCGTGGACTATTTCACCATCCACGCCGGCGTGCGCCTTGCCTATATCCCTTATACCGCCGAACGTGTTACCGGCATCGTCTCGCGCGGTGGTTCCATCATGGCCAAGTGGTGCCTGGCCCATCATCAGGAGAACTTTCTCTATACGCATTTCGAGGAAATCTGCGAAGTCATGAAGGCCTACGACGTATCATTCTCGCTTGGCGACGGTTTGCGTCCCGGTTCGATTGCCGATGCCAACGACCGCGCCCAGTTCGCGGAACTCGAAACCCTGGGGGAGCTTACCCGGATAGCGTGGCGGCACGATGTGCAGGTCATGATAGAAGGTCCCGGCCATGTCCCGATGCAGCTCATCAAGGAGAACATGGAAAAGGAGCTCGACGACTGTCTCGAGGCTCCTTTCTACACGCTGGGCCCGTTGACCACCGACATCGCTCCCGGTTACGACCATATTACCTCGGCCATCGGCGCCGCCCAGATCGGCTGGTACGGCACGGCGATGCTGTGCTACGTCACGCCCAAGGAACATCTGGGCCTGCCCGACAAACAGGACGTGCGCGATGGCATCATCGCCTACAAGATTGCGGCGCACGTGGCCGATCTCGCCAAGGGCCACCCGGGTGCGCAGCTGCGAGACAATGCGCTTTCCAAGGCGCGCTTCGAGTTTCGCTGGCTGGATCAGTTCAACCTCGGTCTCGATCCAGAAAAGGCGCGGGAATTCCATGACGAAACCCTGCCGCAGGAAGGCGCCAAGCTCGCTCATTTCTGCAGCATGTGCGGTCCCCATTTCTGCTCCATGAAGATCACGCAGGAGGTGCGGGAATATGCCATGGCACAGGGGATCCCAGAGCAGGATGTGCTTACAAAGGGCATGAAGCAAAAAGCCATCGAATTCGTGCAGCAGGGCGCGGAGGTTTACAAGAGGACGTGAATGCCGGCCGGCCGCGGTATATGCAGACCGCCACCGTGCAATACCAGCATCCTTCCCGAATGACCTGGGTTTTCGGGCTAACCCGGTCCCGCCGAAATCCCGGTTATGAATGGTCGCGGCGGTGTGCGGAACCTTCCGTTTGATCCACATGGCATGATTTTCTATCACCTCTGTCGTGCCGACGATGCCCCGAAGTATCTCGAGGACGGCATGGCGCGCAGCGATGGGCGCCACTACGTCTTCGACCGCTGGGAGGACATCCGTGTATTGATTGCCGCTCTGGACGCGGCAGTGTCGGCGGAACCGGAGTACGTGGTGCTGGTGCTCGATCTCGATGCGGACATGCTTGCGATCGGGCCTATCGCGCGCCGCCGCCTGCCTCCGGGAATTTCCCCGGAAGACGTCGAACGCCTGCAGCGGCACTCGCGTTACCCCGAGGTGGACGTAAGCGCCCCGCGCATTGTCGACGTGAAGAATGCGGTCGGCGATTCGGTTCGCGCACACTTTGCGCCACGCGAATACCGGCGTGCACCGGTATGGCGCTTTCTGTCCTACGTTCGTCCCTACTGGCGCTATGTCGCCGTTGCCACCGCGGCCGGGCTGGTGAAATTCCTCGTGCCGCTCGTCTTCCCTTGGATGCTAAGGGTGCTACTCGACGATGTCGTGCTCAAGCGTGGAATTGATCCGAATGTCCGTGAGCGCACAACACTGTATCTGGTGCTCGGCGTGCTGGCCTTGAACCTGCTTTGGATGGGGGCGACCTACCTTCGTAGCGTCTATGCTGCTGTTGCCGGGCACCGCATGATTCGCGACTTGCGCGTCGCGCTTTTCGACCACGTGCAGCGTCTGTCGCACTCCTTCTTCCTGCGCCACCAGACCGGCGCTATCGTCTCGCGCGTAGTGAGTGACATCAGCCTGGCGCAGAATTTCGTGGGTTCCGCTCTCACCAACGTCTGGATGGACAGTGCGTTACTGCTGGCGCTGATCATCATCCTGTTTTCGATCCATCCAATGATGGCGCTGGTGTCGCTATCTCTTATGCCGATATACGTGTTATCACTGCGTTATATCGGACCAAAGATCCGGCTCTCGACTCGGGAGGTGCAGCAGCGTCTCGAGGTTCTGTCAGGTGGGCTGCATGAAAAGGTCGCGGGCGTCTCAGTGGTGAAGGGTTTTGCGCGAGAAACCCAGGAGGCGCAGCTCTTCGCGACGCACGCGAACAAGCTTCTCAACAAGGTTCTGTATTCAGTGCGCTACACTGCGGCCAACGAAATGGTCGTCGGATTCGTGGTGCATTCCGCGCCAGTGCTGGTGGTGTGGTATGGGGTGACCCAGATCATCGCCGGGCGCATGACAGTGGGAGAGCTCACGCAGTTCCTGCTTTATCTTGGGATGTTCTACTTCCCGCTGCAGCGCCTTTCGGACTTGAGCGTAGTGTTGTCGAACTCGCTCGCTGCCATAGACCGGGTGTTCGAGTATTTCGACACCCAGCCGCACGTGGTCGAGCGTCCCGACGCACGCAGTCTCCCAGATTGCCTCGGTGCAATCATGTTCGAACACGTAACTTTTGGCTACGAACCGGACAACCCGGTGTTGCGCGACGTCGATCTCACGATCGCTCCGGGAGAAAACGTTGCGCTGGTTGGGCCGAGCGGGGCTGGTAAGACCACGTTCGCCAATCTTGTGCCGCGTTTCTATGATCCAAGCGCTGGCCGCCTGCTGCTGGACGGAGAAGATCTGCGCGATCTGGAGCTCGCCTCGCTGCGCCGACACATCGGTATCGTCAGCCAGGAAACGATCTTGTTCTCCGGGACGGTGCAGGAAAACCTTCTGCTCGCCAAACCGGATGCCGGCGCCGAAGAGATTGAGGCCGCGCTCGAGGCAGCGAACGCGCGCGAGTTCGTCGAAGAGTTGCCGGAGGGGCTATGGACCGAGATTGGCGAGCGTGGCGCGGTGCTTTCCGGTGGTCAGCGGCAGCGCCTCGCTCTGGCGCGCGCCTTTCTCAAGAACCCGAGGATTCTGCTGCTGGACGAAGCCACTTCGGCGCTCGATTCGCGCGCCGAGCGGCGTATCCAGCAGGCATTGGCGCGTCTCCTCAAGGGCCGTACGTCGATCGTGATCGCCCACCGCCTGTCGACCATACTCAATGCCGACCGCATCGTGGTGCTGGAGGCGGGACGCATCGTCGATCTGGGTCGGCACGCAGAACTGCTTGCCCGCGGCGGTCTATACGCCCAACTCTATCACGAGCAGTTCCATCACGTGCGCGAAGAGCAGACCTGAGTCACCCGGGTCAAGCTTCGCGCCCCAATCTGGCGTTGTCCCGATGCCAGCAGGGAAGCTCCACGGTATCTAGCTGCGTCCGTATACCGGCACCGCGGCGCCCGTGACCGATCGGGCCTCGTCGGACAGCAAAAAGGCTATCACATTGGCGACATCCGCCGGAGGGACCCAGGCGGAAAAGTCCGCTTTTGGCATGGCATCGCGGTTCTGCGGAGTGTCGAGTGTCCCGGGCACGATGCAATTGACGGTTATGCCCCGTGTGTTCAGTTCCCCTGCCATGCTTTCCGTGAGTCGCAGCACCGCTGTTTTGGCGGCGCTGTAAGCGCCGTAGTTGGCGCCACCCTGAAAGGCATTGCGACTGGCAATGTTGATGATGCGGCCACCCTGCGTTTGCAGCATATAGGGAACCACCGCGCGACAGGCGTTGAGTGCGGTTCGGACGTTGATGTCATACAGGCAGTTCCAATCCGCAATGTCGGTCTGGTGGACCGGCTTGCCGCCTCGAAATCCACCGACAGTGTTCACAAGGCCATCCAGCCGCCCGAAGCGCCTATGGGCTTCCGCCATCAGTGTGTTAACTGCTTTTGGATCGGTCATGTCTACGCCTTCGGCAAGCCAGTGCCTGGCGCTGTCCTTTAAGTCTCCATACACTTCGCGCAGCCGGTCACCGGAGCGGTCAACCAAGACCGTGCGACTGTCCAAACCCTGCACGCACTTGGCCACCGCGCGCCCCAGGTTGCCGACCGCTCCGGTGATGACCACCACCTTGTCTTTCAAGCTCAACATGCCCGTCAGCCCCCTATTTCCAGAAAGCAATACACCGGGTTGTGGTCAGCGACCCATCGTCGTTGACGGTGCTCTTTGGCACGAAAGAGCCTAACCTTTCACATGGCCAGTCCGCACCATTGCCCGTGTCCGCGCAATACCACACCATCTGGGTAATTTGCCCAGTCTCGACTCAGTCAGCAATTTTTTATCATAGCACTACACAAGTTCGACATGCGATACCGTTTTCCCTATGAGGCCAACCGATTCCGAAAGCATTTGTCTGCGGTTGCGTTCCTGTCTGTCGCGTATCAGAAGTCATTCGGGCTCGGTGCCTGTTGCGGCCAGTTTATCCGTCAATCCAGATAAAGCGTCTTGGAGCGGTCGCCGGATGGCGGTTTTGTCAGGAGGCGAAGGCAACGGGTGTCCCGACAAGAATGTGCTGTGGGTCTATTCGCTCAGGATTATGCAGAGCCGAGCGTCTGGCTGTCGGCAACAGCCCTTCCACGGGGAGGCGCAGCGGTCTTCACGGGTCTGGCGACCGGCATTCCGAGGGACTTGTGTTCGCCGAGCAAGCTGGCTCGGGTTTGGAAATGGAGAAGCACCACGATATAGTATAAAATACTATGCGAAAACTCGGTCGCGCATTTTATGCCAGAGATACGATCGTAGTTGCCCGGGAACTGCTCGGGAAGTATCTCGTACACGACTCGCGCGGGGTGCAGCGTGTAGGGCGAATCGTGGAAGTAGAGGCCTATCTCGGGCCGCACGACCTGGCGGCGCACTCCGCAAAGGGTCTGACCGAGCGGACCAGGGTGATGTTCGGCCCGCCCGGACACGCCTATGTCTACATGATATACGGCATGTATTACTGCATGAACGTCGTGACCGAGCGAACTGGCCACGCCTCTGCTGTGCTGTTGCGTGCGGTCGAGCCGGTAAAAAATATCACAGCTCGGACACAAGGCCCCGGCCTGCTGTGCAGGGCGATGCGTATCGACCGGCGCCTGAACGCCCACGATCTGATCAGCGAGACTTTTTACATTGCGGCCAGCCCTCAAGTCGATCATTTCCAGATCGCGAAAAGACCACGCATCGGTGTCGACTATGCCGGAGCTTGGGCCAGCAGGTTGCTGCGGTTTTATATCCGGGGCAATCTGTGTGTGTCGAGGGCCTAGGCCGCTATCCGTCTTGCTGACCCGGGTGGAACAGGTGGAACCTCCCGGTTCATCCAGGTTCGTTTGCAGAACGCATGTCAATAAAGGAGTCGTAATTGATGAAACGCAATCCAAATTCCCCCAATGCGCTCGCCAAGATACTGGTTTGCGCCTGCGCAGTGGTATTGATCACCGCTGGCTCGCCGCGTGCGTTTGCGTCCCGGGACAGTCTTAAGCATGTCGCGAGGAAAATCGGTCATGCGACCGGTAGAGCGGCTCATGACATCGGCCACAGCGCGAAGAAGGCAGGAAAGGAAATCGGACATGATGCCAAGAAGGTTGGGAAGGCCATCGGCGCTGCGGCCAGGGCCGGGGGCAGGGCGTTCAAGCGCGCGGTCAAGGACCACAAACACTGATACCATGCCAGACGGCGCAATTCGCTCCGCAGCTTTTGGAAGCGCCGCCGGTTCGAAGCCGGATCCCGGAGGCACCAGGCAAGAAGCGAATGGACGGGCTTTCCGCTACAGGAGTGCCCGCGGTGCTGTCGGCCCTCCAAATAACACTACGAACAATTCGATCAACCTTGTGGTGGTTCGCCCGGTACGATCCGCGTCGCACTGATGCTGAAGCTGAACACCGCAGGCTCGCCGCTTGCTAAGGTCACATAACGCTCGCCAGAGACGTCACCGGGTTTACGGTCCGGAGTACCCAGGAACGTCCGGGCACGGCCGCCGAGCAGCAGGCCGACGACGATGACCGGCAATAGATCGATGCGTAATAACGTTGCTCCTGGCATGGACATCCTCCTTGTGTTGTCTCGTGTTATCGAAATTTGACCGCTTATCTTGCATCGTAAAATTCTTACAGCCGTTTCATCTACGCAGCAGCTGAAGTGGGATACTAATCAGTCCATAAGTAACTACTCATTTGTTCGAATGTTTGATATGCTTGG
>VFSW01005066.1_pt1 | contig 19563 bp, 15 predicted proteins | sample 5358111 | NCBI WGS metagenome assembly VFSW01 (sample SAMN11554181, study PRJNA540505) | mine drainage metagenome | isolation source: sediment from site ElyBrook_90M | place: USA: Ely Copper Mine, Vershire, VT | collected 2017 | reverse complement strand
AATCGCCAGGATGCTCGGGAAGGCGGTGAAACTCCGCCACTGCCCCGCAACTGTAAGCGCCCCTGCCTGAAAGCCGGTAGTTATGGCCAGGGCAGGTTTTCAGCCATGGCCCCTCCGTTCCGCGCGGATGCCCCATGAAACCACTGGAAGAGAGCCAGAGGCTCGCTTTTGGGAAGGTGGCTGAAGAAGGCGCAAGTCAGGAGACCGGTCCTCGGCGCCCTTTACCCGCTTACGTTCCGAGGGGAACGGAGGAGTGATTATGCCTGCTTTCTTCAAATTATGCGCTCGGCTGAGTAGGGCCTTGCCACGCCTTTTTACCGTCACTCTGCTTTTCGTGTTTGCCTCGCTGTGCCAGGCTGCGTCCATCCGCGGCGTTGTCACAGACGCGTCCGGCGCCAAGGTCACCGGCGCCAGTGTGATTCTACTCAATAAAGGCAAGATTGTTGGGTCAGCCATATCCACGGCCGACGGCAGCTATCAGATTCTTACTGGACTTGAAGGCCGCTTCTTTCTGGTGGTTTCAGCCAAGTCTTTTCGCCAGCTGGAGACACCGGGCTTTTACGCTGGCCGGCTTGACGCCATCGAGCGCAATCTGGTGCTGGAGCCGGAGTGGGTGCGTCAGTCGATTGTGGTGACCGCAACGGGAACACCGACGCCACAGGCGCAGACCAGCGCCGCCACATCAGTACTGGGTCCGCTGGACCTAGCCCTGCGCACTGATCTGGTGAGTGCATTGCGGCTTATGCCCGGCACGGTTTCGGTACAGAGTGGACAGCTTGGCTCAGTGACCTCTCTGTTTGTGCGCGGCGGCAATTCGAACGCCAATAAAATTCTGTTGGACGGCGTGAGCATAGACGATATGGGTGGTAACTTCGATTTCGGATCGCTGTCCACCACTGCGGTTGAAAGCGCCGAAGTCTATCGCGGTCCCGGTTCAAGTCTCTACGGCGCCGACGCGGGTAGCAGCGTGATCAGCCTGACTACGCCGCACGGCACCACCAGCTTTCCTTCGGTACTATTCCAGGGAGATGCCGGCAGCTTCTCTACGTCGCACGAAGAACTGCAGGTGGCCGGCGCACACAATAAGCTGGATTACCTGGGCGCATTCAGTTGGCTCCAGACCGCCAATGATCTTCCCAACGACGAGTACCACGTTGCCACTACGGTTGCCAATGTCGGTTGGCAGCCCAACGGGGCCACACAGATTCGCGCCACGCTTCACTATGGCGTGGATGCAACGGGCGTACCCAATGCATGGGATTTTTACCACATTGCAGATAACGCCACGCAAAAGGATCAAGACCTTTTTGTGAGCGCCTCCATTGACAACCAGACAACGGAAGCATTTCACAACAGTCTGCGTTATGGCGCTGCCCGCAAGCGTGAACAATACAACCAGTGGGCACAAATTGGCACGATCGACGCTTATGGCGACAGCTTGGGAGAGCAAGTTACCATCACCGGCGCCAACGGATACTCCGTTACCGGCAGTGCGATTCTAGACTACGGCGGGCCTCTGTTTGTCGATCAACTGGTCAACAATCGAGATCAGCTCATCTACCAGGGAGATTACAGGTTTACGCCCCACCTGACCGCGCTCATAGGTTTCCACTACGAAGATGAACGCGGGGTGCAGAACGAACCCTCCTACTACTCCTACAAGGCAACAGAACGCACCAACTATGACTATATAGCCTCTGTGCATGGCGATTTCAAGAATCGCATCTTCTACACTTTGGGCGGCAGCTTGGAACACTATTCTCTCTTCGGAACCCAGACGTCTCCGCGTGCGGGACTTGCGTTTTACGCCCTTCGCCCACGTAAGGGGATCTTTAGCGGAACGCGCATTCTGTTCAATTATGGTGATGCGGTGCGCGAGCCCAAACTGACCGATGAATTTGGCTCTCTCTACCACTTTCTTATCAACAACAATCTACAGTCCGTTGCGCAGCAACTGCATATTGGCCCGCTCGCCGCCCCAACAACAAGAACCTACGATGGCGGCGTGGAGCAAGATTTTTTCAGTGAGCGGCTGATCTTCCGCGCCAGCTACTTTCATAACCAGTTCGGTAAAGAGATTGAATCCGTCAGCTCGCAACTGTTGTCCAGCCTGATTCCCGGCCTGACGGTCGCGGAACTTGGGGCATATAACTCGTATTACATGAACACCCAGGCCTTCCGCGCACAAGGCGTGGAGACCACCGTCGAGGGCGGCATTGGGCGTAATATTTTTCTGCGAGGCGGCTATACCTACCTTGATGCTGTCGTGCAGCGCTCCTTTACCAGCGACAATGAGGCTTTGGTGGGCGGATATGCACCCACCTACCCCTACGGATGTACTCTCGGTAATTCAAACTGCGTTGCAATTGGAGCATTTACTCCGCTGAAAGGCGCGCGCCCATTCCGGCGTCCGCCGCACACAGGCTTCTTCACTGCCAGCTATGCGGAACGCAAGTTCACGGGAGTTTTGGCTGCGGCCTTTGCCAGCCGCAGTGACGACTCGACCTATCTTTTCGACGCCAACTACGAATACACTATGCTCTTGCCCAACCGCAACCTGGACTATGGCTTTGCCAAGCTGGACCTGGGCGCAAGCTACGGTTTGCTTTCGTGGCTCGACGTCTATGGTCAGGCAGAGAACCTGACCGGCAGCCGGCATATTGGCCCCATCGGCTATCCCAGCCTGCCTATGAGCCTTCGCACTGGCCTGCGCATCCGCTGGGGCGTCGGAAGCAAGCATTAAGGCATAAACGCTCCAAGACAGCAATCACAAGGGGGACGATTTCGAAAGTCCCCCCGAACTTTCCGACTTTGCCTTCTTTCTTCTTGCATGCGTTCCTGAATGCGCATGCCTTTCTCTCCGCCGCGACAGCGCCGGTTGTAGATCGGCACAATGTCTTGGCCAGAGCATCGACTCTGCTGTGCTGTCCGCTTAAAGGCGAAAGTTTCTACCAGTTGGAACAAGATTTTCACTTCAGTAAAGATATTCTCGTAGATATTAAATTTATCGTCAGATAGCGAATTTTTAACAGTCAATAAAAACTATACGGCCATCCTAAAAATCAGCAGAAGTGCGCAATGCCTCTGGCCCTCATCCTCACCCGCTACACCTACAAGAACATAATTGAAAGGAGAAGTATGAATCGACCCTTTTGGAGGACTAGTGTACAGTTCGGCCTGGCTTTGCTGGCCGTGTTCTTCTATACGTTGCCCGGTTTGTCCCAGCAAACGCTGGGATCGCTGAACGGCACGGTTCAGGATCCGTCAGGAGCTGCCGTTTTCGGCGCCACCGTAACCGTAACCAATGCAGCAATCAACATTTCCCGTTCCACAATCACCCAAAGGACTGGGTTCTTCCAGATATTCAATCTCCCCATTGGAACCTATGAGGTCAAGCTCGGCCATGAGGGCTTTGAGACCACAACATTGAGCAGAATTCGCATTCAGGAAGCTCGCGCCACGACTGTCAATGTCACATTAAAGATAGGTGAAGCGTCGGAATCGGTTGAGGTTGTTGCGAATCCGCTGCTCAATGCCACGGATGCCACCAACGGATACACGCTGGACTCCGCGCAGATTGCGTTGACTCCGCTTGCCACTGGCAGCTTCACCCAATTGGCTGTGCTTTCGCCAGGCGTGAATGCCGAACTACTCAGCAATCTCGACACCAACGCCGGTCTCGGCAACCAGCCTATCTGGGCCAACGGCCAGCGCGATACATCCAATACATTCCAAGTAAACGGCGTAGATGTAACCAACCTATTCAATGGCAAGAGTTCCAGCGGCATGAACTCACAGCGCTACAACTTCAATATTGGGGGCGGCAGCACTTCGAGTACCTCTTCGGCCGGCGGGAGTTCGGTAGGCGGCGAAGCACCGACGGGCACCTCAGTGTATGGCTCGGTGGGCAATAGTCTGCCATCGCCTCCGCCCGAGTTTCTACAGGAACTGCGCGTGAACACCTCGATGTATGACGCCCAGCAGGGCGCTACCAGCGGCGCACAGATCGATGCCAATACGGCCACCGGCACAAATACCTGGCATGGCCAGTTTTATGGGAGCTTTGCCAATAACGCACTGAACGCCGCCCCTTTTTTCTTTAATCAGCAATATCAGCTTGCCCAGGATGGCGTGGGCGCTTTCCCAGCGTCCATGGCCAATCCTCAGCTGCACCGATGGAGTTCAGGCGCCACGATCGGTGGACCAGTACTCAAGAACAAGGTTTTCATTTTCTTTGCCTATCAACATCGTTACAGCTCCGACGCGGCAACCGGTATGTCACAGATGACAGTGCCTACAGCGCTTTCCGATGACCGTTCAGATGCGGGCTTGGCGGCGGCTGGCACCAGTTGGAATAACGGTACCCCACTCTCTCCGGGCGTCGACCCGATCGCTGCTTCGTTGTTGCGTGCCAAGCTGCCTGATGGCAGTTACCTGATCCCCTCAGCCCAGAGTACTTCGCCTATTCAGTTTGGAGTTCCCAACGTCACACTGCTCGGCACCTCACTGCAAACAGCAGACCAGGCTACCGCCGCTATGGATTTCGATTTGAGCAAATCAGACCGGCTCTCCATGAAGTACTTTTATCAAACCGATCCGGTTTCCAAGCCCTATGGATTCTCACAAACCGGCGGATTTCCTGTGAACCAGGACAACGGCGCTCAAGTGGCGGCCATTGACAACACCATCTCCATTGGGTCGCGGCTCAACTGGGAACAGCGCTTGGGCTTTGCGCGAATGGGTTCGTATAGCTCCTATACTCAGACACTCACCAACCCAGACGGCGGCTCGAATTTCGGAATCGGAGCGGGTCAAATTGGCTATGCTCCCGGATTGCCGGGCTTGCTGATCTCAAGCTTCGCCATCAACAGTCTGGCCAGCGGTATGCCCGCGCTCAAGGTTGGTCCGTACAGTTCGTTTGCCAACATGGGATTCGAGCAAAACCGCCTCAACCCTTCCACCAATGTAATCTTCGCTATTGGCAAGCACACCATTGTTGCAGGCGGCGGCTATAGCTACACGCAGTTGAATATCGACAACAACCGCACTGGTATCGCCCAGGTGAAGAGTGGAAGCTTTGGGAACTTCATCTCCCCAAACACCGCGAAGCCTGTCAATGTATCCAGTTCGAGCGTTCTGGAAAGCATCGACCCCGTCAGCGGACGCAATAACGCAGATCGCTACTATCGCTCCAACGAGCTTTCCGCCTACCTTCAGGACAAATGGCAGGTGTGGCCTAACTTGAGCCTTACCGGTGGCGTTCGCTTTGACTACCACGGCGGCATGACGGAAAAGTACGGCAATATGTTCAACTTTGACCCCTCGCTTTACGATGTAACCGGCGATACCACTAGAGGATTCCAGGTCAACAATGCAGGCTTTGTCATTGCCGGCAACAACAAGTACGACCCCACCTCTGGGGTTAGCGACTCTACGCTGAGCGGGCGCCAATGGGGTGTTTCGCCGCGTCTTGGCTTTGCTTGGTCGCCCCGGAAATACAAGGGCAACATCGTCATCCGGGGCGGCGCCGGCATGTATTACGATCGCGGCGAACTATTTAGTTACCTCTCGCAGCCCGCTGGCAGCGGCAACGGAGGCCCGTTCGGAGTAACCGAGTCCGCGCCGATGGCTAGTTTTGTTTACGGCAACGGCAAAACCCTCTCGAACCCGTTGGGCACCGCTCTAACCTCTGCAGCCTATGTTCCGCCAAGTTCAGATCCTGGGACCATCAAGACCGCGCTGCAAAACCAACTCAATATCATGACCGGGCAAAGCGCAAGTTATGGCGCGAATTGCGGCGCAATCGATAACCAGGAAGGCTACACCGATTGCACGCCGACGCTGAACTTCGGTGCCTACGACAAGAACAATGTGCTGCCCTACACCATCAATTACACATTGAACGTGCAATGGCAGCCCAGGAATGACTTGGCCATCACCATTGGCTACACCGGCAACCGCGGTCGCCATTCCGTGGTTCCAATCCCCTTGAATGAGCCGGGAATTGCCACTGCCAGCAGCCCCATCCATGGCGAGACTTCCACTTACGGTTTCCAGGTACTCAATCAGAATTCAACCGTTGCGAATAAGTACGGTGACTTGGACTACAACAGCATCGCCGTCGAGCCGTGGAATACCGCGGATGGCGGCAATACGGACTTCCGCGTTCCTTACGTTGGCTATAGCCCCAATGCGGTGCTGTTCAAGACGGTAGGGAACTCAGCTTATGACGCTCTCGAAACCCATGTCGAGAAGAGGCTATCCCACCACTTCCAGACCGGCGCAAGCTACACCTGGAGCCACTCTCTCGATGAGCAAAGCGATGTAGGCTTGTTCTTCACCGGCACCGACCCAACTAACCTACGTAATTCCTGGGCTTCCTCGGACTTTGACCGGACCCACGTTTTCAGCGCCAACTTCGAGGTCGATTCGCCCAAAATTGCGAAGGATGCTTCAGTGGCATCTTACTTCGTCAATGACTGGCACTTGACCGGGGTCGGCATCCTGCAAAGCGGTGAGCCGTATTCGCTGTACGAGTTCTACGGCGCGGTCGGTAGCGTCCGCTTCGGCGACTATCCAACCCTGCTGAACCCGGTGCTAGGCATCAAGGATCCATCCCATCCCAAGACCGCACTTACTGGCAACACCGGTCCCTTCCGTACCAGTGGTGGCGGCTACATTCCAGCCATCGATCCTACGCAAATCTCCATCAACTACGTTGCTCCCGGTGATGAAGGCGTTCCAGTATCAACCGGCAGCGATCCGCAAGATATCTACGAGACCGAATTCGCTCCCACCAACCAGCGCAACATCTTCCGCCAGGCAATGCAGAAGCGGTTAGACGTTTCGATCCGCAAAAACTTGCATATCGCAGGCAAAGTCGGCTTGCAATACGATCTGAATGTATTTAACGTGACCAATACCACCAGCCTTGACGTTCCCATGGATCAAGGCCAGATTCGCCAGAACTCCGCCTGCTCCGCCACAGCAACAGCGGCAGGCAATAACTGCGCGCCCGGCAAATATTACTACGTGAACTATGGGCAGGTTGTTACCGCCAACAATACAACAGATCAGCAGTCCGCCTTATCGAGACTGGATCAGGTTCCGTACACCACCGGATCCGGCAAGTCGCTCGTTGTTCCGACCCTAACCCCGGTCGGCACTGGCACCTGCGTTGCTGTTTATTCCATAAACGGTAATTGCCCCAACAATGCGGCCAACTTCGGTTCGGTGCTCGGCTCAATCGGTGGCAATAGGGCATTCACAATGGGGATTCATATCAACTATTGATCGTGCCGTTCCAGAAGAATGCAGAACGGGGTTCCACAAGGGGCTCCGTTTTGTATTTGGACCAGATTGTATTTCTGCTGGAATGCGTGATTCAAGTGGGCTTTGGCGAAAAGCGTGTCATCGTAACACCAACCCTCGCCCTGAAGGTTAAACCATTGTTGACTTTATGAATGTCAAGATTTCAACAGACGATGAAATTTGTGATTCGTGCTTAAAATTTGCATATTTTTGATTGAATAAGTCTATGTAAAGCGATTACATTGGTTTTTCCACAGGTTTAGTTTTCCTTGCTTCTATGAAGACATCCTTTTTTCAAGAGGTGCTCGTGTCCTGTCCGAAATGCCAGTCCGCTTCTATGGCTATCGTCCCGGCTGAAGTGCGGTTTTACCGTAATCGGCCTCGAACTCTCAGTCATCCACCCATGAATCCTCCTCCCGATATCCTTGTATGCCTTGATTGTGGATGGTCGGAGTTCTCTGTTCCGCATGCATGGCTCAAAGCGGGATGGTTACGCTCGCAACGCTTGCAATCAGTTCCCACCGTGGCGGCGATTACGGCGGCGAGTGTGGCAGCGGCCACCCAGTAAGGTCGCGTCAAATTTTTCCCTCACGCGAAGTGCCGCCAACTTCCGTATAGGGTGGTGTTTCATTGCCATTCTATGAACGGATGGCGGTATGTACCATTGCGAAAAAAGCCCCCCTGCTACCGCAGGAGGGCTTTTTGTTGGTGCGCCGCTTTGATATGCGGCGAAGCTGGAAAGCGAGGCTTAGTACATGCCGTCCATGCCGCCGCCGTGTCCGCCGCCAGCTGGGGCCGGCTTGGGCTCTGGAATCTCGACGACCAGGGCTTCTGTGGTCAGCAGCAGTCCAGCGATCGAAGCTGCATTCTGCAGCGCGGTGCGGGTTACCTTGGTGGGGTCGATGACACCGGCCTTCACCAGGTCCTCAAAGATGCCGGTTGCAGCGTTGTAGCCATAGTGCTGGTCCTTAGACTCAAGTACCTTGGCCACTACAACCGCGCCCTCTTCGCCGGCATTGGCGACGATCTGGCGCAGAGGCTCTTCAAGCGAACGGCGAACGATCTGAGCGCCGATCTTCTCGTCGCCTTCGAGCGTCTTGATGAGTGCGTCCACCGCGGGGATGGCGCGAACCAGAGCCACGCCGCCGCCGGGGACGATGCCTTCCTCGACTGCCGCGCGGGTTGCATGCAATGCATCTTCGACGCGAGCCTTCTTCTCCTTCAGCTCGGTCTCGGTTGCAGCGCCTACCTTGATGATGGCGACGCCGCCCACCAGCTTGGCCAGCCGCTCCTGCAGCTTCTCCTTGTCGTAGTCGGAGGTGGTCTTCTCGATCTGCGCGCGAATTTCCTTCACTCGGCCCTCGATTTCAGAGGACTTGCCGCCGCCGTCCACGATGGTGGTGTTGTCCTTGTCAATCGTGATGCGCTTGGCCTTGCCCAGATCCTCAAGCTTCACGCCTTCCAGCTTGATGCCGAGATCTTCAGTGATGGCCTTGCCGCCAGTGAGGATGGCAATGTCTCCCAAGATTGCCTTGCGGCGGTCGCCGAAGCCGGGAGCCTTGACGGCAGCCACGTTCAGGGTGCCGCGCAGCTTGTTCACCACGAGTGTTGCTAGGGCTTCGCCCTCAACGTCCTCAGCGATAATCAACAGCGGTTTGCCGCCGCGGGCCACTTGCTCCAACAGGGGCAGAAGATCTTTCATCGCGCTGATCTTCTTTTCGTAGATTAGGATGTAGGGCTCTTCGAGAATCACTTCTAGCCGCTCGGCATCGGTAACGAAGTAAGGGCTCAGGTAGCCGCGGTCAAACTGCATGCCGTCGACCGTTTCCAGTCCGGTGTGCATGGTCTTGGACTCTTCGATGGTGATGACGCCATCCTTGCCCACAACCTTGACAGCCTCGGCGATAATGTCGCCGATCTCCTGGTCGCCATTCGCGGAGATGGCGCCCACCTGGGCAACCGATCCCTCATTCACAGGCTTTGACAGCTTGCCCAAGGCTCCGCCTTCGGTCCACTTGCCGTCCTTGTCGCGCGCGCCGATGATCACAGTCACGGCTTTTTCGATGCCGCGCTTGAGGGCTGTCGGGTTGGCGCCGGCTGCAACGGTCTTGACGCCCTCCTTGAAGATGGACTGGGCCAGAACAGTCGCAGTCGTAGTGCCGTCGCCGGCCACGTCGCTGGTCTTGGAGGCGACTTCACGAACGAGCTGAGCGCCTACGTTCTCCACCGGATCCTGAAGGTCGATCTCTTTGGCTACTGTGACGCCGTCTTTGGTGATAGTGGGCGAACCGAATTTCTTCTCGATCACTACGTTGCGGCCCTTGGGGCCTAGCGTTGCCTTGACGGCGTCCGCCAGCGTATTGACGCCGCGCAGGATCGCCTGACGGGATTCTTCACCGTGCAGTATTTGCTTTGCCATATCTCGAATTCTCCGAATTCAGCTTCTAGCTGTCAGCTTTTAGCTCACAGCCCAAAGCCTCTGTTTTGAAATGTCAATTTCCTTTGCCAGCTTGGCGAAAGCTAAAAGCTAGTAGCTAGTAGCTAGAAGCTGACAACGCCTACTTCTTGACGATGCCCAGGACTTCTTCTTCGCGCATGATCAGGAATTCTTCGCCATCGAGTTTGATCTCGGTGCCGGAGTACTTACCGAAGAGGATCTTGTCGCCAGCCTTCACGTCCAGAGGGAAGACCTTGCCTTCGTCGTTGGACTTGCCCTTGCCCACGGCGATGACTTCGCCTTCCTGGGGTTTTTCCTTGGCGCTGTCGGGGATGATGATGCCGCCACGAATAGTTTCGCCCTCTTCCAGACGGCGGACGAGGATGCGGTCGTGCAGCGGGGTGAACGTCGTCGCTACGGATGCTGATGCCATTGCTTCACTTCTCCTTCACGCGCGGCCAGAGTTGAGCCCCGGCTGCGGGTTTTGAGTGGTCTTGAGATAGAACACAGTGGAAACTAGCGGATAGTACCCCAGAAATTGGAGTATCGAACCCGGGCGAGCAGTTAATTTAGCGGTTTGCTAGCACTCTCGCCTTCCAATTGCTAACGATAAAGAAGACCGTGCCAAGCTGTCAAGGCTTAAGTGAGATATGTGAGTGAAATATGCTCAGATAAAACCACTGGATTGTTGGCAGGTGTAAAGAGTGCCAGAATCTCACGCTGAAACCATATGCACGATGGCCTTTTTGTCCGAGCTCTTTTTGCTCGGCTCCGCAGCGCCCTGAAGTGTTTTGCCGTCGATGGCCATCTCCTCGCCCGCCGTCAACTTGGCAATCGACGATACCCAGGCCACGAAGCCTTCTCCAACTCCTCCGGATCCAGCGCCGAGAAGACCCGATTGAACGTATCGTGCGAAGGGATGCCGCTGGGAAGAGTCAGAAAATCCTTGAACCACGCGCGTTTGGAATGACCATAGTCCTCGATCTCGTTCCAACCGTTGCATCCGCTCAAAATTGCCGCAATGGTCAAAAAGAGGATCTCTTCCAACAGATGTCCTTGCGTGCGTTTCACCCGAAGATCGGGCAAATCTGCGAAATGCTTCATGGGGCTGTCCATCTCCCCATTTCACCGCGCAAGCCCTTTCTGCATATGACAATTAAGATGTGTTTGCCCTGGGGTTAGCATCGTCGACGCCATGGGGAAAACCGGCTACGACGGCGCCTTCGTGACCAGCTTGCCGCTGACAGCCGATAACGTAGTCGAGGTTGCCGCCTGCGCACGAACCCGTTGGAAGATCGAGAATGAGAGCTTCAACCTGCTGAAAAACAACGGCTATAACCTCGCGCACAACTTTGGACACGACGAGAATAACCGGCCAGGATCTTCGCGGCCATGAATCTGCTGGCCTTCGCTTTCCATACCGCAAACGAGTGCCTGGAAATCCTCAGGAAACAAGCCTGCCAGGCGAAACCTTCGCGCTCCTGCCTCTTCCAGCACATCCGAACCTTCTACGCTTACCTTGCCTTCCCCTCCGGGTGCAGCCTCATGAATGCACTCATCTCCTGTAATCCGCCGCACAATTAGAATTGCTGATCAAAAATATTGTGCCGTGCAGATTCGCAGTCTGCTATGCACTGTATTCATTCCACTCGTTGGTGTTGTTGAAGTAGGTTCCCTATGGTCAATGCTTGACTTTCAAGACAACGGCCCATACTATCCATTTATGCAAGGTCAACTCTGTTGTCGCCGCTTTATGCAGCTTTAGGCACGCGGGTGATCTTGGACTAAAATCGGAACGACTTCACGGTTTCCAATTGCCCGCGATGCAGCTATAGCTGCCGCGGGTTTTCTGTTTTTGCGCGGAGGGGAAATGACTCAAGTCATACAAGAGAAAGAAACAAAGGCCCAACATGCGGAGCGTCTAAAGCGCGAAAAGAACCCGTGGGAGGCATTCAATGAGGTGCGCGCCTTCGCGCGTGAGGGCCGCGCAAGCGTGCTGCCGGAGTGGGCTTCAAGCTACTTTAAGTGGTGGGGCATCTACACACAGGGCGACGGCGTGGGCGCTACCGGCGGCAAAGGCGGCGAAGGACTGGCCTCTGAATTCTTCATGATGCGCATCGGCATGGCCAACGGAATTGTCAGCGCCGCGCAGCTCCGAACGATTGGCGGGCTGGCGCGCAAATACGCGCGCAACCTGGCCGACATCACCGTACGCCAGAACATTCAACTTCACTGGCTTACGGTAGAATCTCTGCCTGAAGTTGTGGATGCGCTGGATGCAATTGGCCTTTCGCCCAAGGGCGCCTGCGGAGATGTGGTGCGCAATGTTACCGGCTGCCCGCTGGCCGGAGTAGCTGCCGATGAGTTGATCGATGCCTCTCCGCTGGCAGATGAAATATCGCAACTTCTGAAGGGAAACGCGGAGTTTTATAATCTTCCGCGCAAGTTCAAAATCTCTGTCACCGGCTGCCCGGCCTGGTGCTCGCATCCGGAGATCAACGATATAGGCCTCACGGCCGTCAGAAACAATGGTCAAATCGGCTACTCGATACGCATCGGCGGCGGTCTTTCAAAAGAGCCGCATCTAGCTGTTCGCTTGAATGCTTTTATTCTTCCCGATCAGGCTGTTTGTGTGGCTCGCGCGGTGGCTGAGATCTTCCGTGATCAGCAGATACTGCGCGAAAACCGCAGCCAGGCACGGCTCAAGTATCTCTTTCTCAAACAAGGCTGGACCGCCGATAGTTTCCTCACCGAACTCCAGTCGCGGCTCGACTTCAAGCTGTTGCCCGCCGTACCCGAACAAGTACCTAACGATATTTTCCGCGATCACACGGGCATTCATCCGCAACGTCAGCCAGGCTTGAGCTACGTGGGAGCTTCAGTATTGCGCGGGCGGTTGACCGGCGAGCAGTTAGAGGACGCAGCGGAACTTTCTGAGCGCTTCGGCAGCGGGGCACTCCGCGCTACGATTGCACAGAATCTGCTCTTCATCGATATACCGAACCAGAAAACAGCGGAACTGGCGCGCGAACTCAACCAACTCGGGCTGCGCGTGGAAGGTTCTTCCTTCTGGCGTGGCGCAATTGCATGCACTGGCACCGAGTTCTGCAAACTGGCAATCACGGAGACCAAGGGTTTTACCCGCTGGCTGGTGGATGAACTTGAAGAGCGCCTGCCCGAGTTTGACCAGCAGCTACGGCTCAACGTGACTGGCTGTCCCAATGGCTGCGGCCAGCACTGGATCGCCGACATCGGCATCGAGGGCAAGAAGATCAAGCACGAAGGCAAGCTGATTGACGCGTATTACTTCTGTCTTGGTGGCGCGGTGGGAGAGCACGCTTCCATTGCCCGCCCGGTTGGATATCGCTGCCTGGCTACGCAGGTGCCGGAGTCGATTGAGCGCCTGCTGCGGCACTATCTGGCCTATCGCCTACCCGAAGAGAATCTGCGTGCGTGGTTCCAGCGCAACAGCAACGACGAACTGCGGGCCCAGCTTGCTGGAGAAGCAGTAGCGGCGGTGGAGCGCGATTTGCCCGCCGGCCCCGTGCCGCACGGCGCAGCAGAATAAGGAGCAATCGATGAGCCTGTTGCCGGTCTTTCTTAAACTTGATGGTCGCTCCGGCCTGCTGGTGGGCGCGGGCGCTGTTGCTTTGGAAAAGATCGGCAGCCTGCTCAAGACTGGACTGCACTTGCGCGTTGTTGCGCCGGAGGCGAGGCCGGAGGTGCGGCGGCTTGCCATGGAAGGCAGCCTCGAATGGGTTCAGCGAAGCTTTGAGATTGCGGACCTCGATGGCAACTTTATGGTGATTGCCGCAACTGGTGACGCCGAAGTGAATGCGGCGGTTTACCGCGGCGCTGTCGAGCGCGGCATTCTGACTAATAGTGTGGACGACCCTCCTCATTGCGATTTTTATTTCGGATCGGTGGTGAGTCGCGGTACGTTGCAAATCGCCATCTCCACGGCCGGCGAAAGTCCCGCCGTTGCGCGGCGTTTGCGGCGCGAGATCGACGAGCAACTGCCTGAGAACGTGGGTCCATGGCTAGAAGAACTCGGCCAGCTTCGGCGAGAGATTCTGGCTACTCATCCACGCGGCGAGTCACGCAGGCAGCTCTTGCATCAACTTGCGCAGTTCCCCGTGTGCTCAGCCTCTAACTGCCCCTCGCGACAAGTGGCTCGCGTGTCGCTAGACAAGCGGAGAGTTGGCTTGAACGGGAAAGTCTATTTGATTGGAGCGGGGCCAGGAGACCCTGACCTGCTCACGGTCAAGGCGCAGCGCCTGATTCAGGCAGCCGGGTTGATTCTTCACGACGATCTTGTTCCGCAGGCAATTCTCGATATTGCCTCACCTAATGCAGAAATTGCGAATGTAGGAAAACGCTGCGGCGTGAAGGGTATCACGCAAGAAGAGATCAATAAGTTGATGATCGAATACGCAGGGGCAGGGAAGAATGTAGTGCGGCTCAAGAGTGGCGACCCGCTTATCTTTGGCCGCGCTGCAGAGGAGATCGCCGCGCTCACCGAGGCCGGCGTGCGTTATGAGATCGTTCCCGGCATCACAGCCGCACTGGCTGCTGCTGCCGCCGTTGCTTGCCCGCTCACAAGCCGCAACAGCGCGTCCAGCGTGATTTTCACTACCGGTCATCGTGCGCAATCGCTACCGAACAGCGGGGCGTCGCGTGTGCCGCGGCCACAGCTTGAAGATGCAACCCGTGTTGTCTATATGCCTGGCCGCGACTTGAGCGCACTGGCGCGGCAATGGCTCGACGAAGGCCTTCCTCCGGAGTTTCCATGTGCCGTAGTTTCGCGCGCCGCGCAACCTGGCCAGGAGGTCCACCATACTACACTGGCCGCTCTCGGCGATGCTGCCCCAGCTCTTGCGCCCAGTTTGCTCATTGCCGGATGGGCTCTGCAAGAGACCTCTGCCTCTTTCCACCTGGCGGAGGAGATAGAGGTACTCGCAGGGAAGTGACCGGAGTAATTTGGTCGATGTCAAACGGCAGAACACAATTTTGAATCGCGCAGAATGTGTTGGAACAGGGATGGATGGGTATCGTCTGCTCATTATCCGGCTTGGTCGCTTGGGATAGTTGACTGTCCAATGCCGTAAATGTTCGACTGTACATCGAATGAACCATCCGATGGATACGCTTCAATATACCCTCGGCGACTACGAAAAAGACTTTGCAGATCGCCACCGCCTGCACGATGTGGTGGCGAAGAGGGCAAATGCCAGGCCTGAAGCTCCCGCCCTGGTTAGCGCGGAGGGTGCTGCACGGTTACCTGGAGCGAATTCGGCCGTCATACCACGGAGCTGGCATGTGAATTGCTAGGGAACCTCATAGATTTTTTGCCGAAACAGACAGGGTGCTGCGTGTTGTTTTCGTCTCGTGGATGCCGTTTTCCGGCCTCCAGAGACACTACGCCCCTTGCGGTGCCTGCCGGTTGCGATATTGGTACAGATTGACCAGTGCGAAGGCCGCGCATAGCCACTCATGGTTCTTCTTCAAGCCGCGGTAGCGGACTTTCACGAATCCGAAGACGTGCTTCAGGATGCGGAAAGGCCACTCCACCTTCGCTCTGACTCTGACTCTGGCCTTGGTCTGGTTCTTGCGCTTGTATTCTTCGTTTACATAATTCTTGAACTTGGTGCGGCGCGAAGTCATGTCCTGCGCCTGGGGCGCGGCCTCATGGATCGCCTCGGTCTGTCCCTGGTAGCCGGCATCGCCCCAGACCTTGTTCTCGTCGCCATGCAATAAGTCGGGCAGCATATGTTTATCAGCCACACTGGCCGCCGATGTTACAACCGTATGCACCACCGTCTGCTTGCTATCCACGCCAATGTGCGCCTTGGCGCCGAAGAACCACTGGCAGCCGGCCATTGCCGCCTTGGGGTAAAAAGGCTCCACCAGCGCCAGTAACTCAGACCACGGAACCGCATGGTTCATCTGGTCAAGAAAAGGCTCTCGCTTGCTCTTGCGGCCACGCTTCTCAAAACTCGACTGGGATGCCAGTGTCTGCTGAAAACGCGCCATTCACTTCATACTTATAGTTTTTCGGCTCTGCGCAGGAATCTGTAATGTTGGTTGATTTTGGTGGGTTTTGCGGGATAGGCGATATCGTCAATTCTCGGCAGGATGCAGGATAACGACTGGACGCGGGTATTGGGCTAGCGGGCTACAAGGCGTACCGGCATGAGATCGATGAAGTCGGCAAGCGGTTGAAGCTTTGGGTTCGGCGAAAGCGGGCCAACAAGTTGCCAGTTTGTTCCGGCTGTGGTGTGCCAACGGGTGAAATAGTAGCCAGCTATGAGCGGGAAGTGCACGATCTGCCGTGCTTTGAGCACCTGACCACGGTGGCCGTGGAACTGTACCGGGTGCCTGCCTGGATTGTGAAGTGAAGGCGGCAAAGGTGCCGATGTTGCCTTCCAAGGTGCCGTTCAGCGAGCGTTTTGAAGATGCCGTGGGTAACGGGCCGGAGTTCACATCCCGCCGCATCGTGGGCTGGGCGGAGGAACGCAAGATCAACCTGGTGCACATCCAACCCGGGCGCCCCATGCAGAACGGTCACGTGGAGAGTTTCCACGGTCGCCTGCGCGATGAGTGCCTCAACGCAAACTGGTTCCGCACGATCAACGACGTGCGCCGAACCCTCGACAGCTGGCGGCAGGAGTACAACTGCGAGCGTCCCCACAGTGCGCTCGCATACCGGACGCCTGCTAAGTTCAGACGCACCCTGGGCTATGGAGATGTGGAAAGCAAACTGCGCTTCCCACATCTCCACAGCCCAGACTACGACGGGCGAGATATACTCGCTCCCAAACTTGAAACTCCGGTTATGGCTGGTTGAGAGAAATGGGGTAGGTCAGACGCTCCAATCCTCTGCCTTCTAAGGGTTCGAATCACTCTGATGCGGTTAGCGGAAAAGCCAATAGCCAAGGGCGCAAAGCAGTGACTGACGAACTGAAGGCCCGCCAACACCAGTCATTGTCTCGAAAATCGGATAATTTGGCGCGCAACGGCCGAAAGATACTTAGGCGGTGGCTCGGATCTTGGAACGTAGTGCTGGGCCCCCTCAACCCACATTTCGCGCGATTGAGGCCAAAACGGGGTGATACCACTGATACCGATTTCGAGTAGAATCGGTGCTACAGCATAGATTCCATGGACGCCAGGGAACTGTATGGAAGACACGGAACTTGCTGAATTCAAACCGAATACGGCTTAAGCGGTACAGTTTCAACAAGTTGATGAATGGTCGGGGCGGAGGGATTCGAACCCCCGACCCTCTGCTCCCAAAGCAGATGCGCTACCAGGCTGCGCTACGCCCCGACACACTTCTATGATTGTATCGCGGATGCGATTCATTTTGCTTACGGTTGAATTTGCCGGAGCAAAGTCGGCTTAACGCCGGACGAGCCACAGAAGCAGCCAAACCCCCAGTGCCACCGGCACGGCAAAAATTAGCGCAAGGGCAGTAGCCAGTACAAATAGGAATCCCCAGTCCCTCCAGGTGTGCCGTCGCGGTTCGCCCAGGCTGCGGCAAAGCAAGCGGTAATTGCGCCGGTTGGCTTTCCAGACGATGTCGAAGACATCTCCAAGGATGGGCACCGAGCCCACCAGTACGCCGATGGCGAGATTCAGAGCCATGCGAAACAGCGTGATGTAAGGGACGCCGCGAATCCATGCCGCTAGTGGAATGATCAGTGAGAGCATTCCAGCCAGAACATCGCCCAGGCCGGGCACCAGCCCGATGATTCCGTCCAGGCCGAAGCGGATGCCGATGCCGGGCAGAACGAAGGCCTCGTCGAGAAGAATCTCAAGTCCATGCAAGGTCCGGTCACGGAAGAGCCAGGCCCCGCTATTCCAGCGACTCGCTGGTGGCGGACTTGCCGTAGCTGCTATCTTCACCGGAATCTGGTTCGAACCGGACGTGGGCGTTTCCATGGGGCTCACCGGACGAGTCAATTCGATGCTACAATCAAACGATAGATGGCGGCAGTAGTTCAGTGGCAGAACGCCTGACTGTGGCTCAGGATGTCGTGGGTTCGATCCCCACCCGCCGCCCCAATTTTTCCACGGACCGAGCGGGCGCAAGCCCCACTTCCTGAGTTGCCGAGCATCCGTGACCAAATCAATCCAAAAAAATACACTGTTGGACGGCGCAACTGCAGAGCTGCCCTCATGGTTTACCGTGTTTGAGCCGCAGCGCGGCCTGAGCAATGGCCACCTGCAAACAATTGTGGGCAATTATCTTCCCCGGCCGGCATTCCGCCTTCCGTTCGTTTCGGAAACAGTGGAAGTAGACCCGGCCGACGGCAGCCGCGTGCTTTGCCATTGCCATTGGCATCCTGAGCCCGGTCGCGCTCAGCGGCTGACTCTGCTGCTTGTGCATGGGCTCGAGGGATCATCGGACTCCCAATACATCAGAGGCATCGCGGTGCGCGCCTGGGAGGCCGGTTGCAACGTCATCCGCATGAACATGCGCAACTGCGGCGATACCGAGATGCTTACGCCCACTCTCTACCACTCCGGGCTCTCTGAGGATGTGGGAACAGTAGTGCGCCACTTTGTCGCCCGCTATAGCTTGGAGCGGGTAGCTCTTGTTGGCTATTCCATGGGCGGCAATCTGGTGCTGAAGTTGGCCGGTGAGTGGGGCTCTACAGCGCCGTTTTGCGCCGTGGCCGCGGTCTGCCCGGCCATTGACCTGGCGCCGGGAGCCGATGCCCTGCACGAACCGCTTAATCGTGCCTATGAATGGCACTTTCTCCGTGGATTGCTGGCACGCTATACACGCAAGGCGAAGCTGTTTCCTGGCATCTATGTAAGCAGGAAGGAGATTGGACCGGTACGTTCGATTCGCCAGTTCGACCACAAGATTGTGGCCCGCTACTGGAACTTCCGCGATGCCGACGATTACTACTTCCGAGCCGCAGCCGCCAGGGTTGTGGACGATATCGCTGTTCCCACTCTAGTTCTCTGCGCCCAGGACGACCCTTTCATCCGACTGCTACCCGAGACAAGGGTCAAGCTGCAAGCCAACCCGCATATTACCTTTGTTGAGACCCGCTATGGAGGCCACTGCGCCTACCTATCCAACGACCCCGGTAACGAGATTCACTGGGCAGAAGCTAGCGTAATTCGCTATCTTTTTTCCGTGGTCGGGTGAGCCGATGGAAACCGACTGGGAAGTCGAAATTGGCGGCGAATCACCAGTCATCGAAGCGCTTTGGCCGGGATTTGTGGACCTGCGCTGCACGCCGCAAATGGCTCTGCAACTGGCTGAAGCCGCCCAGTTTCCCGCCTTGGCCGATGCGCTGATAAGGCTCAATACGGGCTCCTCGTCTCTCTGGACTTCAAAATGCGACCTCTGGCCGGTTACCGACTTTGCGCAGTTCGACCCTGACGAGCTGGACGCGCCACCCGGATGCGCCCTCCAGGCCATCGGCTGTTATATTGACCTGCTGCCCGGCAGCGGCCAGCAATGGCCTAACCCCGCCATAGCAGCCTCTATTTGCACGCGCATCTGCGGCCTCCTGCGCGCCGTTCCCTTGCGCTGCTGTCGTGCAGACCTTGTCATTCGGCGAGCATTCATCGCGCCGGAGCAGATGGACCTTGGAATCACTGCATATCTGACCGCCTGCGGCGAGTCGCTCACGGAGGTTGAACGGACACTTCAGGTCGCGCTGACAACTTTGGTAGATGTACTCTGCGCTCTCGCGACGCTACAATAAGAAGGCACGGGCGAGTAGCTCAATTGGATAGAGCACCGGCCTTCTAAGCCGGGGGTTGTAGGTTCGAGCCCTACCTCGCCTACC
>VFSW01005065.1_pt1 | contig 19564 bp, 15 predicted proteins | sample 5358111 | NCBI WGS metagenome assembly VFSW01 (sample SAMN11554181, study PRJNA540505) | mine drainage metagenome | isolation source: sediment from site ElyBrook_90M | place: USA: Ely Copper Mine, Vershire, VT | collected 2017 | reverse complement strand
TGTTCGGTTCTGGCATCCTCGGTTTGGCTGGCGTAATCCGTCGCAAGCTGTTCTAAGTTACCCGACCCTTCCCCCAGGTCATTTCCCAAGCCGGAGCCTAGTGCTCCGGCTTTATTGTCAGCCTGCACGGAGCCGGACCCGGCCCGCGTTCTCGCAGCGGGCCTGTTTTGGCTGCTGGATGCAGATACTCTGCTTTGACGCTCCGCTCACCTCGACCCGAGGGAGTGTGCCGCGACAATGCTGACGCGTGCGTTGTATAATCTCGCAACCTAAGGATGAAGCCGATGTGGGGGATGGCAGGCGCGCGGGTGCGCGTGCTCAAGGGAGTCAGGCGCGCGGAACCCCGAGGGAAGAACCTGTGGCTTGCTTTGGCGCTCGCGGTGGCCGTTCTGGCCAATCTTCCGCGCTTTCACGCTGCAGCGTTAGCGCGGAGCCAAGTGGAGGCATTTTCTCGCGAACGGGCAGTTTGCGCAACTGTTCTGTGAGACCGTGTTGGTAGCACATAGTAGGGCCGTGCCGCGGCGAGATCCAGGAAACTTCTATTGCTCCCCCGACGTATCTCTTTCCCAGAGCTTTGCCGCAGAGCCGCAACTGCCATGCCAATCCGTCGCCTTTTCACTTTTCTCGTTTTGAGCGCTTCGCTCGCAATCGCGCAGGAGAACCCCGCGACGAAACCCGCTTTGCCGTCTGGAGCGGCCGGCGCGACCACCCTCTCGCAGGAGCAAATCCGGGAACTAATTCGCCAATGCGCCGAAAACGACCTGGCGAACGACAAGAAGCAGCGGGATTACACCTACACGGAGCGCCAAAAGTTTCAACGGATCAACGGCAAGGGCCAGGTGAAGTCGACGGAGACGGACACCTATGAAGTAATGGAGATTTACGGCGAGCCGGTGCAGAAGCTGATCGAAAAGAACGGCAAGCCGCTCTCCGCCAAAGAGGCCAACAAGCAGGACGACAAAATCCAAAAGCTGATCGACAAGCGGGAGAAGGAATCGCCAGGCGACCGCAAAAAGCGGCTGGCGCAAGAGGAGAAAGACCGCGAGGACGAACTGCAGTTTGTGCGCGAGGTGGCAGACGCATTCAACTTCACCTTCGTGGGCATGGAGAAGCTGGAGGGCCGGGACACCTATGTGATCGATGCCGAGCCCAAGCCCGGCTATAAGCCCATCCACAAGGACGCCAAGATTCTGACCAAGGTGCGGGGGCGGATCTGGGTTGACAAGGCCGACGCTCAAATGGCGAAGCTGGACGTGCAGTTCATCGACACGGTTTCCTTTGGCCTGTTTCTGGCGCGCATACACAAAGGCTCGCGGCTGATCGTGGAAAACACGCGAGTCAACAATGAAGTGTGGCTGCAGCAGCACGTTGCCGTCACGGCCGACGTGCGGGTCGCCCTGCTCAAGAACTTCAACTTCGACGTAGACGTTACCGACCGCGATTATGAGAAGTTCCGCACGGATACCAAGATCATTCCGATCGGGGATATGCGACAAAGCCGGTAGTAAGGCCCAGCATTAGGGGCCAAGCTCAAGCCAACCTGTAGCAGGTTCAGCTAGTCAAGCCATTTATTACCAAGTGGTTACCTTGTTTCCCGCCATTTCGTTGACCCTGAATTTCGGCACGTAGTAACATCACAGCAACCGGGTGGGACAGGAGTAAGGCTGTTTCGAATTAGTCAGAACGATGGCACCTCACCTCAAGTTTCCGGTCGCGGTACTGCTGTTTTTTGGTCTCCTGATCCTCACCTTCACCGGATGCGAGACCAGCGGAGCCAAGAAGCCCACCACACTTCCCGCCCAAGCCAACGCCCCGACGGTTGATCCTCCCGCAGCCACAAAGACCCAACCGCCAACGGCTGAGAGCCAGCAAGCCGCCAAAGCCGAGCCTACATCGCAGTCGGAACCGGCCGAGGCCGTAATTGCGCAAGCGGAGAAGGAGTACGCTGCCGGCCAAGCCAACTACCGGGCCGGGCATCTGGAAGCCGCTAAGGCGAGCTTCGACCAGGCGTTCAACACCTTGCTGAGCAGCAACTTGGACATTCACACCAATGAGCGGCTGGAGCAAGAATTCGACAAGATCGTGGAAGGCACCCACGAGATCGAGATGGCCGCCCTGCAGCAGGGCGACGGCTTCCAGCAGCCGCGCTCCGAGCCCGCGCCAATCGACGAAGCCAATGACATCACCTTCCCCATCGATCCCAATATCAGGGCCAAGGCCGAGGCCGAGATCAAGACGACCAAGTCCGACCTGCCGCTGGTGTTGAACGACCAGGTGGCGATGTTCATCAACTACTTTTCCAGCCAGAGAGGCAAGGCCACGCTGGAAAATGCCTGGGCGCGGGCGGGACGCTATCGGGAGATGATCTCGCAGATCCTGAAGCAGGTGGGCGTTCCCCAGGACCTGATCTACCTGGCGCAGGCGGAATCGGGCTTCCAGCCGCTGGCGCTTTCTCGTGCCGGGGCGCGCGGCATCTGGCAGTTCATGGCCGGGACGGCGGAACTGAGCGGCCTGCAGCGCAACTGGTGGGTCGACGACCGCCTGGATCCGGAAAAGTCCACCTGGGCCGCTGCCCGCCACCTGAAGGATCTCTACAACCAGTTTGGCGACTGGTATCTGGCGATGGCCGCCTACAATGCCGGCGCCGGCACCATCCAGCATGCGGTTCAGCGGACTGGATATGCGGATTTCTGGGAGCTCTATCGGCGCGGCGTGCTGCCGCAGGAAACGCGCAACTACGTTCCCATCATTCTCGCCGAAACCATCATGGCCAAGAACCCGGAACAGTATGGGCTGGAACGGGTAGCTGCCGACCCGCCGCCCAAGACGAACCAGGTGACCATCGATTATCCCGTCGACCTGCGCCTGGTGGCCGAGTGCGTGGACAGCTCGGTGGATTATCTGCAGGAGCTGAATCCCAGCCTTCTGCGGATGACCACCCCCAAGGGCGAGTCCTTCACGCTGAACCTGCCGGCGGGAACCGAGGCGAAGTACGAGACGGCGATTGCCGCCATCCCGCTGGACATGCGCACCTATTGGCGCTATCACCGCGTGGAATATGGCGACACGCTGCCGGCGATTGCGCGGAAGTATCACACCTCGGTCTCGTCCATTCAGGAGGCGAACAACCTTTCCGGTGACAACATCAAAGCGGGAGCAAAGCTGATTATCCCAGTCGCGCCGGGTGCGAACAGGGTGGCGTACTCTCATCACCCCATTCGATACCGGGTACGGCGGGGCGATACCGTGCCTTCGGTGGCCGATGATTTTGAGGTGCCCGTCGCAAAATTGCGCAAATGGAACCACTTGCGCGGCAACGCGTTGCGACCCGGGCGGACGTTACTCATTTACAAGCCGGTCACTGCAGAGAGCGCCGACGCTGCGCCATCGGAAACGAGAAGCGAGTCGGCTCCCGCCCGCCACGACAGCAAATCGAAGCAAACAGGAAAGTACCAAGCGGCCAAAAGCAAGGCCCAGTACTCGAAGAAAACGAAAAAGTCCCAGGCCGCAAAATATCATCGCGTCAAGAAGGGAGAAACCCTCCGCAGTATTGCCCACACCAACCACACCTCGGTGGCTGCCCTGAAGCGCGACAATCCCAATCTGGCCGCCAACCTGCGCCCCGGCGACGTCCTGGTCATCCGGAAGTAGCCACAGCAGTCAGCCAGCAGCCATCTGTACCAAACCCTGCCAGCAGTCGCCGTTAGACCAACCATCAATGTTTCTGACGGGCCCGATGCCTGTTCTCCAAGTCCTCAATTCATCCGCGGAACGGCATTAGGAAGTCTGACGTTCTTTTTGCACTGGGCGCTCTTCCCTTTACGTCGCGGTTCTGTTACAACAAGCGCGTTGCCGTAATTATCACTGGGCCGCGATATCGCCGCGCAAACAAGTGCTGCGCTCGCGCGCCGGTTGTGCGATATTGGGCTGTGGTATAAAAATCAAGTTTTGCCTTGCCAGCGGCCTCCGTTCGGTTATGCGGAGTCCGGCGCCATCAGGAGAACAAGCATATGACCTTCGACAAAACGCTCTATGGCCGTAGAGACGACGACATGGATGACTATGGAGACAGCGCCTACAACGACTCCCTCGACGAAGAAGAATACGAGGAAGAAGAGGAAGAGGAGGAGGAACCTGAATCCGTATCGGTTGTAGAAGAAGAAGAAGTTGAGATAGAACCGGCAGAGGCGGGAGCTCCGCCTCCATCGACGCCACGCAAAGCCGCTCCCCGGAAGGCGGCGAAGAAGGCCGCCAAAAAGGCCGCGAAGAAAGCGCCGGCAAAGAAAGCGGCCAAGCCCGCCAAGAAAGCGGTGAAGAAAGCGGTGAAGAAAGCGGCGAAGACGGCGGCCAAGAAAGCCCCCGCGAAGAAAGCCGCCAAAAAAGCGGCCAAGAAATCCCCCGCGAAGAAGAAGGCGACCAAGAAAGGCCGCCGCTAGAAATTTCTGCTGGCGAGACAACCTTCACACGCAAGCCAAGCCGCGGTCCTATGCCGCGGCTTTTTCGTCCTCCGCAGTGCTTTGCGCAGGGGCTGCCGGCGCACATGCGCGTGCCACATGGATCACCTCGCAGCGGCCAGTATCGCACGCGCAAGCGTGACCGGCGACGCTGCACAGCTGTGGGCTGGCAGCTAGGATTTTGCCTGTGCGTGTCGTGCCGGCTCGGCTGGCAGCGCTTCCGACCCCCGGTGGCTGGCTAGCATCCGGCACGACGATCCGATTGATTTATTGCTTCCCATTGAGCGACGTCCGCAGCTCCATGGGTGGCGAGCCTTCAAGGACAATCTTGCTGCCGGGAATCGCCGCCAGGGCGTCGGCCTTGGGCGCCAGCAGCGACCACATCAGCAGCATTTTGTTGTGGCGGGTGAGAAAGATCTCCTGCGACAGGCGTTGCCCCAGCTGCTGCGTCGGCTCAGAGGCAGGGCGCGTCCCGCGAAAGATCATAAACAGTTGGCCGTGGATGGATTCCAGTTGGTCCGATGCGATCTCGCCAAACTCGCCCAACTGCTCCAGGCTGGCCGCTACCTCGTCGGTTGTTCGCTTGTCCGTAAGTGAAACCGCAGTTCTCATCGAAAGGCAATTGGGATCGAGTGCCTGCAGAATAATCGTGGCGCCTGACGCCTTTTCCTTACCGTTCGGCGCGCGCTGGGGCTCGATCTGCAACAGTGTCCGCGAGCAGGCATGTAGAAACTGGTAAACGCGCAAGCGAGATGCCTCAATGGGAGGATCGCTTTGCTCCTTGGCCACTTCCCACCCCGGCGGCAGATCATACGTCAGGCCCAGCTCGGGGTTGCTATATACGCCGCCAGTCACTCCACCCGGAGGGATGTCCTTGCCGGGCGCGTCGCGGAGGGCGGCGTTCACCCGGAAGGTGGGCACGGTCGGCCCGTAATACGGCTCGCCCTCCGCCGTTACCGGCGTACCGTCTTTGGTGACCAGCGTCCCATCCTCCAGCGGACAATAGAATTGCGCCTGCCCCATGAGGTTCCTGGCCTTGCGCAGGAAATCCTGATCGCTGGTGATGATCATCACCTTCACCATGTAGTTATCGATGCCGGCCCAGTATTGCGCTGCGTAGTTACCCCCGTGATGGTGTACGGCTGAATGAAAGTGGTTCGAGCGCAGCATAAAAGACGGGACGGGAATCTGGTTTTGCCCAGGGAAGTTGTTCCCGGCATCCGCCCAGCGCTGCAGTTGTTCCTGTTGTTTCTCGGGGATGTCGGCATCGAAGCCGGGCCGGGGATCGGTGGCCGTCACCATGAAGGAACCATGATGGCCGCCCTTCTCGTATTGCAGCGCCAGCAGGACATGTTCTTTCGGCGGCATGATGGGCATCATGATCTGGTGCCCCTCGACGGTGAGCGGAAGATCGAAGCCGAAGCCGAAAAACTGGCTGGTGTAATGCGTGTTAGAGAGAAATCCCGCTTCGGGCAGCAGTGGTTCCTCGCCCGGCGGCTTCTTCGCAGTGGCGTCGGGGCGCTTAACGATGATGCTGGGAATATTGTCGGAAGATGGAGAATTGTTGTCAGACGGGGGACACTGCGCGTGCAGCATAGTCGCCCCGCAGAACGCCAGGACCAAGGCGCAGGCGCAGATCGGAAGCTGACGCAAGCTACGAGCCGCGACTGCGCTGGGAGAGGACATCTGGGCGGTTTCCCTTGGAAGCGCCGGGAGAAGCTAGCGCCCATCATGCCAGCATTGGCTCCACCGGCGCAAGAGCAAGGAGCAAGAAGCGGGCACCTGTAGCCGGGAATGTTTTCAAAATGGCAATCAAATTCCTCCGTAAACCTGGTTGAAGGACAATGACGCCCCTTTTAGACTGGAACTATGCACGTTCACGCCAACGGCCTGCACGATGCCAAGACCTCGCGGCTGCTGCGGGTTTCGCTCGCAGTGACGGTGGCGTACATCGTGCTGCTGGTGGTTGCCGGGCTGCGGGCGCACAGTCTGGCGCTGCTCTCCGAGGCCGGGCACAACCTCACCGATTTTGTTGCCCTGCTCATGTCGTGGGGAGCGGTCTATCTGCAGGGGCGTCCGCCCAGCGCGCGCAAGACCTTCGGCTACAACCGCGCCGGGGTGCTGGTCGCCTTCGTCAACGGGCTGACGCTGATCCTGATCTCCTTCTACATCCTGTACGAAGCCTTCAGGCGGCTGCAGGCGCCGGTTCAGGTCGACGCAGGCGTGATGATCTGGGTGGCGGCTGCGGGTGTGGTTATGAACGGCGCCATCGCGCTGCTGCTGCTGCGCGGTCATCGCGACCTCAACCTGCGCAGCGTGCTTTTGCATGAGATCGGCGACACCCTGTCCACGGCCGCGGTCATCGCCGGCGGCGTCGCCATCGCCCTGACCGGCCAGCGCTGGATCGATCCGGCGCTCTCGGTCGGCATCGGCGTCATGATCCTGTGGTCTTCCATCGGCATCATCCGCGAGAGCCTGAACATTCTGCTGGAGGGCACGCCCAATGGCATGGATTTGCGGCGCATCGAGCAGGCCATATGCGGCGTCGCCGGGGTGGAGTCGGTGCACGACCTGCACGTGTGGAGCATCGGCAGCGACACCTATTCGCTCTCCTGCCATGTGGGAATTTGCGACATGCCGGCCTCGGAGAGCGCGGAGATTCTTGCGGCCATTCGCACCATGCTCGGCGAGCGCTTCCAAATCCATCACACCACCATCCAGTTTGAACTGAAGGTATGCGAGGTGGGCGAGGGGTGCGTAATTCCGGTCAGTGGGATCCGTCAACACGAGCACGGCTCTAGCGGTTCGCATTAGCCGCAAGAGAGGAGACTGCTTGCGGATCCGTCACCGCACTCTCGCTTGCGCTGTTTCCATCTCGACCTCTTGCGGTGTCGGGTGGCATGGGTCTGCAGGCTGAGTGAACGATACTTGATCGCAGCGGCATGATTGACGAGAGATCGCCTCATCATCGGTATCGGCGGCGGCGTTCCGTTTCGGGTGGTGAGTGCTATTGCGTGTTGGCATCAGCCGACAACCGCGCGTGAAGAGCTTAGGCCAAGAGAAGCCGACATGTGGTTTTCTCCTCAGGAGAAGTTTCGGAGTCGGCGCCAGTCATGCTGGATTGGGGCTTTGAGCACGCAGAATGTGACCGGCGCGCCCTGCTCCAGGCCGTGCACGCCGTAAGGGACCGTCAGGTGTCCCACGAGAGTCGCCGAGGAGCACATCCAACCGACATCCGAGGGATTGTAGTCGAACATCAGCGCGTTCGTCGCCTGCAGGTTGCTAGGAAGCCAGTACCAATCGCTCAGCTGAGGGCTGACGACCACCGGGAGCACTCTCTTGTCGCCATAGATCTGTAGCGCTCCTGGAATGCCGTAAAAGGCCGAGATGATGATCGTTCCCGTCCGCTTCGAGTAAGGAAGATTGCCGTATATCGACTCGACTTGTTGGGCGACGTCCTTCCATCCCACGCTGTCTGCGAAGAGTTCATTCTTGGCGTCGAGGCCGAGGGAGTGAATCCTGTTCGGTGGCGTGATGGGAAGTGTCAGCCGAGCAAACGTGAGGAGTTGGAGCACGCAGGCAGCCGCGACTGCGATCTGGAAACTAATGCGCAACCTCGGCCGCTTAACGTGGCCGATCGCCATAAGCCCCTGCGCAAGAGCGATCGGCACGGTACCCACTGCGTAGTAGGACTTGCCGACGAACAGGAAAAGGATGAGAGGGAAAAGGCAAGCGATCCCGATGGGCCGCAGCGTGGCACTGCGAAACAGCGACACCAGACCCGCCACCCAGAGCGGAATTAAGAAGAAAAGATAGACCACGATCAGGACCACGTTCATGACAAGACCGCCGCCGGAGCCCTGATGATTGGCTATGTAGACAAGCGAAGGGAAACCTTTCTCAACCTGCCACGCAAGGTTCGGCGCCCAGATCAGCAGCACGACGCCCGCCGCGATCCACGGATATCGCATCCGCAGTTCCGAACGCAACGTGGGAGTCAGCAGGATGGCGATCCCAATAGCAGCCGCCAGACCTCCGATGGTGTACTTAACCTCAAGGCCGATACCGAGTGAGATGCCTAGGTAGATCCAGTACCTGGGCCGGCGCTCCAGAACGAGGCGCAGAAAGAAATACAACGCGACCATCCAGGTCGTCTCATCGAACGTCACGGTCTGATACACCCAATTTGCCCCGAGGAAGTAGGGCGCCGTAACGGCGATCAATAGGGCGAGGCCTTGCAGGCGAAGCGAGCCGCCAAGGCGCCGCACGTACACGCCCGAGAGAACAACCATGAACGCGCCCAACAGCGTCGGGAGCAAGCGGAGAACCCAAGGTGTCGCTCCCAGGAGATCCGTCTCCAGACGGGCCAGCAGCGGCACTATCGGAGGAAAGTCGACATATCCGAGTGCGGGATGCCGGCCGGAATCGATGTAGTAGAGCTCGTCGGTGTGGAAGCCCAGGTTGCCGTTGGTGGCGAGATGCACGACGAGGACGACTATCGCCGCGCCCCCAAAGAGAAACACCCACTTGAGGCGCTCGTTCCTTTGCTTTTTAGCTAAGTCGAGTTCTTCCATGGTTTCCTCGGGGAAGGGTGACTGCCGAGCGCGAGTTTACGCTATGTTGATCTTCATGGCCCGGTAAATCGGCAACTCGGAAACTGTTCCTCAGTTGACGTAACATCGCCGTTACACAAGTGCTGGTCAGCCGGCGAAGCGTGCTGCTATCGCCCGTGCTGTTTCTTGTAGATCGTCTCTACCTCCTCTACTGTGTCGATCTCTTTTGGCAGCTTGTCGTGCCGCAAGCGGAGAATGCGCGGGAAACGTAGTGCGTAGCCGCTGTCATGCCGACCGCTGCGCATGATGGCATTGAACGCCACCTCCAGCACGATTTTCGGTTCGACTTCGCGCAGATGGCCGTGATCGGCGGTGGTGTGCGCCAGAAACCACTCCGTCAACTCGGCGATCTCCTTGTCCGTCAGCCCGGAATACGCCTTGCCGATGTTGACGAGTTCTTCGCCTTGGCGTACCGCAAAGGTGTAATCGCTGAGCACGTGGATGCGCTTGCCGTGGCCAAACTCCACTGCCGTGACCACCACGTCGAGCGTCGCCAGCTCGCGCTTCAGCTTGAGCCACCAGCGGCCACGCCGCCCGGGCAGATAAGGCGAATTGACGTCTTTGATCATCAGGCCTTCATTGCCGCGCGCCAGGGCCTGCTCGAAATATTGCTCAAGTTGCTCGGGCGAATCGGCGCGCAGAGCCGGCGCACGCAGCACCCAGCCGGACGGTGCCGCGTTCGTCTCGATTTCCGGTTCGAAAAGCAATCTGCCCTGTGCGTTGACTACCGGCCGAGGGGCGATGCGATTCGCGCCGGCAAAAACGCTATCGAGTATCTGCGCCCGCTGCCACAGCGGCTTGTCCAGCGTGAGTTCGTCGTCAGCATAAATCACGTCGAAGATCACATATGCAACTGGAACTTCGGCGATGAGCTTCTCGCTGACCTGCTTGCGGCCCAGCCGCTTCTGGAGTTCGGAGAACGGCACTGCATGTCCACCATCTTGGTTATCGTGCCAGGCAACGATTTCGCCGTCGAGAACCACGTCGCCGGCAAACTCGCTCAGCGGGCCGACCAGCTCGGGGAACGAGGCTGTCACCTCATCAAGTGTTCGCGAGAACAACCGCACCTGCTTGCCTCCGCAATGGGCCTGGGCGCGAATGCCGTCGTACTTGTCTTCCACTACGCCGTGCTCAAAATAGTGGAATGCCTCCTGCGCATCCGCTGCCGGGCTGGCCAGCATGAAGCCTATGGGATGAAACAGCCTCATCTTCGCCGCATCCAGCCGGTGCTCGGCGGCGAGTTCGAGCGTGCCGCCGACATCGCCCAACAGCATGTTGGCACGCTGCACGCGGTCCAATGGCTCCTCATAGGCCTTGGCAATCGCTTCTTCTACCAAGCTCTCCTTCAGCCCGATGCGCAGCTCGCCGGTGATGATCTTCAGGATGTACTTGGCTTCGAGCGCAGTCGCGCGCTGCAGCAGCGACTTGAGGAGCGCGGCTTTGGCTGTTGCGGTTCGTGTCTCGGCGATCTGGTCGAAGACGGCGCGGACCTCCGGCAACGTAAGGGTCGCAACCGTTGGCGCTTTTGCCAGCAGCACGTCATAAGCCGCCGCGCCCAGGTCGCCGCGCTTGCGGTAGGCAGCCGTCAGCGCGGCATCGCGCGCGCCGGTGATCTCGGCTACCAGCTTCCACAACAGCGAGCCGCCGATTTGCAGCGTGCGTTCGTCAAATGCAGGGAAGGCGCGCCCGGAGAGAAGAGTCGCCGAAATCGCGGCGTCCGCCCGATCGCGTGAGAGAAAATACTCGGCCACCAGCGCGACCTTCTCCATCTTCTTGGTGGTGGCGGCAAGGTGCTCGCACAGCTCGGCCAGGCGTTGCATGGAGGTTGCCCGCTTTGGATGCTGCAACTTGGTAATGAGAAGCCAACTCGCGCAGAGTCAAATCGCGCTGCGCTACTGCGGCCCCGGCCCGGCCTCGGCCTGCTGCTGACCGGCGTAGTAGCCGCTGCGAGTGCGCACTTGCAGGTTCTTATAGCCCGGCGCCTTCGCGACCACTTTGACGGTACGGTATCCGCCGGCGCTCTGCGGCGTGGTGGGTTTGTACCCGATGGTGTACTGGTTGCGAATGTCGTGGGCGATCTGGCTGGTAATCTCCTGCACCTGGTTCAAGTCCTTGGGGAAAAAGGCGACGCCTCCGGTATCCTCGGCCATCTCGCGCAGCGCACGCCGGGCTCGCCGCGAGTGCTCGTCACCCAGCAAGCCAATGGTGTAGATGGTCGGGCCGTTCCGTTCCTCCAGGCGGCGCAGGGCCTGCTCTAACGACTCGCGGCTGGCATTGTCCTGACCATCGGTCACCACCAGCAGCACTTTCTTCTGCAATTCGCCGCTCTTCTTCAGGTGATCGGCGGAGGCGACGACTGCATCATAGAGCGCCGTGCCGCCGCGCGATTCAATGCGCTCCAGCGCATCCTTAAGCTTGGGAATGCTGCCGGTGTAGTCCTGATCGAGGAAGTACTCTTCGTTAAAGTTGACGACGAAAACTTTGTCCTGCGGATTGCTGGTGCGCACCAGGTTGAGCGCCGCTTCGTTGACCTCAGGGCGCTTGTCGCGCATGGAGCCGGAATTGTCAATAACCAGGCCCAACGCTACCGGGACATCTTCGTTGCGGAAGGCGATGATGCGTTGCTGCTTGCCGTCCTCGAAGACGGTGAAATCATTCTTAGTGAGGTTGGTGATCGGCTGGTTGCGAGCGTCCACCACGGTGGCGTGCAGGGTGACTTCGTCCACCTCTTTCTTGAAGATGTAGACGTTGTTCTGTTCCGCGGACGGAGCTTCGCCTTGCTGCGCCGCCTGGCCGGACTGGTCAGACGGATTAGGCGCGGGGGTCGCGGGCTGCTGGGTTGAGCTTGTTGCGCCGGATGCCGCCGGAGGAGCAGCCGGGTTCTGCGTGGCCGGGGGAACGGCAGGGTTCTGCGTCGTCTGGGCCGCCAGCCCCGTTCCCAGCAGGAGAACTAGCGCGATCAGCCAACCATAGGCCTTATTCCGTGGGTGCATAGTATCCCGTCTTGGCATAGATGTGCAGCGGCGGCAAGCCTTTCGGCGGATTCAGCTTCACCTTGATCTTACGCCACTTGCCGTCGTGCCTTGGATTGCTTGGACGGTATCCGAGGACGTATTGGTTGCGTAGCTCGATGCCAATCTTCGTGGCTACATCCGCCAGCTCGTCAGGCGAATTGATAACAAACGCCCGTCCGCCGGTTACTTCGGTAATGTCGCTAAGCAGGGCAGGCCCTTCGCGCTCCTCCGGCGTGCGGGCGAAGCGATCATAGAGACCGATGGCGTAAATCTGGACGTCGGCCTCCCGCACCATGTCCTTGATCTCGCTTTCCGTGTAGCGGCTGTGGTTGTCGCCGCCGTCGGAGATGATCAACAACGCCTTGCGGTCGCAGTGAGCTTGCCGCATGCGGTTTATGCCCAAATAGATCGCATCCAGCAAGGCCGTCCGCCCCTTGGGGATGGCGTACACCAGCTTACTCTGAATGGTTTCGACCGAGGAGGTGAAGTCCACCAGAACTTCGGGCTTCTCCGAAAAGGTGATGAGGAAGAACTCATCCTGCGGGTTGGCGGTGCGAAAGAAGTCGACCACCGACTGACGCGACTTGTCGATCTTGTCGGTCATCGAACCGCTCACATCGAAGATGACCCCCAGAGAGATGGGGGCGTCCTCCGTGGAAAAGTGGCGGATGGTTTGCGTCTCGCCGTTGTCGGTAAGGGCGAAGTTGTCCTTCTCCAGCCCAGTCACCAGCCGGTTCATGGGGTCGGTAACGGTCACCGGAACCAGCACCAGGTTCACATTTCTCGTGATGGGCTTGGTATAGGTCCGGAGCGCAGGGTTTAGAAGACCGGGCGGGGCGTTGGGCGGGCTGGCGTCCGCCTTCTTCGTCTCCCGCGGAGCAATGTGCACGTCATCTTCATCCTGCGCAAACAGAGGCTGCGCCACCAGGCAGGCAGCAAAGCACAAGCCGAGCAGGACAAGCAGGAACTTGGACGCGGGCACGGTGGGTTGGACGGATGGGCCGGAAAGACGTTCCGCCTCCGGATTGCGATACCGACGACGAACAACCGAGCCGCGTGACCCGAATCCCCGACTACTAGCGCGGGCCATAGGAACCTCGTGGGGTGTGAGAGGAATGTTATCACAGGTCACGACGGCAAGAGGTGCTCCGCCGTTCCCGTCCTTACGGCGCTCCGGATTCGCTTCACCTTTGGATGTGACTTGCGTCATTCTGGTTTGCTGGAGCCGACTGTTACAATTCTGCGTCCGGAGGCCGACATTTCTATGGCAGACATCCTTCCTTTTCGAGCGCTTCGTTACGACCTTTCCAAAGTTGCGGCCGGCGCGGTGATGACGCAACCGTATGACAAAATCACGCCGGCAATGCAGGAGCAATATTATGCAGCCAGCCCCTACAACCTGGTGCGAGTCATCCTTGGCAAGCCGCAGCCGGGCGATAATGCCGGGGAAAATGTCTACACGCGGGCCGCGGCCTGCCTGCGGGAATGGCAAGCTAAAGGCGTTCTGCAGCGCGATGCTGAGCCCAGCATTTACGTCTATGCGCAGCGCTTTCAGCTTCCCGGAGAGGGAGGCGGAACGGAAATGGAACGGCGAGGCTTCATCGCGCTGGGCCGAGTGGAAGACTACGACCGCAAAGTCGTCTTTCGCCACGAGCAGACGCTCAGCAAGCCGAAAGCCGATCGCCTGAACCTGTTGCAGGCGACGCAGGCGCATTGCGGCCAGATCTTTATGGTCTATAGCGACCCCGCGGATGAGGTTGGCCGGCTGCTGCAGCAGGACGGCCCTCCCACGGTCGAGCTGCGCGATGAATACGGCGTGCTCCACCGGATGTGGAAGGTCTCCGATCCGGCGACAGTTGCGGCCGCTCGCACGAAAATGGCCGACAAGAAGCTGATCATCGCTGACGGTCACCATCGCTACGAAACGGCCTTGACCTATCGCAACGAAAGGCGCGGCGGCTCCAGCGGCGACCTCCAGGCTCCCTACGAATACGTCATGATGACTTTCGTCAACATGGACGCGCCCGGCCTGGTGATTCTGCCCACCCATCGCGTCGTCTTTGGCATGGAAAACCTCGCCATTTTCGACATGATTGCCGCAGTGCAAAAGTACTTCGAGGTGGAAGACGTGGGGCCGGTGTCTAACGTGCAAGAAGCTGTCCGCCGGTTGCGCGAAGCCGGCAAAGAGAACACAGCACTGCTGGCTGCCACGGCCCACGGCGGCTTTCTGCTGCGCGCTCGCAAGGATGGCCAGCCTGCCAAGCTGCAGGGGTTGTCGCAACAGCAACGCGGCCTGGACGTGGTGCAATTGCACAAGCTAGTACTGGAAGATGTGCTGAAAATGTCAGAGGAAGACATCCGCGCGCAGAAGCATCTCAAATACATTCGCGATGCCGCCGAAGCGATGGACGAGGTGCGGAAAGGCGCGGCGCAGGTGGCCTTCCTGATGAACCCGGTGCACATCGAGCAGATGCGCGATATCGCTTTTGCCGGTGAGGTCCTGCCGCAGAAGTCCACGGATTTTTACCCCAAGATGCTCAGCGGGCTGACGATTTATTCGCTGGCCTAAAGCTTAAAGTGCTGCACCCGCCGCTGTCGCCCGCTCGGCGCCGACTGGTCCAACACGCAGCCTGTTTGTCTCAGCCGCGCAATGCGTTTATCGTGGAGGTATCCCTGCTCATCGCCTTCGGACTGACTGGATGACCTGGAAGTTTCCCGTGGCCAATCGACGCTGGTGGCTGTGGTTGGGCCTGATTCCGTTCATTACCGGCGCGGCCGTGCTGCTTTGGCAGGCGAAAGCTCATGCGCAGACCTCAGATCAGCTCACGGTTTACTCGCGGCAACCCGCCTATTCCGTCGCGCTGGTGGAATTAAAGGGCCAGCCTTATGCCGGGCTGGTGGAGGTGTTGGAGCCGCTGGGTTCGGTGGATGCCCGCGCCGACGGTAAGAAATACAAGCTGAAGTTCACGCCTCCCGGCGGTCATGCCGTCGCAGCCGAATTCCGTGAGGGCAAGAACAAGGCAAAGATCCTGGGCGAAAACCATAAGCTACCCGCGGATTTTGTCCTGCAGAATGGCCGCGGCTATGTACCGCTGAGTTCCGTCCCGGAGATTCTGAACAAGCTGTTGGCCAAGCCGGTGCAACTGCACGCGGCGGCGCGGCGCCTGTTCCTTGGCGACGTCGGCATTCGCTTCACGCTGGCGTTCGACAAGAGTACTCCCCCAAAGCTCGAGATAAGCTTCCCCGTCCCCGTCAATCCCACCATCGCCACTGAGGAGGGGCGAGTGCGCTTCACCTTCCGGCGCGAGCCTGTGGTCTCGAATGGGCAAGACAGCGTCAGCTTCAACAACCCGCTGATCACCGGCGCGATCTTTACGGAGCATGATGGCCTGGCGGAACTGGATGTAAAGGGCACGCAGGCACTCATGGCCAACTTCGCCGATGGCGGCAAGACGATCGTCGTCACGGCGATGCCACCTCCGCCGCCGGCACAACCTGTTCCAACGCCGCAGCCGCAAGCTCCACCGCCGGCGGCAGCGCCGCGGCCAGCCCCGCCGGCCGCACCGCGCTTTTTGGTCATCATCGATCCCGCCCATGGCGGCGCGGATACGGGCGCAGTGATCACCTCATCGCTGCTGGAGAAAGACGTTGTGCTGGCGCTGGCGCGCCGGGTGCAGCACGACCTGGCCGCTGGCGGCATTGCCGCCGCTCTGCTGCGCAACTCTGATGTCGCTATCCCGCTCGACCAGCGTGCCGTGACGGTGAATGCCGCACGGCCCGCGCTCTACATTGCGCTGCACGCCGCCAATACCGGCCGAGGCGTGCACGTCTTCACCTCCCTGCTGCCGGTGACAGACCGTTCCCGCAATGGCTTCCTACCTTGGAGTACCGCGCAGGCGGCATTCCAGAACCTGAGCGACGTGGTAGCCGGGTCGGTCGCTGCGGAATTGGAAAACCGCAAGCTGCCGAACGTGACGCTGGTCGCGCCCTTGCGGCCCATGAACAACATCGCAGCCCCGGCTATCGCAGTCGAGATCGCGCCGCCGGATGACAAGGTCCAGGACATCGCCGGCGCGGACTATCAGGAGCAGGTGGCGCAGTCGATTGCCGCCGGGATCGCCGCCGTGCGCTCCAAACTGCCGGAGGTGCGGCCATGACGCTCCACTCTGGTTCTCCCAAGGGAGGTGCGAACTGGAGACCCCGGCATATTCTGGTGATCTTTGCCGTGCTGGCCGCTGCCGCCATCGTGCTGGGCCTCTACGCCGTGCACTTGAAGCACAAGGTAGCGCGCGACGAGGAGACCACGGCCGTGCAGCAGATGACCGTGTCCCCGGTCGGCAACGGCCCTCCCCAGGCGGTCACGTTGTACGTCGCTAACGACAGCAACGGCACGCTGCGCAAGACGCAGGTCAGCATTCCCTTGCCCAGCGAGCCCAGCGAGCGTGCCCGTGCGGTGTTGCAGGCTCTGCTGGCCGAATATATGAAGCCTGGCTCGCCGCATACCATCGGCGCCGGCTCCGACATCCGCCAGGTTTATCTTATGGACGATGGCAGCGCGATCGTGGACGCCAACGCGGCGTTCGCCGACGCGCATCCCTCCGGCGTGCTCGCTGAGGAGCTGACCGTGGTCTCCATCGTGATGACGCTCAACGCCAACGACAACCAGATTTCGCGGGTGAAGATTTTGGTCAACGGGCAGGAACGCGAGACGCTGGCTGGCCATGCCGATCTGAAGCGCTTTTACGAGGCCAGTAACATTGGCGCGGTTGTGAGGGACATGCAATGACACTACCGCGCATTGGCGTGTTCGACTCGGGCGTCGGCGGCCTCACCGTACTGAAGGCGCTGGCCGAGCAGTTGCCGGCGCACTATTTTTATTTCGGCGACACCGCGCGCCTGCCCTATGGAACGAAGTCAGCCGAAACCGTTGCGCGCTATGCCATCGGCGCCACGCACTTCCTAGAAGCGCGGAACATCGACCTGCTGGTGATCGCCTGCAACACCGCGACGGCGCTGGCGCTGCCGCAAATCAAACAAGCCGCGCATGTGCCGGTCGTCGGCGTGGTCGAGCCGGGCGCAGCCATGGCGGCCGAGGTCAGCAAAAAGCACTCGACGATTGTCATCGCCACCGAAGCGACCGTCGCCAGCCACGCTTATCGCGACGCCTTGCAACGGCATGGCCTGAAGGCGCTGGAGAAAGCCTGCCCATTGCTCGTCCCCCTCATCGAGGAGGGATGGAACGAACATCCCGTCACCGAGCAGGTGGCGCGAATCTATCTCGGCGAGGCAGCCGTCCAGAATGAGGATGAGGGCGCGGACGTCTTGGTGCTGGCCTGTACGCATTATCCGCTGATCGCGCCTCTGCTGCGCCGGATTGTGCCCGAGTCGATGCAGATTGTAGATTCGGCGGACTCGACGGCGCGAGTGGTGCGGAGGATGCTGGAAGAAAGCTGTAAGCTGCCAGCTACCAGCCGCGAGCCGCGAGCCACGAGTTCCGAGCCTCGATCCTCAAGTTCCGAGTCGCGAGCCTCAATCGAAACTGCTTCCAAGGATGCGTCATCCCGAGCGAGCGCAGCGAGTCGAGGGACCCCTATAGCGAGAGTGACTTCCCCCGCCGACCATCGCCCCTTCCGCTTCTATGTGACCGATTCGACGGACAAGTTCAAGCGCCTGGCCACGCGCTTTCTGGGCCGGCAGGTGGATAATGTGGAGCACGTGGACTTAGGCGGATAACAGCAAGCTCCGACAACTGCCGACTGGCCACTGGCCACTGACAACTGATTTATGATCTTTCGCTCTGATAATCGCTCGCCTGACCAGATGCGGCCGGTGAACATCACCCCCGACTTCATCTCCACCGCCGAAGGCTCTTGTTTGATTGAGCTGGGTAACACGCGCGTCATCTGCACCGCAACCATTGAGGACACCGTGCCGCAGTTCCTGCGCAACAGCGGCAAGGGCTGGGTTACCAGCGAGTACGGCATGTTGCCGCGCTCCACCCTGACGCGCACGCCGCGCGAGGTAACCAAAGGCCGCGCCGGCGGCCGCACCCACGAGATTCAGCGGCTGATTGGCCGGTCGCTACGCGCCGTTACGGACATGCAGAAGCTGGGCGAGCGCACCATCTTCCTTGATTGCGACGTCATCCAGGCCGACGGCGGCACGCGCACCGCGTCGATTACGGGCGCGTTTGTCGCCATGGGGCTGGCAATGCGCCGCATGGTGGAGGCGGGTACGCTGACGGTCGCCCCCATTCGCGATTACCTGGCCGCCATCAGCATCGGCATCGTCGATGGCGAGATCATGCTGGACCTGGCCTATGAAGAGGACGCGCGGGCCGAGGTTGACATGAACGTAGTCGCCACCGGCAGCAAGAAACTGGTCGAGGTGCAGGCCACCGCCGAGCGGCGCCCGTTTGATGACGCGCAATTGGCCAAGATGCTGGGCCTAGCGCGAGCAGGAATTGAGGCATTGATCCTGAAACAGCAGGCCGTGCTGAGCGGGCTACCGCTAAGGCAATAGGGGCCTGTATGTAGTGGGTATCGACAACGTTTTTACCCTCGTGGTGAACCAAGCAGGTAGAGGTAGCTTTCCCTCCGGAGCTGCATTAGCAATTAGTGGCCCTCGCAGTAGAAGTTCGCCGAGTAATTGCGGAGGCTTTGTTTCCAGGAAAGGAAGAAGGCCACAAGCGAGCTAAAAATAGACTCAATTTCTTCAGGAGAAGTATTTACTTTTTTGATATCTCCCCCTCCCCCTAATCTCGCCTGTAAGTTATTGATTCCACACAAAGCAGTCTGCAAAAATTTGAGTCGAAATGACTTACAGGTAAACATTTGAGCCGAAATGACTTAGGAGGTAGAAAACGGGGCGATTTGTAGTTTGTGCAGCTCGTTATGGGACATTGGCTATGCTATTCGACCATCGCTTCTCCGTACCTCGAGAGTAACCCAGAAAAGAGTTTTCAAAGATCGCAGCCGCGAGTCCCGGAATTTAGCCCGACGGTCGCACGGCGCCGAAGCCTGCCTCCGGCGTTTTTAGCTTACCTAAAAGCATCCCAGGAAGCCGAGAAGAAAAATGGGGCCAGGAAAACGAAAGTAACCAAAGTTACCGAAATGGGACGTCGCAAAGGAGACCCTGATGCGGCCCGGCTGATGAGGCCGCTGAAAGGTTGCAAGCGCGAATCCCTCGCGGCCTAAGGTCCGCTCGGAATGTCAAAAACGAAAATCGAGACTTTTTGAAATCGGTCCCTCAGGGGCTAAAGCCCCGTTGCTATTGCGAGCTTTACGGCACGGCTGAAGCCGTGCCCCTTCAAAACCGGACTTTCACCACGGGCTGCTAGCAGCTTTACGGCACGGCTGAAGGTGCGCCCCTTCAAAACCGGACTTTCACCACCGGCTGCTAGCAGCTTTACGGCACGGCTGAAGGTGCGCCCCTTCAAAACCGGACTTTCACCACGGGCTGCTAGCAGCTTTACGGCACGGCT
>VFSW01005064.1_pt1 | contig 19569 bp, 24 predicted proteins | sample 5358111 | NCBI WGS metagenome assembly VFSW01 (sample SAMN11554181, study PRJNA540505) | mine drainage metagenome | isolation source: sediment from site ElyBrook_90M | place: USA: Ely Copper Mine, Vershire, VT | collected 2017 | reverse complement strand
TCACCACCGATTGTTCTATGAACTCATGGGCATACTTGTCGACGGGCTCAATTCCGGCTGCAGTCAACTCATCCTTGGGACATGCACCAATTTTTGCAACAAATACCGCCACACAATCATTAATGGCTCGAATCACCGTCGGCAGAGCCTCTTCTTCTCCAAAGCCACCCTGGCAATAGAGATCCACACGCCGATGACCCACAAACTTGGCTCCTTCGGTTCCGACCTCATACACCTGAAATTCATTGGCGTGGCCAAAATGCTCGTTGATTCGTCCGCTTCCCTTGGTTGCCACCGCCACCAGAATTTTCACTGATGAGAATTCCTCTTCGAGTGCTTCCATTTCTGCGTTTCTTGCCGCTACCTTTTCCTGCCGATCCTGTTCAACAATTTCTTGATAAGCACGGCGTTTTTCGATGTCATAGTCCACTTCCATTTCCATGATCTTTTCAGTGGTGAATTCGGCACTCCGATCCTCGCCCAGCAAGCCAACTGCATCCGCCCGACATTGCCGACAATGTCGCATCATGTTCATTTCGCCTTCACAGGCATCCTGAAGAGACTTCAACTCCTGCGCGGTAGGTCCCCTTTGCCCGTTCAAACCAAACACTGTGCCATGTTCAGGTGCCGATATCAGCGGCATGATGTTGTGTAAAAACGCCCCACGGGACTTCACTGCACGATTCACTTCTACCAGATGCTTGTCGTTGATTCCTGGGATCATGACGGAATTCACCTTGCACAGAATCCCGGCTGCCGTCAGCATTTCCAGGCCAAGCATCTGACGCTCCGTCAAAATTCGTGCGGCTTCAATCCCGGTCACTCGCTTATGATTCCAGAATATCCAGGGATAAATATGCTGGCCCACTTCGGGATCCACCATATTGATGGTGATGGTTACATGATCCACATTGAACGATTTTATCGTATCAACATGATCTGGAAGGGATAATCCATTGGTTGAAAGACACAACTTGATGTCCGGCGCAGTCTTGGAAATCAACTCAAAGGTCTTGAAAGTCTTGTCAGGATTTGCCAAAGGATCGCCAGGACCTGCAATCCCAAGCACCGTCATTTGCGGTATCGTGGAAGCCACGGCCAAAACTTTTTTGGAAGCCTGTTCCGGTGTCAACTTTTCACTGACAACACCAGGCCGACTCTCGTTGGCACAATCGTACTTTCGGTTACAGTAATTACATTGAATATTGCATGCTGGTGCCACGGCCACATGCATCCGCGCATAGTGATGGTGAGCTTCCTCGCTATAGCATGGGTGATTCTTGACCTTTTCCCAAACTTCCGGTGACATATCTGCCGGACCATCGGAAGAACCGCAACTGGCCTTCCCTCCTTCACTAGATGTCCCACATCCCTTGTGCTCTGCCACTTCCTGGAGCACTTCACTTAGACTCTGTTCATGCATGTTTGCCTCCCGACCTTTCGGTCTGTTCATTACTCTAATGACATAAAGTCATTAGCAACAAACATGCCAACCAGAATAACTAAAAATACCATTAAAATTCAAATACAAACACATTGTCAACAGCCCTACACCCTTGTCAATTCTGTGGTAAATACGACATTGGTTCGCTACAGGCAAGCCACCCTTGGAATTTGCCTGACAGACTAAAATCGTTTGATTTCAATTTTATGTTTCTGTAATGCGTAGCCCATTTGACGAGAGGTCAACTTGAGAAGTCGAGCCGCCTTAGCTTGGACCCAACCACACTGTTCCATTGCCCAAATCAATCGATCACGTTCCGTGCCAAATTCTTTAGAAGGAACTTCTGCTTCGGAATGATCATCGTTCATTGGCATATCAGTGTCATGTCTGGGTATGATGGGAATCACTGGTTTAGCCGGCTGGACATAACTCCGTAGCGTTACCGAAAAACATTTATCTTGTTGGCAAGGCAAATCGTGCTCCCTGATGACTGAACCCCGGGTCATGGTCAATGTTCTTTCAACACAGTTCTCGAGTTCCCGAACATTTCCAGGCCAGTAGCACTCAAGCATGATTTTCATGGCGTCTGTGGAGAAGGAAAGGTTTTTTTGGTTTTCCACATTAAATTTTTCAAGAAAAGATGAAACCAGCAGCGGAATATCTTCGCGCCGTTCTCGAAGTGGAGGCAAAAAAATACTGACTACATTAATGCGGTAATACAGATCTGCGCGGAATTCGCCTTTAGAAACTGCCTGCTCAAGATTCTTATTGGTTGCCGTAATCAATCGGATATCGACCTGAATCGGTTTATTACCTCCAACCCGTTCAAACTCACGCTCTTGCAGGACCCTGAGCAACTTGGTCTGAAAACTGGGAGAAATATCGCCAATTTCATCCAAAAACAGGGTACCCCCATTAGCCATTTCAAAACGTCCTTTACGATCCTGAGTCGCTCCCGTGAAGGAACCTTTTTCGTGACCAAAAAGTTCAGACTCCAGCAAGGTCTCAGAAAGTGCTGCACAATTAACCTTGATGAACGGCCTGTCTTTTCGGGGGCTCATATAATGGATCGAACGGGCAATGACTTCCTTCCCTGTCCCACTCTCGCCCCGTAGCAGAATGGTTGATTTTCCGGGTGCGGCCTGGTGCACCTCGGAAAATACCTCCTGCATCAATTTGCTGACCCCGATGACATTGTCGAGACTGTATTTGCCGTGCAATTCTTTCTGGAGCCGGCTTTTTTCCATCAGGAGTTGTTGTCTCTCCTTGGAAATACTTTGGTGCAACCTGACAGTCTGTCCGATTAAATTAGCCACCATCGATAAAAATCTCGAATCACTCTGGAAATTCTGAGGCTCTCCATTGAGGTGGCGATCCACGCCCAGCACGCCAATGGACTCACGACCTACCTTGATAGGAACCCCGATAAATGAAATGACCTCGCCTTCCTGAATCGTACGAGGCCCTGTCTTATGAAGAAAGTTGGGTTCTTTTGAAATATCTGGAACGACAATGGTCATCCCCGACTTCACTACTTTCCCCATAACGCCTTCGCCAATCCTGAAAAATCCTCTCTTGACCTCTGTTTCAGTCATCCCCGATGCACCAATAACGTGCAGGATGTTATCCTCCTGCAACAATGCCACCATGCAACGGTCCATCCTGAGATGGGATGCCAGAAGATTGAGGACTTCTCTCAACGTTTTTTGCAGGTTCAAAGACGAACCGAGCACCTTACTGATCTCGTAGATCGTAACCAGTTCGAGGTTTCCCTCTTTTCGCATCACTTTTGTCACAGGTATCCCCAATCAAGTCTTTTCGATGCGTACTCCAATAAAAACCTTGCACCAAGTTTTCAAGCAAGTTTCATGCCCAATATTTTACATCGGTCATCCGGGAAGGTCCTTCGTCGACCAGGATGTCCTCATGTCAATAAAACTTGCTTGATTCAGACTAATGACCGCGTATTTTGGTCAAGAAGATTAAATACCAGATTGCCCAGCATTCCTTTCGGCCCACATTCTTCGCTTCCCGCCCCCCTCATACCGAAACAACTTCAATTTCCGGTTCAATAGTTCGCACCAAATTTTCGATGGCAATCAGTGTACCCGTCTGAGAGCTCGGACAACTTCCACAAGTTCCGTAATAACGAATACAAAGAACGTTTCCACACAGGGTCATGACTTCCAGATCCCCTCCATCCCCAAGCAAAGTAGGACGGATATGCTTGTCGAGAAGTTGTTTTATGGCCAGCAATCGAGGATCATCGTCTTTTTCCGGCTCAGAATCCACCCTCACAGGCATTTCTGCCGCCCTTGCTTCACGAATGGGTTGCGCCACCTTTCTGGCCAGATCTGCCCATTCTGTATTACCATCCTGGGTCACTGTAATCCAGTTATCCGCATAGAACACATTGGTCACATGAGGGATAGCGAACAACCGGCTGGCCAATTCATCACCTCCTGCTTCTTCAGGACTGGCATAATTTTTTGGTTTTCCCCAGACCAGACGATCCTTGAGCACAAATTTAATGGCATTAGGGTTGGGTGTATCTTCGATATCAGCAATTTTTGGCATCATCCCTCCTGTATCGGGTCATCTTTTCCCTCCGTGGAGGCGGACTGCACAGAATGGATCGCCGCCGTAAGTGTATGCCAAGGCAAAATTGCGCATTTAACTCGCGATGGCAGATCCTTGATCCCCTCAAATACCTTGAGACGACCCAACCGATGTTCGCCATTCATATCCAGAGTCCCTGTCGTCATTCCTCTGAACTGCGAAACCAGTTCTTCCGCTTCCCTCACAGTCAACCCTTTCACAACCCCCGTCATCATGGAAGCGGAAGCTTTACAAATGGCGCACCCCTCTCCCTCGAATGCCACCGCTTGAATCAAATCGCCCTCCACATTCATGGTCAGATGAATCGAATCTCCACATAAGGGATTGTGACCATCCGCATGTCGATTGGCTCCTTCGAGTCGACCATAATTTCTTGGCTTTCGGTTGTGATCAAGAATAACTTCCTGATACATCACACGCATTTCGCTCATTGAAAAATCCCCTGTACCTTGACGATTCCCTCCATCAGACGATCAACCTCGGCTTTGGTATTATAAAAAGCAAAGGATGCGCGGGCTGTTGCCGGTACCTTGAACCGTTGCATCACCGGTTGTGCACAGTGATGTCCGGTTCTGATGGCAATTCCGTAATCGTTCAGGATCGTCCCGACATCATGGGGATGAACTCCCTCTATCTCAAAGGATAGAACTGCCGCTTTTTCTCTTGCCGTCCCCACGATTCTTATCCGGTCCAGTTCCTTGATCCTGGCAGTGGCATAATCCAGCAACTCATGCTCATAGCGTTCTATATTTTCGAGACCAATCTCCTGCAGATAGTCGATAGCAGCACCTAACCCCACGGCCGCTGCGATTGCTGGCGTTCCTGCCTCGAATTTGTACGGGATAACGTTATAGTCGGTTTTTTCAAAGGTCACCGACAGAATCATATCCCCCCCTCCCTGATAGGGCTGCATCCGTTCCAGCAATTCAGCCTTACCATAGAGCACCCCAATACCCGTGGGACCGCAGAGTTTATGGGAGGAGAAGGCATAAAAATCACAATCCAGATCCTGGACATCCAAGGCTTTGTGGGGTGCCGCCTGAGCTCCATCGATCAATACCGGAACGCCATATTGATGGGCATGGGAAATCATCGCCTTGATCGGATTTACTGTCCCCAACGCATTGGACACATGAGTGAGCGCCAGCAACTTAGTATTGGAGTTAAAAAGTTTGTAAAACTCTTCCTGAATCAACTCCCCGGAATCATCCATTGGAATCACCTTCAGGACCACTCCTTTCTCATGGGCCAACATTTGCCAGGGCACGATATTGGAATGATGTTCGAGGGCGGACAGGATGATTTCGTCCCCTGCCTTTAGAAATGCCCGACCATAACCATGCATGGTCAAGTTAATGGCCTCCGTCGTCCCCCGGGTAAAGATGATCTCCCGCGACTCCCGCGCATTGAGAAAAGACCTGACTTTCTCCCGGGCACTTTCGAATTCCCGGGTTGCAGTTTCACTGAGGTAATGAACGGCACGATGAATATTGGCGTGTTCAGATTTATGGTAACGCATCAGACGATCAATAACGGACTGAGGCATCTGACTGGAAGCGGCATTATCGAGATATACCAGAGGCTGTCCATTAACCATCAGATCCAGTATGGGAAAATCCGCACGAAGGGCTTCGGGATTCATACCAGTCTCCCTTCCATCGATTCTCGTAGTGACCGGACCAGATTTGGAATGGGGATTCGATCCATGATTTCAGCTGCAAAGGCATAGATCAGTAATTTTCTAGCCTGTGCTTCCTGCAACCCTCGACTCATGAAATAAAAAAGTTCTTCAGCGTCGAGTTTTCCCATGGTTGCTCCGTGTTTGCAACTTACATCGTCATTCATGATTTCAAGCTGCGGTTGAGCATCGATCCGGGCTTTGTTGGAAAGCAGCAAATTACGGCTCGACTGTCGTGTATCCGTTCCCCTGGCACCCCTATGCACCACGATATTGCCGCTAAAAACGGCAGTGGAATTTCCACTTGCAATACATTTATGTTGTTGAAAACTGCGACAATCAGGCACAAGATGGTCGATTCTGGTATGAGTGTCCGCAACCTGGTTTTCATCTGCCAAAATCAATCCATCGAGCCGTGCTTCAGCTCCCTCTCCCTGATGAAGAATCCGTTGGTCGTGGCGCGAAAATCTCCCTCCCAAAGCCAAGGTCGTCGAATCATAGTGAGCCCCACGAGACAGTGACACCAGAGCATGACCCATATGTACCGCTTGAGCGCCTTCACGCTGAATCCTGATATGACGCAAATCGGCTCCTTCGCCCAGGACAACTTCTGTCATGGTGTTAACCAGATAAGGAGAATCCGGACCGGTATATTCCTCCACCAGAGTCGCCTTGGCCATTGCTCCCAACACCACCAGGGCTCTCCCATAGAGCGATACCGGTTTCTGATGCCCCGTCGTCACATGAAGAACATGGACGATCTGTTGTGTCTCTCCTTGAACATGAACCCAGGCACAATCTGTAAAGTTCCTCCCATTGATTTGTGCAAAAACCGAGTCCTTCATCCCTTTATCGAAATGGGTATGAAGTGATTTATCCTCCTGACCAAGGGGAGAAACCCTGATCCCTTCCTGACCGGAAAGATCGGATAATTTCGAATGATAGAAACCATCCACAAATACGATCCGACATGAACCTGGAATCATGAAACCCTCGATGGAAGGAATTTCCAGTGCCTTTCCAGCAGGAACAAACTCTTGATCGTAGAACGCCTCCAGCCCGGTCAAACGCCAGTCATCGTGCTTGTCCTGTGGCAGCTTGAGAGTTCTGGCTCGCACCTCGGCCTGTTCCCGCAATGCTGAAAAAGCATCGCGTTGTGCAGTGCCTGTTAACAATCCCTGAAAACAGTCATCGGGTTTCATGCCACAGCCCTCAACCAATCATAGCCCCGTTCTTCCAGTTCCAGTGCCAATGTCTTATCCCCCGTCTTGACGATTCTTCCAGCATCCATCACATGAACAAAATCCGGCACGATGTAATTCAATAATCTCTGGTAGTGGGTCACCATCACAATGGCATTATGTTCCGAGCGTAGACTGTTCACCCCATTGGCCACGATCCGCAGGGCATCGATATCCAAACCGGAATCAGTTTCATCCAGAATCGCCAGTTTCGGATCAAGCAGAGCCATCTGCAAAATCTCGTTGCGCTTTTTTTCACCGCCCGAAAATCCTTCATTGACGCTTCTATCTAGGAAAGCAGGATCCATTTCGACCACCTTGATTCTTTCCTGGACCAGATCGTCAAACTCCAACGGATCGAGTTCATCTTTCCCCCTTGAAGTCTGAATCGTGTTATACGCCAACCTAAGGAAAGCGCTGTTCGACACTCCGGGCACTTCCACAGGATACTGAAATGCCAGAAAAAGCCCGGCCCGTGCCCGTTCCTCCGGCGCCAACTGGAACAGGTCCTGTCCGTTGAACAAAACTTCACCGCCGGTGACCTGATAGGAAGGGTGTCCTGCCAGCACCTTTGAGAGGGTACTTTTACCGGAACCATTGAGCCCCATGATGGCATGGACTTCACCGGCATCGATTTCCAAGTCCACTCCCTTGAGAATGGGAATCCCTTCTACGCTTGCTTTCAATCCTTTCACTTCGAGTAGTTTCATCCCACACTCCCTTCCAGTTTCAATCCCAGCAATTTAGTGGCTTCCACTGCAAACTCAAGTGGAAGATGCATGAATACATCGCGACAAAATCCGTTTATAATCATCGAAATGGCGTCTTCTTGCCCAATTCCTCGCTGCGCAAAGAGGAACATCTGGTCCTCACCAATCTTCGAGGTAGAGGCCTCATGTTCCACTACCGCCGTATCGTTCCGCACTTCCACCGTCGGATAGGTGTTAGCACTACAGGCATCGCCAATCAACATCGAATCGCATTGTGAATAGTTTCGTGCTCCCGTGGCATGGGGAAGAATTTTGACCAATCCACGGTAACTATTGTCCGATCGTCCCGCTGAGATCCCCTTGGAAACAATGGTGCTTTTGGTGTTACGACCCACATGCACCATTTTCGTACCGGTATCCGCCTGTTGCCGATGGTTGGTCAATGCTACTGAATAGAACTCTCCAACCGAACCTTCTCCAAGCAATATGCAACTGGGATATTTCCAGGTAATTGCAGAACCCGTTTCCACCTGAGTCCAGGAAATTTTTGAATTAACGCCACGACACATGCCCCGCTTGGTAACAAAATTGTAGATACCACCGACTCCATTTTCATCACCGGCGTACCAATTCTGCACAGTTGAATATTTGATTTCCGCATGGTCCAGTGCCACCAGTTCAACCACCGCCGCATGGAGTTGGTTGGTATCAAAACGCGGGGCCGTGCACCCCTCCAAATAGGACACGGAAGCCCCTTCTTCCGCGATAATCAAGGTTCGCTCAAACTGACCCGAGCCCTCGGTATTGATCCGAAAGTAGGTGGACAGGTCCATGGGACATTTTGTCCCCTTGGGAATAAAACAGAAAGATCCTTCCGTAAAAACTGCAGAATTCAAAGCCGCATAATAATTATCGGCGGGAGGAACCACGCTTCCCAGATACTTTTTCACCAATTCCGGATGATCCTTGACTGCCTCCGAAAGCGAGCAAAAAATGATTCCCACCTCAGCCAATTTTGCTTTGTAGGTCGTCGTCACCGAAACACTGTCAAAAATGACATCCACCGCCACGCCCGTCATCACTTTTTGCTCGTGCAACGGCACCCCCAATTTTTCGAAGGTTTTTCTTAATTCAGGATCCACTTCGTCCATGCTGCCGAGCTGTTTTTTAGGCTTGGGCTGCGCAAAATAAATAATCTCTTGAAAGTCAATGGGTGCATGACTAACCTTGGCCCAAGAAGGATCTTCCATCGTCAACCAACGCTGGTAACTCGCCAGACGAAAGTCCAGCAACCATTCAGGTTCACCTTTTTTAGCAGAAATCATCCGAATCACAGCTTCATTCAAGCCCTTGGGAACAACTTCAGTTTCGATATCTGTTACGAAACCATGACGATAGGGTTGATTCACCAGTTGCTGCAAAGTCGTATTCATGGTTTCTCCTCAACAGAAAAACTTTCTCCACAGCCACAACTCGCCTTGATATTGGGATTATTGACCTTGAACACCTGACTCAATCCCTCCCGCACATAATCCAGTTGCGATCCTTTCAGATAAGGAAGACTCCTTTGATCGATAACCAGTTTCACCCCAAAACTTTCGAAGACGCTATCAGCTTCCCCAATTTCTCTGGCAATATCGAAGACATAGGCCAAACCGGTACAACCGGCCTGTTTAACGCCCAAGCGCAAGCCAATCCCACCCACTGCGCCAGACTTCACCTGCACATGGCGCGCCGCACTTTCCGTCATCATGACTGTCATGAGATCAACTCCCTCAAATGGAAAATGAACTGCCACATCCACAAGTAGTCGTGGCATTAGGATTTTTAATAATAAAGCGCGAGCCCTCCAGATCTTCCATGAAGTCAATTTCAGCTCCATTCAAATACTGAAAACTCGTCGGATCAATCACCATGTTCACCCCATTTCTGGTGACCACCGTATCATCCTCGGCCATAGATTCCTCGAAGGAAAATCCATACTGGAGCCCGGAACATCCGCCCCCCGTGACATAAACTCTCAACTTCAAATTCAGGTTTCCTTCTTCGACCAGAATTTCTCTGACCTTATCAGCGGCACCTTCTGTAAATATGACGGGATCTAACATGGTCTGTCCTTTCAAGTGAGTTGACAGGGTAGAACAAAGCAATTCCCGTACCAGAATTCAACTTATTGATTAAATTAATATTAATAATTTTTGGATTGTCTGCTTTATGACGCCCCAGTCAACAAATGCTGGGGCTCACAGCAATTTGTTGAAAACCATACAATCGTGACAACACCTTCGTCAAAATCTCTCATGAAAAACTTTAATCGATTGATTATAAATCATTATTTTAATTGGCACGGCAATTGCTAATGAATTTGGGCGAGGGCATTCCAGAACAGGCATGTCGGTGCAAGAATCTTCAATGGACGGGAGTTGCAATGACAATTTTTACTCAAAAGTTAAGCGCATTGTCATCGGCTGAAGAATTTCTGGATTTTTTTTCAGTTGAATATGATCAATCCGTGGTGCATGTGAATCGCCTCCACATCTTGAAGCGATTCAATCAGTACCTGCGCGCTACGCCGGGCACCAACCAGATGGAGGACGAGGCCTTGCGAATTGTCTGCCGCGATCTTTTGAAACGATCTTATGAAGATTTTGTCAAGTCGACGCCAGCCCAGGAAAAAGTTTTCAAGGTATTCCGTGACCAAGAAGGGCAAAGTGTCGGACTAACCTCCCTCAAAACCACCTTGCCTTCGCAGCAGCGCTCATAGGAGCGATATCATGCATATCGTCGTTTGCATCAAACAAGTTCCGGATAGCGCTCAGATTCGTGTCCACCCGGTTACAAATACCATCATGCGACAGGGCGTCCCTGCAATCGTCAATCCCTATGATTTATATTCTCTGGAAGAGGCTTTGCGACTCAAGGATCGATATGGCGGTCGAATCACAGTGCTGTCAATGGGTCCTCCACAAGCAGAGACGGCTCTGCGTAAAGCCATTTCATTCGGGGCAGACGAAGCCATTCTGGTAACGGATCGTGCCTTTGCGGGTTCTGACACTTTGGCCACCAGTTACGCCTTGGCGTCAGCCATCCGTCAAATCCAGAAGGATATTCCGGTGGATCTCGTATTTGCAGGGAAGCAAACCATTGATGGCGATACGGCCCAAGTGGGGCCAGGCATCGCCAAAAGATTGGATATGAGGTTGCTCACCTACATTTCAAAAATCAGGGAACTGGAAATAGACCATGGAACCATCACCGTTGAGAGACGCGCCGAAGGTGGCGTACAAGTTCTCAAAACCAAACTTCCCTGCCTGGTCACCGTGTTGGAAGGTACCAACGAAATGCGCTTTGCCACCATGAACAACATGTTCAGGGCAGCACGCCACCCACTCAAAGTCTGGAACAAGGAAAGTGCTGGAATCGAAGACCTGACCAAAATTGGGCTCAAGGGTTCACCCACCATCGTCAGTAAAGTATTCGCTCCGTCTCCAAAGGCAGTGAAAGCAGAAATCATCGATACGGAAAGCAATCAACCCAAAGACCTGGCAGTGACCTTACTGGCCAAATTATTTACGAAAAAGCCTGACTTGGCACAAGACATTGCCAAAAATGCTCCCTGATCTGCTGTGAGGAAAAATCATGAGTGAAGTCACAGAACCTAGAAAACCCACCAGAAAGAAGGTTGAACTCGATCCCAAACTTGCACTGTACAAGGGAGTCTGGGTTTTCGTTGAACATGAACGGGGTCAAGTTCATCCGGTGTCCTGGGAACTGATGGGAGAAGGCCGAAAACTCGCCGACAAACTGGGGGTTGAACTTGCTGGCATTGTTATGGGCGCACCAGGAGAAGACGTACAAAAATTCTGCCATCAGGCGATGCATTATGGCGCAGATTTGTGCTACCTGATCAAAGACGAAGTTCTAAAAGATTACCGGAATGAACCCTTTACCAAAGGACTGACGGATCTGGTCAATGCTTGGCAACCAGAAATTCTTTTGATTGGAGCCACGACCCTTGGGCGTGATCTTGCAGGTAGCGTAGCGACGACATTGAAGACGGGTTTGACTGCAGACTGCACGGAACTGGCGATTGACATGGATAATCGAAGTTTGGCAGCCACCCGACCCACTTTCGGCGGCAGCCTGCTTTGCACCATCGTCACACTCAATTACCGTCCACAGATGGCCACAGTGCGTCCACGGGTAATGGCAATGCCCCCTCGGGATGAATCCAGAACCGGCAAAATCGTCGAACATCCCTTGGGCATGATCGAAACAGCCATCATCACCAAGGTCCTGGAATACATTCCTGACAACGTACAGGGGAAACCCCAACTTGCCTTTGCTGACATTATCGTTTCCGGCGGACGGGGGATGAAAAAACAGGAAAATTTTCAAAGAATATGGGATCTTGCCAAAGTGCTGGGGGCCGAGGTTGGTGCTACCCGACCTGTTGTGCAAGCCGGATGGGTCGAAGCGGATCGTCAGGTGGGACAGTCAGGAAAAACAGTCAGACCAAAACTTTATATTGCGGCCGGAATTTCAGGAGCCATTCAGCATAGGGTTGGCATGGAAGACTCCGATGTAATTATTGCTATCAACTCCGATCCAAATGCGCCGATTTTTGATTTTGCAACTTATGGCATTGTCGGTAATGCCATGGTTATTGTCCCAGCACTGACTGATGCGTTCAGACAGCATCTGTCCACATCCCGAATGGCCGGTTGAGGAGGATTCACCATGGCGGAAAAATTTGACGCAATCGTTGTCGGCGCAGGTCCCTCTGGAAATGCCGCCGCCTACACACTGGCCAAGTCAGGCCTCAAGGTTCTGCAGATCGAACGCGGAGAATATCCCGGATCCAAGAATGTACAGGGTGCGATTTTATATTCAGATGCCTTGGAGCGAATCCTTCCGGATTTCAGGGAGGATGCCCCTCTGGAACGTCATATCATTGAGCAGCAGATGTGGATCCTGGATGACGAATCCTATGTCGGCAGTACCTATCGATCGGCCGAATTCAACAAACCACCTTACAACCGCTATACCATCATTCGAGCTCAATTTGATAAATGGTTTTCCAAAAAGGTACAGGAAGCCGGGGCCCTGCTGATCTGTGAAACCACGGTATCCAATTTACTCCTTGATAAAAATCGGGTCATTGGTATACAAACAGACCGGGAAGGCGGTGCAATTTATGCTGACATCGTTATCCTGGCTGATGGGGTGAACTCCCTCCTTGCCAAAAAAGCCGGATTCCACCCTGAACTCAATGCGAAGGATGTGGCTCTGGCCGTTAAGGAAATCCATTTCCTGCCGCAGAATATCATCGAAGAACGCTTCAATATTGACGAGGAAGAAGGGGTCGTCATTGAAATGGCGGGGAAAATCACCCAAGGCATGGTGGGTACAGGATTTCTCTACACTAACAAAGAATCCATAACGATTGGTGTCGGATGCATGCTTTCGGATTTCAGACAGCAGGAAACAACGCCTTATTTGTTGCTTGAACAGATGAAAGCCCATCCTGCCATCAAGCCACTGCTGGCCGGAAGCGAAATGAAGGAGTATACCGCCCACCTCATTCCCGAAGGCGGTTATAAGGCTATCCCCAAAATCTATGGCGATGGCTGGATGATGGTGGGAGACGCCGCCATGTTCGTCAATGCGGTTCACCGTGAGGGTTCCAACCTCGCCATGACCTCCGGTCGTCTTGCAGCCGAGACAGTGATTGAACTCATAAAACAGAATAAAGAAATGACCGAGGCTAACCTTTCACTCTACCGCGAAAAACTCGATGACAGTTTTGTACTGAAAGATCTGAAAAAATATAAGGATATGCCGGGAATATTGCATAAGAATCACCAGTTTTTCACGACCTATCCGGAATTGGTCAATCGAGCCGCGCATTCCATGCTTACCGTGGATGGTGTCGATAAAAAAACCAAAGAACTTGAGATCCGCCGCAGTTTTCTTAATAAACGCTCGCTCTTCGGACTGATCGGCGATGCATTCAAAATGTGGAGGGCCTTCGAATGATCAAGGTAGAAAACAAACTATTTCAGAATCGTTACAAGGTGGATGCAGGGCATCCCCATATCACGATCAAGAATCCAGACACCTGTCAGAACGATTGTAAAACGGTGTCCTGTACCGTCTGTTGTCCGGCTGGTTGTTATACCCAGGAGGGGAATGGAAAAATCGTTCTCATTACGGATGGCTGTCTCGAATGTGGAACCTGTCGGATTATCTGTTCGGAATTCCAGAATGTTGATTGGAATTACCCCCGAGGTGGCTACGGTATTCTCTTTAAATTCGGTTAAATTAACAACAAGGATCATTTATCATGCCAAGACCCAGAAAGCATGTTTTCGTTTGTAATCAATCCCGCCCTCCAGGACATCCACGAGGTTCCTGTAGCAAAAATGGCGGGACAGAACTTTTACAGGCATTCTGGCAAGAGTTACAGAAAAGAAACCTGTACGAAGTCATTGCCATCACTTATTCGGGCTGCATCGGCCCTTGCGATCAAGGACCCAACGTCCTGGTTTATCCTGAAGGAACCCTCTACAGTAAAGTCAGCCCAGGGGATATTGGTGAAATATTTGACAGCCATTTACTCGGCGACCAACCTGTGGAACGCCTCCTTGCCCCTAAGGACATTTGGAACTAACCTAAAAATCAAAGAGAAAATATGACACTCATCACTACACTCGAACAGGAAAAAAAACTTCTTTCCCCAGTTTTTTCTGGAAAAACCGGGAAACCAGAAACTTATGGATTTCGCGGTAATCTGGTACTCAAAGAAGCCGAAAAATTTGCCGATGAAGCTCGTCCACCGGAAATTATGGCGGATCAGGTCATTCTCTCGGCTGATTCTCAAAAAATCTATTTTCTAGGCTGTCATGTGGACTCCTTGGCTCATCTTTCCCTGATCGTCAACATGTTGAAACCTTATCTGGATGCACAGGGAAAATATTTTGTCTTTGCAGGAAACATTGATATATCACAAAAATACTTCATTGAACTCGACGGATTTAGTTTTTATATCCTACCGCTGGATGAAGCCACCGTCTGGAACGAATTGCTCGAATGCTTCAATCTGGACCGAGGGAATCTTAAAAAACTGGGTTCAGGAGAGAAGATTGACGCCGTAGCCAATGCTGCTGCCAAGTTTGTCGGTAAATTCAAAACGATTACTTTTGAAGAAGGTCTGGCAGTCATGGGACCCGTAAGAATTCCTGAAAATAGGCCTGTATGAGTCGAGTTCTGTATGGCGGCGAAACGACTCCGGATATTGCCGAACTTCTTGAGGAGGCGATGAGTCGTTATGGCGAAACGGATAAAGCGGAGGCCTCACTGGTTGAGGCGCTCAGGCGGTCTCCCAAAAGTCTTCCCGTCCATTTTTCGCTCTACAAGTTTTACTTTTACAAGAAACGACTGGACGATGCTGAAAAAGTCGTCCAGAATTCCCTGTTGGAAGCAGCTTCCCAGGGAGGATTCAATCCAAACTGGGAAACTCTCGATAGAAATTCAACCGACTGGGGAAATAGTAGTGCTCATTTCTATCTCTTCAGCCTCAAGGCATTGGCCTTCATCCGACTTCGCCAGGGGAATGAGACAGGTTGCCTATCGGTCCTGAACAAGTTGCTGGAATTGGATCAGGGAGACAAGGTTGGTGCTTCTGTCATCAGCGACATTGCCAAGGGGGCCCATGGAAACTATAAATCCTCACTATGAAAACCTAGGAGGGGAACCGGGTATCAGAAAACTGGTTGAAGCGTTTTACCACATCATGGATACCGATCCCATGGCAACCCGAATTCGCCAGTTGCATCCCGAAGATCTCAGTTCTTCGAAAGAAAAACTGTTCATGTTTTTATCTGGCTGGTTGGGCGGACCACCACTCTATATTGAAGCGTATGGACATCCTCGGCTTAGGCAACGTCACCTTCCTTTTCCCATCGGAGATGAGGAACGGGATCAGTGGATGGGATGCATGCATCAAGCCCTGGAACAATGCGGTCTCGACGAAGAACTCAAGCAGCAACTGATAGGTTCATTTTCAAAAACAGCCGATTTTCTGCGAAATAAAAAATAGTCAATTCCATAATTCCCCCAATGTGTCATTATGTTCCAGTTTTATAATGCCTTGGGCTGGAAAGAAAACAAAGTTGGATTATCTTTTTTGTAGACTCTCAACCACATCAGGGTAGCGGGAATCAATGAGGTGATGGCAAACCAGAGCGCCTCATTTTCAGCGCTCCCTCCCTGACCAATCTGGACTGTCAAGACTTCAAACCCTGCCCAATCCAGTTCCGGCATCATGTTACAGATCGAAGGGGAGATATTTTTAGCCAGGCCGGTCATGGTTAAAATCTGATGTTTGACTTCTGCACGTGTCAATCGACTGGATAGAAACTCATCCTTTTCCAATCCCTCGGCCAGAATCAGCACATTCGTGCAAACCTCATCCAACGACATCAGCATTGCGGCATCCAACATAGAAAGCATCCGTAAATTATTGGGAGATAGGAATTCGCCTGTGGGTTGGCGCTGTTACATCGACCTTGTCCCCAGAATTTCCGGCCCGAAACAATTGTCATAATCCTGACAAACACTGCAACTGGGAGCACGACATACCTTGACATCCAGCATGTCACAAAACTGCTTGTAGAGAAACTTTTTCCATTTCATATTGGAACTATTTTTGAGAAACAGCGGGTTGAAATGATCCCTGAAAATATCGCTCAAGGCATTCCTGTCTGGCAGACCCATGTCCTGCCAAAGATGATCGTTTCCAAAACAGGCCAAAACCATTTCATGGGCATAACTCTCTGCCTCATCGCTACTCTTGTGCATGAGCAGCAGAGCCAGCAAATCATCATATTCATCGACTCTGGCTGCTGCAATCTTCACGATTTTGGTAGAGAGTTCCAATTCTCATGCCGTCATGGGTTCATGAGTGTAGCACTTCTTGGGGCAAATTTTTGAGCACGCTTCACAGCCCACGCAATTCATCTGATTGGCGATGGTCATGACCTTTTTTTCATACTCGTCATCATCTTCCTCATCGCTCGCAATGCTCACGATTTCGCCTTCATGATCAATACCCACCAGTTGTAACACCTCGCGACCACAAACTTTAAAGCAGCGACCACATCCTATGCATTTTTCCTGATTGATCGTTTTGACGAACTTTGGAACCCAAGTACGACCATCCGGCATGGTGACGGTAATATCGCTCATGTCAATTCCTCCCTGCCCTGATAATTTTCGTCTTGTCGATTTCCTGATCCAGGAACCCACCAAATGTATCAAAAGGTTTCAATAATTGTTCCACGTCATCCGCTGTCCGGAGGAACATCCAGTGCAGGACATCATACATATCCGCTGTAAATTGAGTAAGATCAACCATTTTCAACCTCCTCTTCGAAATCAATATCTCTTTGCTTTCCCTTCATCATGACTTTTCGCAGCCAGGGCGGCGGAGTACCTTTTAAAACATCCGACAGTTTCTGCAACAGATCTGAAATTTCCTCAGGCTGATGAACCTTGATCGGATGAATCTTGTGGGCCACCACCCTGGCTGCCCCTGAACCCCCAATTGCTGCAACATAGAGAATGGCGCAGTCCTTGATCATCTCGATCTTTGGCGCAAGCTTGTCTTCATTCCCGTCTTCCTGCAGGTCTCCATCAAACTGGATCGCTTCGAGAAATTCACTTCCTTCAGGATTCACCTCGTAAATCACAATGTTTTTTGCCCATCCGAAGTGGGCATCAACTCTTTTCAGATCCTGGGTAGCAAACGCAACTTTCATACTGCCTCCTTGCAATGATGATTTAATGACCCGAAGCCTGCGCACCTGTGTCTCTCCATGTATCTGGTCCGGCTTCACGGTGACTGCTCATGAATATATTTCCTATTTCAAATATCAGATCACGGGAACCTTTGTACCCCACTGAAATTCGGTGCGCCGCACCCAATCTGTCAAAAATCGGCATGCCCACACGGAGAAACGGAATATCCAGCCGCTCGGCCATCTGTCTACCATGGGAATGGGTAAGCAATAGATCACAACCCTGAGCCCTGGATTCCAGATCCTCCAGATCTCCAATCAATACTTCGGTGGCCGAGATGCGTTCCAGCATTTCGGAAGATGTGGTGGTTACAGCCGCATGAATTTTGCAACCCATTTCCACCAACAGCGAGGAAAGCCCCCAGAGCAAATCAGGTTCTGCACCAATTGCTATTTTTTTCGCCCCAAAAAAGAAATGGCCATCGAGCATGGCATCCACCAACTGACTTCGCTGCCGTCGGTATTTTCCAGGAACCGGCTTACCACTTGTTTTGGAAAGAAATGCCATAAATTCGTCATTAGCTCCCAAGCCCAGCAAGCGATCAAAAATGACATAGGGAACTTCGGCTTTCATACTCAGTTCCACTGCTGCCGGAAGCATGTGTTCACCAATAACCAACGTCACTTCAGATGAACCCATACAGCGAATTTCATCCAGCGTCGTTCCACCGGTGGTCGTCGGTTTGAAATCTACGGGTACATGACCATCCAGAGAGCCTGAGATGTCTGGCAATATGATGGGGTCAAGACCAAAATCCTGAATAACCTGACGAATATCCTCGATATCGCCGGGTGACAGATGACTACCTGCCAGCACATTGACCTGGCTTCTGATTTTTTTGGCTGCAGGCTCCACCAATTCCCGTACGATTCGAACCACCGCTTTGGCCCATCCATCCTGAAATGCACCCTGATAATCTGGTGTCGAAACATATACAATAGCCAATTCATTCAGTTCCGGATGTTTTTTGCGAATAAGCCGGAGATAACCGTCGACGTCGTCACCTTTTGTTTCTGTTAATCCAGTGGAAGCAATCCCGATAATGCGTGGCTTGGCTCTGGTCCAGATGTTCAGGATGGCCTGTTCAACGTTGTCCATTCCCCCCAGAATGGTGGTGGCTTCATTCATGGCGGTGGTCTGAAGCGGAATATTCTCTCGAAAGTGGCGCACGAATAGAACCATGCCAAAAGCCGTACACCCCTGGGATCCGTGGAGTGCTGGCATACAGGCATCCAGTCCAAGAAACGCCAACGCAGCACCAATAGGTTGGCTCATTTTTAGCGGATTGACCGTACAGGCCTTATGGGATGTCACTACGTTTGCCATGGTCATGGTTCCTTCCCTGTGGGACAGGCGCTTAAAGTTCATAAACAATTTCAAGCAATTATCATGCCATCATTAACACGTTGATTTATAGAGTATTATTTTTTGTACGAAAGCACACAAAGACGACATAACCCCACAAGCCATTCCATACCCAGAACGCAAACAAATATTGTCTAAAGCACGGAAATTCAGCCGACAACAAAACGCCCATGAACTCTCGAATCCATGGGCGTGATGATCAAAAAATTTTGCAGGTCAGAACTTGACCACAATCTCCTCATCTCTGACGATATACTGACAAGCCAGACGCCAGGGTGGCGGAATATCCTTGAGTTCGGCTTCTTCAATCTGTGCCTTGGTGATTTTTCCTGCCAATTTAAGCACCGTCTTTTCTTTCTCCGTCAAATGCATACCCATGGGTTGCTTATTGGTAAGGACGATGACTTCTACCGCACAGGAACCGCACTCCCCATTTTCGCACTCGAATTCCACAGGGATCTTGTTTGCCTTGGCAACTGCCAACAAAGTGTGACAGTCTCCTGCCGTGGCATAAACCGTGATGTCTTTTTTAAGTTCGGGTGAACTGAATGTTACATTGGCCATGGACTTCCTCTCCTCTGGAGTATGGAACCTTTTAAAAAGGATGGAGAGCGGAACTGTGCTCTCCAACCCAAACTTCGCCTCAGCGGA
>VFSW01005063.1_pt1 | contig 19574 bp, 21 predicted proteins | sample 5358111 | NCBI WGS metagenome assembly VFSW01 (sample SAMN11554181, study PRJNA540505) | mine drainage metagenome | isolation source: sediment from site ElyBrook_90M | place: USA: Ely Copper Mine, Vershire, VT | collected 2017 | reverse complement strand
GCCAGCGCACATGCCGCAGCCGATGTCGACGCCGACCGCCGCCGGGATGATGGCGCCGCGGGTGTGGATGACGCTGCCGACGGTCGCGCCGATGCCTGCGTGACAGTCTGGCATCACTGCTACGTGTTTGTGAATGAAGGGCATCTTAGCGACGTTGATGAGCTGTTTTCGAGCTTCGTCTTCGAAGAGAACTCCATCCACCCATGCCTTAATCGGCACCAGCTGCTCTTCCTCTTTGATGACCTTCATCGAACCCTCTTCTTCCAGTTCTTGATACGCGAGATGGTGGGCTGCGTCACACCGTAACGTTTTGCAAGCACATCTTGCGTCTCGACGCTCGATCGAATGTCGAGCACATCTTGATTTGTGAGCTTTGCGTCTGAACGACCTTCGCCAAAAGACGTGTTACACCTCCCTCTAACTTTCATATCGTTCGAGTTCTCAGCTGGTGTACCAGGCACGACGTGCTCCAAGTTGATGCACAGCGGATTGTCACATGTATGACGACAGACGATGTCATCAGACAACGGACCGAACGTTTCTTGATACAACGCGCGGTGCATGTTGAGATTTCCTAACCTCGGGTAACCCGTAGTCTTACACGGAAGATGCGAAGTACACTCGTGGCATCCCGAGGAAGTCACAACCCAAGTGATTGTTCTTCTCTTACCTGCCACGTGCCGCTCGTCGGAGAGAACCGGCCTTAGCCGCCCGGGAGAGAGAACAACTCCCTCGCTTCGCTACACAGTCGCGTTGTTCAGCCACATCTCTCAGCCAGCTGTACGGGCTGGCTTCTTCAAGAAGGCGAGGTTTCACTCGCGCTGGTGGATGCCCTAGTTTGCGAATTAGGCCACCAGACACGTCGCATCGGCTTAGAGCTCGGCTTGACACCGGGCGACGTTGCTTTACACTTCCGTCTCGCTAGGACACCCACCGAACTCGTTCGGGCTGCCTTACCTCGGGCATGAGGCGCTCGGCTGCCGGACGGGTAAGGCCGGTTCTCTCCGACACTCCTTTTCCGTTCGTTGTTGTGAGACCTGACTATAGGACGTTCTCGTCGTCAGACGATCTCTTCATGGAACTTCTTGGCAAGAGAGTTCGAGAGAAAGCTCGATGCCAGGCGGACCGCGACGCGTGGGCACGCGCCTGGACATGTCCATGTAGTCGAGTGGCTCGCCGTACCGCACGTTGCAACGGGTGATCCACCCGCGCATGCGTTTTCCACCGACCACGAGCGCCACGTCGTCGCGCATCTCGCCGTCGTCGATGTTGAGCTGGTTCGCGCGGATCGTCCGCATGAACTTCTCCTTCACCTCGTGAGCACGGTCAGGCCTGTTCTCGCAGGCGATCGCCAAGGTCACGATCAGAGCTTCGAAAGCGTCGTCGTCCATCGCGGACGACGGTAGCTCTCCTCAGACGAGGCCCACGCGCCGCGCCCACTGGTACCACTGCTGGAGCTTCTCTGGCGGTACTCTCGATGGATAGACAGCCACGAGCAGGATGGTGCCCGTGTAGAACGAGCCGTACGATCGCCCGATCCATGTGTCTGGGCCGATGTTCCCTGTTGAGAGAGGCCCAACTCCCCATGCTGTACCGTTGAAGCTATTTCCATCGGCACTCGCGTAGATCCCACCTGAATCCCACGCACCAGCGAACATATGCCGTTGGTTGGCTGATGGTGATCCTCCTGTCGCGTCACCGCGGACGTAAGCGACGGCTCCTGAATCGTATCCAACGCACTTCAAGTTGGTGTCCGAGTGGTACAACCCTGGCGTCGCGCCAGTTCCAGCGATCATGCCGGGGTTGCTGTAATCGACAGCGTCAGCTGGCAACGGGCTCGACGTCTGCGCGATCACGATCATCGACCCGTTGTCGACCGAGGACATCGAGGCGTTCGGGTACGAGACGTTGTCGGCCAGGCTCGCGCCGACGATCGTCAGCGTCTCGGCTCCCGCGAAAACAGGGCAGCCGCCGGAGTACCCTGGCTGGTTGGCGCCGGCGACGACCGTCGCGTTGCGCCCGTGGCCAGAGCTGTCGCGCCAGACGGCTTTGGTCGGGTCGAGGTTAGGTGACCAATCGCCTGGCATGAGCAGCAGGGACAACGTCCCCTTGTCATCCTGAGGCTTCCAGAAGATGCTGCTCGACACAGGCATCCTGTTCCTGTGAGCGAGACCTCCAAACGCGATGCTGTCCATCAGTGTCCGAAAGTAGCTAGGCCGAGAGGACGGTTCGTGTCTTGAGCATGCTACCTTCCGAAAACACATGTCCCACCGTTTCGTCGATGTCCATTGCTTCGCTGGCGGCTTCACCGTCGGAGCCGTCCAGGCTGGTTTCGAGCTCGTCGCCAAGCGTGAGAACGAGGGTGGCTTCGGCGTCCCGGCTTGCGAGAGCAACCGACACATCCTCGGTGACAGCTGGGTCGCCGAGGCGAGAGCGCCGCACGCATGGACGCCTGTCGAAGCAGACGCGGTCTTCGCCAACCCGCCGTGCTCAGGGTTCTCGGTGCGTAGCGTCCATGTGCCGCCGAAGGGCATGGATCGCAAGGCGCACGCTGTGTCAGAATGGACCAACAGCTTCCGCGGCGCGGACAGCGCCATCAACTCGTGCATGCACGACGTCGTCGAGTACGGTGCTAAGTGCCCGGGCATGAAGGTCATCGTGTTCGAGAGCGTCCAGCAGGCTGGCAAGAGCGGGCTCACGCTGATGCGCCAGCTGCGCGACAAGCTCGAGAGCAAGACCGGCCAACAGTGGGAGCTCCACCACGTCTTCCACAACAACCTGTCGTGCGGCGGCAACAGCGACCGCCCTCGCTACTTCTTCGTCGCGTCGCGTGTCCCGTTCGGCACGCTCAAAACCGAGCCGCTCGTCAAGGTCCCGCGCGCCGACGAGGTCCTCCGTGGCCCTGGCCTCGGCATCGACGGCAACGAGACGCCGCGCACCGCCGAAGCCCGTCGCACCGCGTCGCTGCTCGCCACTGGCGTCGAGTGGAACGCGCGCGAGACGGTCAGCCAAGCCGCTGGCCGCTACGTCGAAGCGCACGGCATCGAGGCCCTCAAGAAGCTCGACGCCTGGGACACCAAGCGCCTCCAGTACTTCGCCTCGCGCGGCTTCCGGCCTGACCAGTACCAGCCTCGTCGCTGGGCGGCGGAAGCTCCCTGCCCCGTCATCACTGGCAAGATCCAGGAGAGCGTCCATCCGACCGAGCCTCGAGTGCTGACGCTGCGCGAGGGTGCTCGAGCGCTCGGCTACCCCGAGGATTGGAAGCTCGCCAGCTACAAGACCGACGCGTGGCTCGGCAAAGGTATCCCTTGTAAGAGTGGGTACTGGATTGCCAACTGTGTGAAAGCGAGCCTTGACGGAAGATCTGCTGATCTTCTAAGAGGTGAACTCATCGGTGAACGTGAATGGAAGCACGACAATACACACGCTTGGAAACCATTGAAGGCTTAGAAACAGGAGTTTGGTACGTCTACGTCGATTGTACACTGGACGAAGACAGACCCTTCTACGTCGGCAAGGGTAACAAGGAGCGTGTCAAGAAACGTGAGCGTAATGTTCACTGGAAGAACATCGTCGCCAAACACGGGTGGGATCTGAGCAAGCGGAAGATCGTGCTCACGACCAAGGATGAACTGTTTTCGCTAGAGCAAGAGCGTGTTTGGATTGCGAAACTAGGCACGTTTGAAGACGGAACACTTGGACGTTGGGGTGCTAATCGAACACAAGGTGGAGAAAGCACAGCTTCGATGTCTGGTGAGAAGAATTGGATGTTCAAGAGAAACGGAAACAAACATCCACGCTTTGGAACCAGACACACGCCGCAATCGATTGAGAAGAATCGAGCGGCTAACACTGGTGCCAACCATCGGTTCTACGGCAAGAAACGACCCGCCTCAGTGGCTGAGAAAATTCGAGTTGGCAACTCTGGTGAGCGTAGCAACAGCACTCACTTGACCTGGTCAGATGTTCAGAAAATACGAGAGTTGTTTGCTTCGAACGAATGGACGCAAACCGCGCTTGGTGTGATGTTCAACATATCACGAGGTGCTGTATGGAAGATCGTTCGCGGTTTGACTTGGAAGCCGACCGTTACTTAGACGGAATGAAGACACAGCTCCAGAAGGCAGTCGAACGCATCATCGTGGAAGCGCTTGAGGATCACGGCAAGCGTGACGAGCTCATGAGCGTGTACTCGGACGTCTACAAGGAGAAGCACGGCATCCGCCCACGCTGGATGATGACGCGCATGGCCGACATGTCGGTCGAGCAGATCGAGGCCGAGCTCGACAGGCTGATGGACGAGCCGGAGACCGTCGACTACGACGACTTCACGGAGCACGGGTCCGACGAGCCGCTCGCGACCGAACCCGGCGCTATCGGCGTCGGAGTGGGTGTCACGTCAGAGCCGGTCGAGCCCGAGGACGAGTTCGAGACGATGCCGAAGCAGGTCGGCATGAAGCGCGACGAGCTCGGGCGTGAGAAGAGAAACGGCGGCTTCGCTGGAGACGCTGGCCGTAAGCACATGAAGATCGCGCGCGGTCGCTAGTACGACAGCACCTTCCACGTCTCGCAGAAGATGTCGAAGGCGACCTTGTTGCGCTGGAGCCTGAGAGTGCTCCCGTCGTCCAGCACGGCGAACGTGTAGTGTAGGACCTTCCTGTAATCGACCACCTTCGAGTCGTACCCTCCGTCGTCATCCACGACGAGCAGCTTGCCGCCGCTCGGGATCTCGACGATCGAGCCGACCTTCAACCTCAGCCACTCGTCGGTGTCAGGGCTACCGCAGATCTCCGCCACCGCTCACTCCTTGAGCGTGCCGTGGATCACCACGTGGTGGTTCTTGCCGCGGATGTTGATCTGCCACGCGCCGTGCGGGATCTTCGTGCCCGACTTCGCGCGCTGGCCGTCCAGCGTGACCTCGCCACGACCCACCAGGTACCCTGCCTGGGTGCCGTTGAGCGGCTGGCGCTCACCCACCTGGACGACGTACTCGACGACCGTCTCGATGTAGCTCTCGCGCTCGTACGAGGTGTAGAAGTGGATGGGTCCGTTCTTGTCCTTGTCCATGCTTCGGATGGTACGGCGTCCTCGGCGAAGAGCTAGCTCTTGAACTAGCGTATTGTGGAGACAACACTTGTCGTTCAAAGAGAACGATAATCAGCTTCGTGAAGCCGAGAGCAGAACTCAACGACCTCGTCGACGTGTGGTGGAAGATCGCGGAGGCTATGGACGCCATGCCCGCGGTCGCGAGCAAAGAGCGTAAGGAGTGGCACGCCCGCGTCTTCGAGAAGATCTTGGACCAGTGCGGGTGGACGACCACCGAGTGGAACGACGCGGTCGTACCCAAGAAAGAGGAGAACAAAGCGTGAACTTCCTGGAGAACAGCAACCGACACGACTTCGTCATCTGCGACGACGCCACAGGCGTGATGCTCGACGTGTCGCAACGGATCGACGCTATCGAGACGCTGAGGATCACCCACGAGGTGTACGACATCCTCCGCAAGACCAAGCAGCCTGCGGTGGAGGTCTTCGAGATCCACTGCGCTCTGCGAGGCTTGTGCCGTCACCTCGGGTGGGCTCCGGGTGACATCGCCGTGGTCGAGCACTACGCGGCTGCGACGCAGGCCATCGTCGGCGGTCCGACGACAGGCTAGCATCCGCCGTATGCTCAAAAACAGCTTCCTCGGCCTCATCCTCGTCGCCGCGCTCAGCGCGTGCTCTCCTACCAAGACGGTCGTCGTCACGCCTCCGTCGAAGCCGGTCGCTAAGACCGTGCCAGCGTCCAAGGTGACCTGGTCGATCGACGTCCCCAAAGACTGGGAGAAGGAGACGCAGCCCGACCCGACGGATCTCCACGACGTCAAGCGCGTGCTCACCGCGACCAAGACGATCGTCGCGAACGGCGGCGAGGCCAACGTCGTGCTGACCGTGACGGTGGGTCACATCTCGCGCGAAGAGGCGGCGGCGTTTCCCGTGAACATCCTCGAGATCGAGCAGCACCGCCGCAACGCGAAGGTGCTCGACGCTCGTCCGATCGAGCTCGGCGACAAGGTCGAGGGTGTCGAGCTCGCTGAGCTCCGGCAGCTCGACGCGCACTCGCTCGCCGCGCTCATCGTCGTCGCAGGCGCCAAGGAAGACGTCGGCGTGCTCGCGGCATGCGGCACCCCGGTCCAAGCGGCCGAGGAAGCTCTGCCGATCTGCGCCAAGATCGTCGAGAGCCTCAAGATCAAGTGAAGCGTCAGAAGACCAGGAACGAGATCGCGTCAGATCGCGAGATCGAGCTCTGGCGCGACTTCTACAAGAAGAACCCGGACAAGTGGCAGAAGGTGCTCAAGGACGCCGAGGAAGCTCGCGCGTTCTTGGATCGTCTCTCTGAAGCCATGCGCGAGGACGACTAGGTCAGCTCGACCAAGCACTCGGTCACCGCGAACGCCAGGTAGCCGTTGAACGCCACGAGGCACGTGCCGTCGCTCATCTCGAAGAGGATGACGCACGGCTCGTACGGTTCCAGGTACGTCACCACCAGGTTGCGTGGGATGTTCTTGATGTTCGGCGCGAGCTGCCACAGGGGGATCCCGTCGTCGCCTTCGCACATGGCAAGGTGAGTTCGCACCAAGCGTACGTAAGGCGCCCGCTCGACTGATACGTAATTCTGATGCGTTGGTTGTTTTTGACGCTGTTTCTCCTGTTGGTGCCCTCGGACGCTCGCGCTGAGGCTGACCGCTGCGAAGCGTCCCAGGGCACGCTCCACCTCGTCGGCGACAGCCAGTGCGCGGGCTCGACGCTGTACGCCAGCCGCATCCCTGAGACGAAGCAGTGGGCGAGGGTGAAGGGCACGTGCAAGGGTGGCACTCGCGTCCCGTACTGGAACGAGCACATCAGCGAAGCTCAGCTGAAACCAGGTGACGCTGTGGTCATCTACCTCGGCAGCAACGACTGGGGCAAGCCGGACCCGAGCGCGATCCTGGCGGCTGTCAAGGCGAGCCACGCCACTTGCGTGTGGGTCGGACCGCCGCTCATCCGAGGCAACGACAACGGCGTCGCGGACCACCTGAAGAAGGTGGTCGAAGCGGACGGGACGTGCAAGTTCTTGGACAGCCGATCGCTCCGCATCCGTCAAGAGGATGGCGTCCATCCAGGCCCAGAAGAGCACAAACGCTGGCTGCGCGCTGCGCTGTCAAAAATGACCTAGCGGCAGGCTACGTAACTCTATGCTACGTGCGATCGTCCGTTGGTTTGCCATGGGAGTGCTGTTCTGTCTCGTGGCGTCTTGCGCCCTGGTGCAAGGCAAGCCGAAGGAGATCAAAGCCGACCGAGTGCGTCAGTTCACTCTCCATGTCGACGAACGCTTCAGCAAGGCGGACAGAGACGTCGTGGTGGATGCCTTCTCGGAGTGGGAGCGCGACACGCACGGCATCGTGCGCTTCGTCATCTCGCCCACGAAGTGGAGCACCGGCGACGATATGGATTACTCGGTCGACGACGACAACGGCTGCACGGTCGACGTGTACGTCGCCAGCATCGACAGCAACCACAAGTCGGTGCGGGACTTCGAGAAAGGTCCTGGGAGCAAGGGCAACACGCTCGGCTACACGCAGCACCAGTGCGACGCCAAGTTCGTGGCGTTCATCATGGACCGCATCCGCGGCCTGGAGCACGAGCAGCCGCAGCTGCTGCGTAACGTGGGAGTGCACGAAGCCGGTCACCTGATCGGGCTGGCGCACATCCCAGTGCCCAACGAGAGCATCATGTTCCCGTCGATGGATGCCGCGGCGAAGTGCCCGAGCAAGCTGGACATGAAGCAGTTCTGCTTGCTGTACGGTTGCGACTGGCGCGAGATGAAGGCCTGCGACTGATCAGGCTGTGATAAAGCCGATCATCCCCATCTGGTAGAGGGTCGGTTGCCCGGCGTCGCCGAACCACGTCATGTTCGCCACGCCGCCTCCGGCCTCGAGCCACGTGATGCGGTGGTACCCCACGCTGGGTCTACCTCTGTACTCGGCCGGGATCACGCTGTTCAACGTGTTCACGTTCTGGCCGAACACGTCAGCGCTGTTGACAGTGGTGCTGTCGATGCCGATACCAACTCCGGCGTACGCCGCTCCGCCGCTGCACCCGCCGATCGACTGCGCTCGGACTGCCAACAAAGTGGAATCACCGGTGACGAACTCGAACGAGTTGTAGATGTTGTTGTTCGACGGTCGAAACGCAGCGGTGTTGTAGATCCAGCTGTCAGCCGACTCCGTGACCTTCAGGCTTCTCTCAACGCGGTTGTAGTAGTTCCAGACGAACCTCCTGGACTGCGAATCGGACACGGCCGTCGACGACACCGATCTGATCGTCCCGACGTAACGCCGCGTCTGATCAGATGACTTGACGTACACGCCATCTTGTCTTGAGATCGCCTCGGATCGTGTCGTGTCGTTGGTCCACGCGGCTGACAGCTCGATGGCAACCGTGTTCCCGCTGAGGAACAAGAACACGTCGTAGTTCTTGTCAGACGTCATACAAGATAGCGTCTTCGACACCTCAGAGATGTTCAGATTGACCCATTGCGTCCCGTTGTACACGGAAGCACGCCCTGACGTGTACGGCGTGAGGTACAGCGTAGAACCGCTGGGCACGTTGCTGGACGGCACTGGGTTGCTGCTCGACAAGCTGAGGCGGAGGCCGAACGACGTCTGATCGACGTAGTTGGAGCCAGAAGCGTCGACGAGCGTCTTGACCTGGATCGTGGAGGCTGACAGGTACTGCGCGCTCTGCGAGACGACAGAGGTGCTCCCGTACACCGTCAAGTTGGCAGGGATCGCCGCAGAGCCGACGTTCGTGTCAGACGAGTGGACGATCGTCTTGATCTCGCCAGTGCGAGGATCAGTCACTAGGTGCTGTGGCTTGCTCTTGTACGTTCGTCGGTCCACGTTGAACCTCAGACGACCACGCGGGTGATGTTCAGCGCGCTGAAATCGAGCGGCAGACGGTTCTTGGCCACGAGGTCCGTGTACGGGAGGGAGCTGGTCGCCTCGAACGACAGGTTGCTGGAGAGCGTCTTCAACGAATCCGTCTGGTTGCCCGCGCTGTCGTAGAACTTGACCTGGACGGGTGCGTCCTTGACGCCGATGGGCACTCCGACGTTGCCATCTGAAGCGAGGCCGAGCTCGTCGAAGTACTTGGCGTCCAGGCGCTGCTCGAGCATGTCGCGCGGCTGGCCGTAGTGATCACGGCGGTACACCTGCTTCGAGTGCTGCGTGAAGCCGTTCATCAGCCCGTACTTCCAGCCGCGGATGCGCGCGCTCGCGGAGGCAGGTTGGTTCGACGTGCCCGCTGTGCCCATGAGGCGTCCGCGCACGTGCTGGTTGTCGCGTTTGCCGTAGCCCCCGCCGATGCCGTAGAAGTACTTGACGAACTCGTTCTTCGGGAGCGGGTTGATGTTCGTGGAGAGCACGGCGTCGCTGCCGAAGTCGCCGACCATGAGCGCGCGGTTCACGGTGTCGCCGAACTCGAAAGCGAGGTCGTTGTAGCTGAAGATCGTCTTCGTGCCGAAGTTGCCTGGCAAGACATCTTTGCCTAGCGTGAAGACGGTCGTGACGCCGTTGAACTTCGGCTCGAACGGGAAGCCCATGATCCACTCGCTGATGCCGGCGCCGGTGCTCGAGATGCCGCTCGACAGCGTCTGGCTATCGCAGGTGTAGAGGACGGCGCTTACGTTGCTGAACACGCCGTCGACCGCGCACACCGTGAAGTTCGGGTTCGCGATCTTGAGGGCGCGCGCCGGGCTGACGAGACGCGTGTCCCAGTAAGCCTGGTTGGTCGAGAAGTTCTGGGTGTTTCGGCTGCTGTTGGCGAGCTCGAACACGCGCTTGCCCTTGGTCCAAGCGGCGAAGTTGGAGATCGGGACATCTTGCAACGTGGACGAGAAGTTGCTGTAGAGCTGTGTGACCTCGAGCGACGAGGTGAGCACGTCGTTGGCGTACGGCAATGCGCCGCGCACGCTGAAGCGGTCCAGGAAGCACCCAGACAGCTCGTAGCGGTAGGCGACGTCGAACTGGTCGAGCACTGGGTCCTCGCCGACGTCCTGCCACAGCTCCTCGGTCTCGAGGCGTTGGTTGAGCGTGTCGTGGAACTCGACGTCTTCCTTGATGAGGTCTCCGTAGAGGGTGATCTTGAACGATCCTGTCCCGATCGCGACGTCGTGGTACGCGAACAGACTGGTCGGATCCGCCGTCAATGTCCCGAATGTCAAGATCGAATCGTCGCCGCACGCTCTATGCTTGCTCAGGCACAACAGCAGCTTGTCGCTCGGGTAGATCAGGTACGGGCTCTTGATCGTCGTCGACTTGACGTCCAAGTACATCTTGCTGGTGGCGATACGTGGGGCAGAAGACTTCTGCGTGCCGTTCTCGAACTGCGAATCCACCGTGTTGATGGGGTTGTTCGCTTGATCGAGCTTCTTAGGGTCGAGCAGCGCGAAGTCGTTCCCCAGCACACTACGGCCTGATTCGATGTACTTCGCGCTGCGCCTAGAGATAGGACCGAACACTGTACCGAGGGCGTTCTTGCCTCCGGCGAGCGCCGCGTTGCTGAAGTACGCGCTCCCGCTGATCTTCTGACGCAGCACGTGCGACGTGATCTGCGGGTCCATCGTCATCTTCACGGTGCCGGTGAAGAAGTTGTTCGACGCGCTCAGGAACGGGCTGGCGATCGTCACGCTAGGGACGATGCCTAGGTTCGCCACGCCATCAGGCGTCACGACAGCGTCGGTGTATCCGCCGCCGCCGCCGTACACACCGGAGATGACGTGGTAGCTGCCGGTCACCATGTCCATCAACGTGGTGATGGTGCCGGACGCGATGAGGTCCCTGTTTCGCTTGTCAGCAGCGTCCTGACGCATCAGCGCGAACGTGATCATCGGGCCACCAGCGTCACCATTGTACTGGAGATCGTTGTTGAACACCTCGTGGAAGCGGAAGTTGTCGTTGAGCCAGCCTGGGCCAGCCTGGAATGGGAACTCGACCACGATCTTCTCGATCAGGAAGGGGTGGCCGAGCTTGTTCTCCAGGGTGAAGGTTTGCTCAGGTGCGGCTGCGTGACCGGGGTTGAGCACGCTCGACGTGACGAAGCCTGTAGAGAACCCTGATACGTTGAAGAAGTCGCTGTCTGAGCCATCGCCCTGGTACGTCACCATGCGTTGTGTCGATTGTTCAGCTGGCAGCGGGATGACGGAGTACCCTCCTCCAAACGTGCCTGCCAGGTCGTAGTCGTTGAGCGGCATGTAGTGCATGCCGTACGGCGTGAAGGGCAGCGGCGCGAACGTCATGGCGCCGTTGCTCTGGCCGTTGTTGATGTACGAGTTCTCCTTCGCGATGATCACGAAGCAACCAGACACCTGGTTGAAGTACATGACCGCTGAACCGGTCGGAAATTGTGACACCTTAGTGAGCGGAAACTCGGTTCGCAGGATGGTCTTGTTGGAGATCTTCGACTTGAACTTGTCCGACGCGATCCCGAACGCGGCGCCGGTCATGAACTTGGAGTTGACGACGTTCGTCTCATATTGCTCGAACAAGCCGCTGTCGAAGAACGGTCCAGGCTTCTCCGTCTGGTTCAGGTGCGGGATGAACTGATCGACCGCGTACGGATCCACGTTGCCGACGACGCTTCCAAGAGAAGCTGTGAGGTCCCCAGCGACAACACCAGGGTCGAACTGCTGCGTCGTCGGGTACGTGATGTTGACGCCTGTCAGGTAGAGGACTGTGCGCGTGTCGTCGAAGTAGACACGGTTACGGCCGGTGCGCGCGTCGTTGCCTGTCTTCGACTTGACGGGGTACGCGCCTGGTCGATGGTCCCTCTCTCTGATCTCTTTCCTTGGAAGGAGCTGTCTGAGGCTTCGAGTGAGGAAGGCGAAGGACATTGACTTGGACCTAAGTTAGCCTTTGGCAGAGATCTGCTCAGGTCAGCCTTGGATCTTGCCCACCATGCCAGTTTGAGCCGACGTGGTCCCGTTGTCGCCGATGTACCCGAAGACGCCGCTCGAGTTCGAGCCGTCGAGCCAGTACACCGTCTGGTGTCCCATGGTGGCGTTCGTGATGAGGTCGGCGAAGCTCGGGGTATAGAGGGTCAAGCTCTGGGGCTGACACCCGTACAGCTGCGCGTTGTTCGTCCCGGTGGCGAACGTGCCGATGCCTGCGGCAGCCACGAAGGTCGCAGCCAAGCTGTTCGCGCCGTGTGTCATGCCTTGCGCGCGGAAGACGATAGGCACCTGCGAATCAGGGTCTCCAGTCACGTACTCGACCTTGTTGCTTCCGGTGGCTCCGTTAGCTCCCTGCCACATGCTGACGAGGTTGGCGGCGATGAACGTCCACGTGTTGGTGGAATCGACCACGGACACAGCTCGGTCCAGCCTGTTGTAGTGGTTCCACAGGAAGCGCTTGGTCACCGAATCCGTGACCTGGGTAGTCGAGACGGTTCGGCACGTGCCGACGTAGCGACGTGTGTAGTCGCCACCCTTGACGAGCACTCCATCTTTCCGTTCCAGCGGGAGCGTCCTGCTGGTGTCGCCCGTCCACGGGTACAGCTCGAGAGCGATACGGCTAAGCTCGTTGTTCCAGTACACGAAGATGTCGTAGTTGGTGTTGTTGCTCAACCCGAGCGACGTCAAGGAGAGCGAGATCTCGCTGCTCCTGATCAACTTCCAACGGCCGTTGTAGTAGACCTCGATCGTGCCGCTGACGTACGGCGTCAGGTAGATCGTCGAGCTCGTCGTCCCGTCCGTGCTCACGGGCTTGCCTGATGTCAGGCTGAGCCTGAAGCCGTTCAGCATCTGATGCTCCCGATCATTCCGGTCTGCATAGAGAGCGTGTTGTTGTCGCCGCCGAAGGTGTACGTCACTGCGCCGCCGACGCCGGTCTCGAGCCAGTTGACCTTGTGGTACCCCAGGCCAGGCAGACCCCTGTACTCAGCGCACATGGGCATGAACAGCGTGGTGCTGTTGGGGTTGCCACCGTAGATCGTGGCAGAGTTGACGGTAGTGGAATCGATGCCGATGCCGACAGCGGCTTCGTTGCCGACTGCCGCCGCGCTAGCGAAAGCCTGGCCGTAGGCACGTGCCATGATGCCCGTGGAATCGTCGCCTGCGACGTACTCGAAGAGGTTCGTCGCCGCGGCCCGAACTTGCCTCCAAACCTGGTTCGGGTTGGCGTACGTCCAGGTGTTGGTGGTGTCGACGACAGCCATCGCTCGGTCGACCTGGTTGTAGTAGTTGTAGAGGAACCTCTTCGCGGTGGTGTCACGAGTTGAGTTGACGCTGTCGGTGCGGAACGTGCCGATGTAGCGTCGGGTGTGATCAGCGCTCTTCACCAACACGCCATCTTGACGAGCGAGAGCGTCCGTGCGCGCGGTGTCACTAGCCCAAGCTGCCGAGAATTCGAGCGTCAAGGCACCCGCGTTGTTGTAGGCGAAGACGTCGTAGTTCGTGTCAGATGACAAAACTCCGATGGCGATGCTCGTCTCAGCTGACGTCAAGATGTTCCACAGCGATCCGTCGAACAGCGCGATGCGCCCGTGGAGGTACGGCGTCATGTAGATGGTCACAGCCGGTGCTGAATCGGCCACCGGAGCGCCCGTGACTAGTGTGAGTCTGAATCCGTTCATCATGTCGTTTTCCAGGTAAGTGATGTACGAGGTAGCTTGCATCCCGTCGAGATTGCGCACCGTCACCGAAACTTCTCCGGAAAGACCTGCGTAGGCGGGGACAGTGGCTGTGACCGTCTGCGAATCGACGACCACGACGCCGCCAGCTACCGTCGTCCCGAACAGGACAACAGCCCCCGGCAAGAAGCCTGTCCCCTTGATCGTAGCGGTCTGCCCGCCGCCGTCTGGCACGAACGCTGGCGTGACGCTGGTGATGGTCACCGGAGGACGCTGGAACTCGTAAGATAGTTTCGAGGATGGACCGCTGGCGCTTGTCCCGTAGTCGAAGCCGGTCGCCCCAGCTTGGACGAACGTCGGCGGCAAGACGTTGCCCGAGGGTGGGCGCATCGCGCGCACGGCGTGGAGCATGTCGCTCTCCATCGTTAGCTCATCGACGATGATGCCGTTATTCTCTTGGTTGTCGCAGAAGGCGCCGTGGCGTCGGTGGTCTGGAGAGATGGATTCGCTGGCGATCGGGAGCGTGCCGATGACGTCGGATTCATCCACGAACGGGAAGCTCCCTACGTGGAGGTCGTCGCGCTTGACCTCGGTGACGAACACCTCGGAGCTGGCGCGGTCGTTGATGTTGCCCTCGTCGAGCGCGCCCCACATCTTGTGAGCGACATCCTTAGGATGCATGCGACCTGTGACGAGATCGCGGATCTCGAGCGGCTCGACTGCGCCGTCAGCGGACGCAACGTCCTCGAGCAGTTTCGCGTTCGTGTTCTCGAAATCGGAAACATAAGAGTTTCCTGTTCTGGGAGGGCTGGCGAAACGCGCGGCAGGATCGAACTTGCTGTCGTCACGGAAAGAGTTCTCGTCTCTCAGGATCGGGCGTTCTTGGCCGTACACCATCTGCGGGATCCCGTGTTCGCCAGACTGATCGTTGTATCCGTCGTGGATCTTGGCGATGCCGTTCGCGAAGTGGGACGGTGTGGTCAGCTCGACGCCTTGACGGTACGCGTCCGTCTCCGACGTATCCGAGCTCGGATCTCTGGTCGCGCGACGTCTGTCCTTCTGCCTCGAATCGTCGAAAGCTTTGATGCGTCTAGCCATTTGCGTTTCTCCGCTTGGCTTCTCTTAGTTTTGCCGCTTCGCTTAGTTTGCGACGAGTCTCATCAGAGTGCTTGTGGCCTAGACCAGCTTTGCTAAGATTTTGTTTGTGTTCTTCGGTGAGCTTTCCACCGGTCATGGTCTGACTTGTTCGCTGTCTGATCTCCAACCCACGCTCGGTTGCGTAGAGCTCTTTTTTAGCGTTTGACATGCTGATGCGAGCTTCGTCAGAGAAGTGTTTTCCGAGCATTGGGTGATTCTCGTTCAAACGTTGAGAAGTGATCTTGGACAACTTCTGGCGAGTTTCAAACGAAAGCACCTTACCTTTATGTGCTTCGCTGATTTTTTTCCGAGTGTTCAGATTGTGAACAAATCCGCTGATTCCCTCTCCACCCTCTGTCAGGTTCGCTCCCCAGCGGCCTGCCGTTCCGTCCTCGAACGTGCCGAGCTCGGCGATCAATCTCTTCTCTTGCTCGAACGCGAAAGCCTCGTCTTTTGTCACGAAGATGATCTCACGTCGTTGACCATACTTCGCAGCGATATTCTTCCAGTAGGCGTTACGCTCGCGTTGGTTGACACGAACAAGTTGACCTTTCCCCACGTAAAAACAACGTGCTGAATTTTCAAGTGTCCAATCGGTGTAGACGAAGAAGATTGTCATTCAGAATTTCCGCACAACCCCTGCCAGCTGCTGGAGCAGGATGCGATCCTCGATCAGCGGCTTGTTCACTTCAGAGAGGTACATGTCGTAGTGGAAGTACTGCTTCTTGTGACGTTCGAGCAGGTGCGATTCGATGACGAAGTTAGTCCCGTAGTACACGGTCTTGCGCGGGATGAGGTGCTCGACGAAGTACGCCACGCTGCTGTCGAACCAACGGAAGAAGTCGAAGAACGCGCGGAAGTTGAGCTTACCTACCAGGCGGTTGAAGTACACCTCCTTGAGGTGCTCCAGGTTCTGGTACTCTGACGAGAACTCGTTCTCCGGAGCTCCGAGCGCGGTGTCGAGCTGCTCCATGGTGGCGAACATGGTGACGATGTCGCGGTTGAGCTCGTCGACCAGCGAGAACTCGATGGACAGGCGTGGGTCGTCCTGCGGCTCCTCATTTTTGGGCACCTCGTAGACGGGCGCGACAGCGGCCCACGGGGTGCGCTTGACCTTGGCGTAGTCCTGGTAGCCGCGCACGCGCACCTTGTCGGACGACACAGCCTCGTCGATCTCAGGCGAGATGTAGCTGTAGCCCACCATCGACGGCAGCAACACCTTGGTCGAGGCAGGGAACCCAGATCCTGACAGGTGCTGGAGGTTCTGCGAGTAGTCGAACATCCAGATGCTGCCAGCTGCGGTCGAACCTGTGGTCTCCTGTTGACAGGTGACGTCGACGCGCAGGCGCTCGAAAGCCCCGGTCAGGTGCTGGCTGAAGTTGAAGTTGACGTTGGGGTCACGCACTCCGGCCGACTGCGGGTTGCGCACGTGCTCTTCCCACTCAGCGTCTTCTAGCCCCTTGCTCCAGAAGCGCACGCGGCTGATCTGCCCGTCGAAGTTGCCCTTGAGCACGTCGCTTGGCAGGCTGGAGGTGGAATTGAGGAATTGTACGCCGGATCCGACCTCGGTCGAGCTACCGACCTTGATGTACGGACCCGAGATGTTGACCAAGCTCGAGCTCATGAGCGCGCTGGTGGAGCCGTTCGGCGCTTCGTTGAACAGCGATCTAGACGCGAAAGCGTCGGTGATCGTGCCCATGTTCTGCCGCGCGACGCGCAGGAAGTACGACGAGGACACGACGCCGGATCCGGTCAGGTCGTTGCGCACCTTGCCGAACGACACGTACCACGGGTCACCGTCGAAGATGTCCATCGAGGCGGTCATCCTCAAGAGAGGAGCATCTGTGAGAGAAGACGCGGTGCCAGGGCGCGCGTACAGCACGACCATCGGGTCGCGCGTGTCGCTGCCGGACACTGCCAAGAGGTTGACCAACAGTCGCTCAGAAGCGCCCGTAGAAGCGCTCGCGTACATGCGCGCTAGGCTCTGGACCTCGGCGCGCCCGTGCGCCTTAGGAGGCCAACGGTACACGGCCTCGTACGTCCAGGATCCAGAGGTCCAGAGGCCGTCGCTGCGTTGGTCCGACACGCCGTGCGGGGGCGTCGTGCTCTTCTGGACGAACGTGCCGACAGGCTGAGGTACGCCAACTTCGACGCGCGACGCGCTGAGGAACTTGGACTGGACGAGGCCACCGTTCTCGAAGCTGAGGAACTGCATCGGCTCGATGCGCACCTCGCGAGACACGTCGAGGGACCGCATCGTCGGGCCGCCCTTCTCCTTGATCTTGAAGGAGTTGTGCGGGTCGATGCCGATGGAACGGAAGAAGGCTTCGATGCTGTGGAGCGTGCCCTTCGAACGGATGATCTCCGTCATGTTGGTCAGCACGCGTCGCATGATCTGGTTCTGCACGCTGAGCAACGTGTGGTCGTTGAGCGAGTACGACGGATCGACGTCCTCTCCGTCCTTGTACTGGGCGAACGCCGCGTCCGAGAACAGGTTGGGCATCTTGATGCCGAACTCGCGCAGGGCGAAAGGCAGGAAGACGTCCGGCGACGTGTCCTTCTCGTCGTAGTCCACGTAGTGGATCTTGGAGAAGGCGTCGACGAACAGCTTCAGCTCGTCGAAGTACTTGGCCCCCGTGTACAGCAGCGCCAGGAACAGCTGCGTCGATCCGAGCTGACCGGTCCCAGGGATCGAGTTGCCTTCGTAGCTGTCGTCGATGGCCCCAGTCTCGGTGAGCAACCCTTCGAAGTCCTGGCCGTCGGTCAGGTAGTGCTTCGGGACCAAGCGGGTGATGAGGTTGGGGTTGTCCTGGTCGTACAGGCTGGCGCTGGCGAGCAGCGTCGAGTTCAACGTTTGAACGCTCGCGAAGCCTGGGAACACGACCGGGTTGAGGTCGGCGCGCTCCAGCGTCATGGGCGGAGGCAACGAGCCTGTCGAACGCTGGGAGAACGCGAACCCGGTGACGTACGCGTGCATGCCGTTGCCCGAGCTGTCGAGCACGATCGAGTTGATGGCCGATGTCTGGTCGCCGCTGAGCGAGCCGCTCGGCTCGTTGAACTTGTAGTACAGGATGAGGTTGTCCTGCGCGAACACGTTGCGGTTGATGAACTTCTGGATCTGCTGCTGGTTGCGCGCCTCGCGGAAGACACGTAGCTCGTCGAGCGACGCGGACAGCGTCTTGTCAGGCGTCACCGTGGTCGAGCCGAAACGGAAGGCTGAACCTGACCCGATCGTCACTGGCGCGTTGTTGGTCAGGAGCGTGTCGAACTGGTAGACGTTGGCAGAGGTCGCCTTGAGGTCACCGTCGACGTAGAGCTTCGCGCGCCCGCTGTCGTCGCGGTCGTACACGTTGGCGATGTGGAGGAATTGCCCTCTGGCGACCGAGGCAGACACCACGAGGTTGGCTGAACCCGAGTACATGGTCCAGGCGACTTCGGCCGTGGCGTTCGACGATCCGCTCTTGACGTAGGCCGTGACGCCGACGTTGTTGCTTGTCTGCTTCTGGAAGATGACCTGGGATCCGGCGGCTGCGGGCGGCAGGTACAGGTAGAACTCGACCGTGTACGGGTCTGTCTTAGGGTCGAGCACGCTGTCGCCAGTCTTGTTCTTCGCCAGCTCTGGGAAGATGCCACCCTGGTGGTCGACGATCGACAGGTAGGAGTTGTTGAAGTTCAGGTACCCGACGTTGTGCGGGAACGAATCCAAGACCCACTTCTCGAAGCCTGTCAAGCTGTCGAGGTAACGCTCCAGGTCCTTCTTCGAGCCGTCGAACGGGTAGCCGTTGACGATCCTCTCGAACGCCACGTTGACCTTGGCTGTCGCCGAGTTGAAGAAGGTGTGGTTCTCGAACTTGGTCCAGTCGACCTTGAGCTGCTGCGTGCTCTTCAGTCCGCTCTCGTACGGGTCGTACGCGAACGAAGCGGTGGAGAGGTAGTTGCTGTCGAGGTTGTCAGAACCGCGCAGGGTGACAGCGCGCGTCGCGCCGCGGGTGAGATCCGCGAGCTCAGCGATGCTGAAACGAGTGGGCGCGTCCGGTTTCCTGAACATCCAGCCTTAACCTAGCTCTCGGACGTCAGTTGGGCACCAGGCGGAAGGCTGGGGAGGAATCGTAGTAGATCTCCTGCTCAGCTCCATCCACGAGGAGCACGTCGATGGCGTAGGTGCGGTCGGGGACGAGGCTCTCCATCCAGACGTCGAAGTACAGGTGCTCGCCGTCGGAGCTCATGCGTGTGGAGTTGTACGTGCGATCGAACGCGATGATGGTCTTGTCGGCGATGACGTCGCGCACCGAGTAGTGCGCTTCGATGACGACGCTCGGTTCATCCTGTGGGACGCGGACGAACTTGTAGAACGGGTTGGACCTGTCGAAGACGAAGGTGCGGAAGCGCACGACGTCGCCTTCGGCGTACGCGTCAGCCACGTTCGGGACGTTGACCTGGTAGCGGCGCGGGCGAAACGAGCCTACGGTCGAATCCGGTGGCCTGATCTGGAGCGTGCCGCTGTAGAAGGCGACGGTCTCGTCGAACGAGGACCACACCTCGTTGAACTTGACAGGTGTGTTGGAACCTGTCAGGCGAGCGTCAGCGATGAGCTTGGTCAGCTTGGCGTCGGACGAAGGCACCGCGAAGGTCGCCGAGTAGATGCCTGGCAACAGGTGGCCTCCGACAGAGTGCTGCGACGCTGTGGCGTACAGCGAGTACTGCTGTGGCCCGGTGCTGGAGGAGTAGATCGTCCAGATCTTGAGCAGCATGCAGTTGGAGCCGGTGATCGGCGTGAAGGTCGAGCCAGAG
>VFSW01005062.1_pt1 | contig 19574 bp, 20 predicted proteins | sample 5358111 | NCBI WGS metagenome assembly VFSW01 (sample SAMN11554181, study PRJNA540505) | mine drainage metagenome | isolation source: sediment from site ElyBrook_90M | place: USA: Ely Copper Mine, Vershire, VT | collected 2017 | reverse complement strand
GGTTGTCGCGCTCGATGGCGGCCATCGCGTCGTCCACCAGCGTGCCGATGGTGGGCTGCGGCGCGTTGGCCTTCAGGTGCTGCCAGCGGGCCTCCTTCGGCACCCAGAAGATGCTGGCGGCTCGGTATTCATCGCGGTCCTCGGGGTCGGCTCCTTCAGCCTTCTGTGCAGCGAGTTCGGCGTGCTTGGCTTCGAAGGCGTCCGAAATGTACTTCAGGAAGATGAGGCCAAGGACGACGTGCTTGTACTCGGCCGCGTCCATGTTGTTGCGCAGGGCGTCGGCGGCGGCCCAGAGCTTGGCCTCGAAGCCGAGGTTGGCTGTGGTTTCGTTCTTGATCTTTTTCGTTCGTGCCATGGGGTTTTATTTCGATCGCGTAGGTTTACCGGATCGGTGTCTCGGTCGTACGCCGCTCCGCTTGAACCGAGGTTTCTTTCCACCGCCGAGCTGTTGGAGCAGCTGGCGCGTCGTCAGGATTCGGGTCTTAGCGAAGTTGCCGAGGGATAGGAGGTCATGCTTGTCGCCGGTGACGAGAACTTCGGCATCACCGCCCTGTGCCATCGCCAGCAGGAAGTTATCGGCCGGATCCTGTGATCGATCGACGAAGGAGATCTCGGGTACGGTCACCGCAAGCCGTCGCAGTTTGTTAAGCATCGCGCCCGCCGCAGCGGGTTCGATGAATGGTTTGAGTCGCGGGCAGCGCGTGACGCGCCGAAACTCCTCGAGCTGCTCTTCGTAGGTGATTAGCACGAAGCGCTTCTCGCGCCAGGCCTGATAGAGCCGGTCGGGCAATCCCCCGGGAGTGATCAAAGCGCTGCAGAGGATGTTGGTGTCGAGAACCACCCTCATCGGCGCGCCGTGGCAAAGCGCTCCGCGCGCACCGACTGCAGGGCCTCATCGATCGCGGCTTCGATCTGCGCGGCCGGCGCATTGGCATTGCGGGCCTTAGTCTGCGCCACGGTCTGGTCGAGCACGCGCCAGCGCACTGCCTCCTCGACGAACTTCGCGAGGTCGCCCTTCTTCGTGCCGCGTTGCGCAAGGAACGTGCGCACCGCCACGTCGGTATCCTTCGATACCCTCACAGTCCACCGCACCGGTTCATCCATAACTTCGTACCCTTTTGCGTCTAGACGTCAAAGCGTCATTGTACGCTTTTACCGCGGGACCGGTATCTAACTCGGGGTTGGGTCGACTTCATTGAGCGAACCGCCAACCGTAACCAGCGCAGAGGGGCGCCGATCACGATGTCGGCACCTAAAACGCGGTCCCCATCGATGAATCAAGTCACAACGATCACCAATGAGATCAGGATGGCCGAATCGAGGGCCGATCGAACGATTGCAGATGCCAAAGCTATCATGGAGACCGTTCAGCCCAGGACTGCCTGAACACGCGCCACACGCTATGAATTGCGAACCCACACCCTACAGGCGGCGATGCTTTCGATCGACCAGCGCCTTGTGGAATCGCAGCAGCGTCGCCGGGTTGAAAATCGTAGCAGCCTTCATGACTCGTCACGGACGTACGAGGATGTACGAATAGCGTCATCAGTCCCCGAGCACGAATCGATTGTGGTCAGGGGTGGAGCGCGTTGACGGGAACGACCGCTGATAATCAGTCGGTGCTTGTGCATCGGAGCTTTCGCGATGACGGACTGGATACCATCAGGACGCGCCGATTTGGCCAGGGTGACGATCAATTGCGCCGCGAGAAGGAGCGAGTCGCGCATCGTCGAGGCAAGCTACCAAGGACACCGGTCAGCACAAGACTGCTCGAATATGGCGCCTCAGTGTCCGAAGAAATCATTTTGACCGAATTGCAACACTCGTATGAAATTCTTCTTTCGCGGGCACTTGAGAAGAAAGCCTTTCGCACATGATTGCTAGCCGCGACTTTGCTCGGCTCCGTGCCACGGATGACACAATTGGCGCCAATCGTCCGGTACAGCTCTACCGGTTGAAGTGCCGGCGCCACCCGCACTGTCTTCGAGGCCATTTGGCTACGCCCAACCCTCTCATGCGTAATGCGCCATGGGGTCATTTACTGATGGTGAATTCTCGCTAACCAGCTACAATTCAACATCTCTTACCGCGAGGGCATAAAAGCCGTGGCAAAAGTTGATCCGCGCCTTGCCCCTGCCTATTCCATCGCACAGGCGGCCCATTATTTGAAGATTCCCGCACCAACGGTTCGATCGTGGGTGTTGGGTCGCGACTATCCGCGGCAGTCAGGCAAGGGTCGCTTTGAGCCGGTAGTGATTACTCCAGTTGATTCTGATCATCGACTGTCGTTTCGTAATTTGATCGAGATGGCGGCGCTTCGGGCGCTGCGCACCGAACATGAGTTCAAGCTGTCGGCTGTTAGAACGGCTTTGGACTATGCGGATCAAGCACTGGGTGTAACCGATCTCCTTGCAAGCAAAGATCTGTACGCCCGTCCGGGCGAGCTATTTATCGAGCGCTACGGGCAACTCATTAACCTCAATCGCGCTGGACAACTCGGCATTCAGGCAGTGCTGCAAGGTTTGCTGCGCAGAATTCAATGGGACAAGCAGCTGGCCGTCCGCTTCTTTCCACCATTGCCGAGCAGACCCGAAGCCAAGTCGGTAATGCTCGATCCGCGCGTATCTTTTGGAAGGCCAGTATTGGCGCGCCTGGGCGTTTCGACCGCGGTCATCGTCGACCGGATAAACGCGGGGGAAGGTACGGCCGATCTCGTGAAAGACTACGGAGCTACTACCGAGGAGATTATGGACGCGCTCGCATATGAACGAGCCGCGTGAGCTAATATTTTTCACTGATCGAGATTTGGGTCGACAGTTTCCAGCGCTTCTCCGCGCCGCCGGTGTGCGACTCGAACGGCACGACGATCACTTTGAGCCGGACACTCCCGATGAGGAATGGATAGGGGAGATTGGCCGGCGCGGGTGGATCGCCGTCACTCGGGATGCCCGCATCCGCTATTCCCCGCTCGCGCTCAGCGTACTCATGGAATGCGGCACGCAGCTCTTTGTTCTGGTGGGCAAACTCACAACGGTCGAGGCGGCAGAAGCGTTCGTCAAATGGCGGGAGAAAATTGCAGCAACCGTAGCTAACGAGCGTGGGCCCTTCATCGCGAAAATTCGACGCGATGGGGTCCATATCTGGCTTCGCAGCAAAGAGTGGCATAGTGGACAAACCTGAACTCACCGATACTAGGCACCGTAGCGAAAACGTAGCGTTTAATGCCGTTTCGTGCGCTACGGTGCCTGTTTCGGGTGAGAGCGGGCCTGTTAAGTAGTTGATAAATAAAGACCTACAATTTCACCTTTTCGACTTCGAACCAGGTGGTCGGCGGTTCGAATCCGTCCGGGCGCGCCAATAAACACTGGTTTCCAGGTCCCGCCGCCGATGCACTGCCCGAGGAAGGCTCCCGCCGCGGCTGCGCGGCGGGAGTTGGTTCAGGTCTTCGCCGACCGATCCATGCTGCCGGGTACCGCGGCCTCCGCGGCTTTGAATCCCGCTTTGGCGTGAGTGCCGTCACAGAACGGCTTGTGCGTTGAGGCGCCGCAGCGACACAATGCGAAAGGGCGCTTTGGAACAGCGTACTCGACGCCATTCCAATCGGTGAGCGTGACATCATCGCCCATCACCAAGCACGGACCGTTTTCCAAGACCTTGATATTGACCATTGTCGATTGCTCCTTGAGGTGACTGAGACGCGCCGCGGGGCGGCGGCTGTTACTCGGCCTTCACCGCTTCGACCTGGATATGCAGGATCACGTCTTGCTTGAAGCCGTACTGCTGTCCGTAATTCACTCCAAAATCGGCACGGTTGAAGGTGCCGCTCGCGTCGGCTCCGCAGACCTGCTTCTTGAGCATCGGATGCTGAATGCATTTGAACGTGCCCACGGTCAGCGCGACCGGCCTCGTGACCCCATGCAACGTGAGCAAGCCGTTCACCTGGGTCGGCGCGCCGTTGCGGAAGCCGCCGAGCGTGCCCTTGTAAACCGCAGTGGGATATTTCGCGGCGTCGAGCATTTCCGCGCTCTTCACGTGTTCGTTGAGCTTGGCGTGCGCAAAGTCGATGCTGCCCGTGTCGATGGTAATGTCGACCGTGCCGATTCCGGCGGCCGGGTCCATCACGATCTGGCCGCTGGTCTTCTCGAAAGTACCCCGCCACGTCGACAGGCCGCCGAAATGATCCACCTCGAAGGCCGGATGGGTATGGTCGGGGTCGACGTTGTAGGTACTTGGAGCGGCCCAAGCGGAGACGATAGACACGCTGAAAAGGAGGGCGCCGAGGGTTTTCATGTTCATGACGGATTCTCTGGTGACGGTGTTTGCGGGGAGCCGGACTCACCATCCGGCCGGAAGCCAATATCCTGCGCTGCCGTGTAGTATCTGAATAGACGTTATATTACGATGGGAAACATCGTACTTTCAGATGGGACAAAGCGACGTGCTGGACGGACTTTCGCTGGACCAGTTGCGCGCGTTCATCGCCGCGGTGGAAGCCGGGAGTTTCTCCGCCGGGGCGCGCCGCTTGCATCGCGCGCAGTCGGCGGTGAGCGAACTTATCGGCAATCTCGAGGGGCAACTCGGCATTCGCCTGTTCGACCGCTCGGCGCGCTACCCAAAGCTCACCGTGGCGGGGGCACAGATGTTGGCCGACGCCCGCACCATCATCGCCCAAGTCGATCTGTTGAAGGCGCGCGCCGCCGGAATCTCGGGCGGCCTGGAACCGGAACTCGCCGTGGTGGTCGACGTGTTGTTCCCCATCGCGGCCATTGCCGATTCGGCCAAGGAGTTCCGGGAAAGGTATCCGCGAACGGCGCTGCGACTCTACGTGGAGACGCTGGGCGGCGCTTATCAACCGGTGCTCGACCAGCGCTGCAGCCTGGGTATCGTGACGCCGGCGATGAGCGCACCGGACGCAATCACCCTGGAGAGGCTTCAGGGCGTCACCTTCGTGATGGTGGCGGCCCGCGAACATCCGCTCGCGCAGATCGATGGGTTCATCCCCAAACAGGAGTTGGCGAAGCACGTACAACTCGTGCTCACCGATCGAAGCGAACTCACCCGGGGTCGCGATTTCGGGGTGATGTCCCCGATGACCTGGCGGCTCAGCGACTTGTATGCCAAGCACGCCTTCCTGCTCAAGGGCTTGGGATGGGGCGGCATGCCCGTCCATGCCGTACGGCAGGACTTGCGTGACGGTCGCCTCGTTCAATTGCCGATCGAGGACCTGCCGGGCGAGGGACTGGTCCTGCCGATGGCGGCGGCGTATTTGACCGCCAAGCCCCCGGGACCCGCCGGCCGCTGGTTCATCGAGCGCTTGCGCAGGAACTTGGATCAGGGCGGGGATGCATGACCAGGGGCCGAGGATGGGCGTTGACCAGTTGGCTGCAGATGCGGAACTGATTGACCGACGCCGCCGGGATCGAAGCTCCGCAGTCGTCTGCCGATGATTTTCGTGGCCACCGATTGAGCGCTCAATAGTAGTCGGCGGGTGGGCCCTTGTATTCTTGAACGATGTTGCCGCCGTCGACGACCAGAGTGGTGCCGTTGATGTAACTGGCTCCCTGGGAGGCGAGAAACGCCACCGCATGCGCAACCTCTTCCGGCGTGCCTGACCGACCGGTCGGCGTGTTTCGGCCGCCGGCGATCTCGCCAGCGCTCGAGGCCGCGGTCGCGATCCATCCTGGAGCGACCGCCGTTACCGTGATGCCCTGGTTCGCGACTTCCATCGCCAGCGCACGCGTCAGTCCGATCATCCCGGCCTTGGCAGCGGCATAGGCGGCCTCGTTCGGGTTGGCGACATAGGGCCCGGTGACCGAGGCGACATTGATGATGCGCCCATGACGGGCGTTGAGCATCCCCGGCAGGAAGGCGCGGGTCGCGCAAAACGCAGTTTTCAGAGTCACCGCGATCATGCGATCCCAATCCTGCTCGGAGTAGTCGACGAAGGCCATGGCGACCGCAGGCTCCCGCATTGAGCCCATGCCGGCATTGTTCACCAGCACCGATATGGGGCCGACTTCCTCGGCGAGCGCCAGGGCGGTCGAGTAACGCGTCAGGTCGCCCACGTAGCCGCGCGCGACGTGTCCCGCCTTCTGAAGTTCCGCCGCGCGCTGATGGATGCGCTCGGTCGTGCTGACGATGGCGACACGCATCCCGGCCTCTGCGAGCCGTCGGGCAATCGCGAAGCCGATGCCGTCGATCGATCCCGCGCCCGTGATCAGCGCATCGGTGCCGGGCACTCCCGTCATGCTCTACTCCTGTTTGGCAGGGGAAGCATAAACCACCTCTCCCGGTGGTGAATGCGGGGCTTGACGGCGGCGGCCGCACTGCCAGTACATCGGCAGTGCAAGCCCCCGGGTCCCATTCAACGGGGTTTGGTGTCGAGGACGATCTCGGGATGTGGAGCGATCTCGACAAAGCTCATGTGTCGCTCGCAGCCGATCACCGACCATTCGCATCGCAAGCGGTACCCGTCGGCGGAGTGGACTTCCGACCATCCGGACTCTCCCGCGAAGCGGTCCGCCTCGTGCTCGGCATCCGGAGCGGCACCGCCATGTCGGTTGAGAAAATCAACGATCCTGTCCTTGCCTTCGTCGTCGACCACGCTCGGAAAGGGAGACTCGAAGCTGATGTACTCTGTGGTCATGGCCGTCGGGAGTGTGCAAGCCCCGGTCGCCGGGGTCGGTGTGGCAGCGAACGGAGCGGCAGGGTGTGCAATATGCCGCCATGGTCAGTGACGAAAAGCAAACCCTAGAAAGAGGGCGGCAGCCGCGGACTCGTGGTGCCCGCAAGGACGGCAGCACGGGGATGAAGGGGGCGAGAAAAGCGGTCTGCTCGCCATGGCGTTTGAGGAAGCGCTGCGGCCAGTCGAGCCGCGCCTCCGTCAGATGCAGGCAATGGGCGTTCTCCAGTCGGTCGTGACAGGCGGCGCCCGAGTGCAAACACGCATCCCGCGCCGATAGAGAACCACCTTGCCCGGAAACGGCAGGCCGAGTTTGCTGAGAAGTACGACGAGGAACACCCCCGCAAAGCCGGTTAGGGACAGCCGCGGGAGCGGTCGATCGAGCCAGTGGAGCACGGCACGGTGGACCCGCGGGCTGGTTGTGCGCAGGTACAACAACCGGGGACGCGAGACCGATATTCCGCACTCCCGGATATTTCAGATCCTGCGAACCAGCCAAACGATGAGTACGACGAGAAGAATGGTTCCGAGAATGCCGCCGCCAACGTACATGGTGAACTCCGCTGATTGAAGGGCAGCGCCGATTGAAGCATGGCCGGTACGGTCCGTCGGCGCGAGACCGTACATAGCGCTCCGGTCCCGCCGTTCGGCAACGCATGGACGCAACCGCCGCCGAGGTGAACATAACCTGTTGATCGCGGCCCTGCCGCACGAGCAATGGCTGCGGGCGCGCCTGCGAATGCTTGGGCGTGGTCCGAAAGGAGTATGACCGGCTGTTGCCGGAGAAATTGGCGGCTTGAAGGGGTGCCGCAGACGGGTCCCCGGGGGACGACCGCGGAGGCGAGGAAAGCCCCGACATTCGACGTTCGCTACCGCACGGAGCGGCAGACGCTGAATGCGCTAAAGATACCGCCGCACCCCCGCACCCATTGCAGCGCCAGGAGGACACCCCCATGAGCAGCCAACTACAGCCCCCGAGTCATTCGACCCATTCCGCCGCAGGCTCTTACCGGGAGGCGGCGCTTGCGGTGACCCTGACGGAGCAGCAGCAACGCAGCCGCATCGCCGTCGCCGCCTACTATATTGCGGAACGTCGGCATTTCGAGCCGGGACACGAGATGGAGGACTGGCTGGCCGCCGAGATGCAGATCGGCAGCGATGGCATAACCGTCTCATAGGCATGCGACCGGCGAGACACAGCGACGCGATCAGGCCACGTTGTTGGCGCGGATCCAAGCCGGATCGTAGCGCGCCGTCAGCGGACAGGCCGCCTTCGAGCGGGCGATTCGTGCCGTCCCGGGGTCAATGAACAAGGAAGGCGTTCACGGATATGCGTGCTTCCGGAAACCGCGACACCGGGCCGACGCATTGCCCAGCTCTGCGAATTCCCAAGGGGGCTCGTGAAGGGCAGCGACTTCGTCGGCGCTAGGTGTTTAAGTATTTCCGCCGACGCTTTCCGGCGAACTCCTGCACCGACGATGTATGTACGGCGCCCAACCGAGTCCCGAAGAGCTCGATCAAAGGTCACGGATCGCCGCGCTTGGCTGCCTTGGGGTTACGGGGCGGTGGGCGAATTGTCGGCGCCACCGTGGCGGCGCCGAACTGGACCCCGGCGTTCGCTAATTTTGGTATAACCTGGCCCCATGCACGGTGCGCCGGACCGTCCCCTGTCGGGGTCGCGACCACCGCGGACAATCCTCACGGGGCGAGCCATGACCACACTCAATATCAACGGCAAGTCGGTTGCAGTCGATGCCGACCCCTCCACGCCGCTGCTCTGGGCGCTGCGCGACACCTTGGGCATGACCGGTACGAAGTTCGGCTGCGGCGTTGCGGCCTGTGGAGCGTGCACCGTGCACGTCAATGGCCAGCCCACGCGTTCCTGTGTGACTCCCATCTCCGCGGTGGTCGATCAGAAGATCACCACCATCGAGGGCGTCGGCGCCGGCCGCGTGGGCAGGGCGGTGCAGGCGGCCTGGGTGGCCCACGATGTGGCTCAATGCGGTTACTGCCAGAGCGGCCAGATCATGAGTGCCACCGGGTTGCTGGAGAGTAACAAGAAGCCCACCGATGCCGATATCGATGCGGCCATGGCGGGCAATCTGTGCCGCTGCGGCACCTATCAACGCATTCGTGCCGCCATTCACGACGCAGCCAAGAGTCTGGCGTAAGGAGCCCGCATGCACATCGACCGCATTGCCGCACGTCTATCGGGAGCCACCGCGGGGCGCAAGTCGCCCACGCGCCTGCACCGCCGTGAGTTTCTGCGCCTCACCGCCTTGGCCGGGGGTGGCCTGGCCTTCAGTTGGGCGGCCCCCCCGGTGCTGGCCGCCGATGAGGCACCCTCCAAGACCGCGCCGCTGCCCAATCCCCAGCCTTTCCTGACCATCCACCCGGATAACACCATCGAGGTCATGGTCAACCGCCTGGACTTCGGTCAGGGTGCTCTCACCGCTCTGCCCATGCTGCTGGCCGAAGAACTGGACGTCGACTGGAGCCAGGTGCGGGCAAGCCTCGCCCCTGCCGCCGACGCCTTCAAGGACCCGGTGTTTGGCATCCAAATGACCGGGGGTTCGAGCGCCGTTCCGCATTCCTGGTTGCAATACCGGCAGATCGGCGCCGCGGCGCGCCTGATGCTCGTGTCGGCCGCCGCGCAGCAGTGGCGGGTTCCGCTGAGTTCGTGCACGACCAGCGCCGGCAGGGTGCATTCGGGTCAGCACCAGGCCACCTATGCCGCCCGGGCTGTGAGCGCCGCCCGGCAGCCGGTGCCGGAAAAAGTCACGCTGAAAACACCGGCGGAATTTCGCATCATCGGCAAGGGCAAGGGTCGGCTCGACGCCGTTGCCGGGTCTTCGGGTAGCAAGGGCTATGGCATCGACCAGCGGCTGCCCGGCATGACGGTGGCACTGCTGCGGCGTGCGCCCACCTTTGGTGGCCAGGTGGCCCACTTCGACGCCACCCGGGCGCTGGCGATCAAGGGCGTGCGCGATGTCTTCGAGGTGCCCACCGACCGGGGTGGCAGCGGCATTGCCGTGGTCGCGAATGGCTACTGGCCGGCCAAACAGGCCCGCGACCTGCTGCAGGTCACCTGGAAAGCCGGGGTTGGCGGAACGGCCAGCAGCGATGCCCTGCTCACCGCCTATCGGGCGGCCGCCAAGAATCCCGCGTTGACGGCGATCGATCACGACATGAGCGCCGCGGCCGGCGCCGCCAGTCACGTGGGCGGGGAATACCAGTTTCCCTATCTGGCGCATGCGCCCATGGAGCCGCTCAATTCCACCTACGACCTGAGAGCGGATGGCGCCACGGTCTGGGCGGGCACGCAGTTCCAGACCATCGACCAGGGCGCCATCGCGCAAACGCTGGGACTCAAGGCCGAGCAGGTGAATCTGATCACGCTGCCCGCCGGCGGGGGTTTCGGTCGCCGTGCCGTGCCCACATCGGACTACCTGCGCGAGGGCGCGGCCGTCGCCAAGGCTTGGAACGCGCGACAGGGCGCCAAGGCCGGGCCCATCAAGGTCATGTGGAGCCGCGAAGATGACATCAAGGGGGGATATTACCGCCCGACCCATGTGCATCGCGTGGACGCCGCGCTCGACGACCAGGGCCGGGTGCTCGCCTGGGACCATGTCATCGTCGGACAGTCACTGGTCAAGGGCACGCCTTTCGAGGGTTTCCTGGTCAAGAACGGCATCGATGGCACCATGACCGAAGGGGTGGCCGAGAACGTCTACGGCCTGCCCATGCGCTTGCGCGTCACCCACCCCGAGGTGATGGTTCCGGTGCTCTGGTGGCGCTCGGTGGGCAACACGCACACGGCCTTCGTCATGGAAACCATGGCGGACGAAGTGGCGCATGCCGCGGGCATGGACCCGGTGGCATGGCGCATGGCGCGCTTCGACAAGGTCAAGCATGCGCGGCACGTCGCCGCGTTGCAGCTGGCGGTGGACCGCTCCGGTTACGGCAAGACGCCGGCCGCCGGTCATGCCTGGGGCGTGGCCGTGCATGAATCCTTCGGCTCGGTGGTCGCCTACGTGGTGGATGTTTCCATCGTGGACGGCAGGCCGCGCGTGCATCAGGCCACGGCCGGCGTGCATGCCAACCAGGTGGTGAATCCCACGGCCGCGGAGGCGCAGGTCCAAGGCGCGGCAATATTCGGCTTTGCCATGACTCAACCCGGTTTTGAAATCACCCTCAAGGACGGGGTGGTGCAACAAAGCCAGTTCACCGATTACACGCCGCCGCGCATCACCGAGGCTTTTCCGGTTGCCGTGCATTTCGTCGCCAGCAACGAGCCGCCCACCGGTCTGGGCGAGCCCGGAGTCCCGCCCATTGCGCCGGCCATCGCCAACGCGCTCGCCACGCTCACGGGCAAGCGCCTGCGCAAGCTGCCGCTGGACCTTTCGTCGGCCTGATGACGGAGCGGCGAAGCACGGGGGCGCGCAAGATCTCATAGCTTTGACAGGGGCGGCCCTCGCGGTATCGAGGGTCGGTGGCGGAGGAAGTTCGAGCGGCCCACGAGGAGTGGTGCTCTTGCCATTGCAGCAGGCTGCGTCGAGGCCGCGCACCGTGATCTGCCGCTCCCGGGCAGGCTGCCGCCGCCTCCGTGCCGCCACTCAAGTCCACGGCCGTGCGGCCGCTAAATCGGGCTTGAAAACCTGCATTCATCATGAGCGTTGGGGCAATCCGCGCGGCGGGCTGTTCGCGCTGACCGCCGCGGCGATCAGTGCGTTCGGGCCGACCCCCTTGAGCGCGGAATCCGCGCTGGTCGGCGAGCAGACCACGGCGCGACCTGGAGCACGGGCGCGCCTGGACTTTCGCATCGTGATTCCACCGTTGCTGGAGATGCGACTCGGGGAGGCGGTGCGCGGCGATTCCGTCGCCGTCTTCGTCGGCAGCAACGTGCGCCAGGTCACACTCGGCGCCACCACCAGCCCGATGAGCGCCGATACGCCGGATCCGTACCGCAATCGCCACATGGTGCTGCGGGTTCCCGGCATGAAGGTTCTTGCCATCGACGCGAATTGCATCCTCTCGCATCCGGCGCCCTTCGAACCCCTGTACTGCACGCTCGCGATGCCTTGAGCACCGCCCTGTCCCACAGTCGCATGGAATGCGACGTGGGCCACGAAACGGCGCCGCGGTGTCGGCGCCGATGCCCAAACCTTTAGCCGCCGATCCTTGATTTGCGACTTCCGTCAATACCCGCACTAGGGCATTCCCTGAACATATCCGGCACGCGCACCGGGTCGCATGAGGCCGCCACGGGCGCCGGGTGGCATTGCCGCTCGCTGATTCAAGTGCCCAAGTGTTCCCTTAAGACAGCATAGGAAGCCGCCAATATGAAATTGTCCGTTGCGTTGAAATCACTGCTGGGCGTCGCCGCCATCGGCATGCCGTTGCTGGTGAATGCCGAGTCGAACGTGCAGACCGGCACGGCAACCGCCTCGCCAGGCGCCACCGCGCATGTCGACTTTCAGGTCGTCATCCCGAAGATACTGTACCTGCGGGTTGGTACCGGCTCGAACTACACCTCCGGTGCCCTGACCTCGAACTCGGCCATCGACCTCATCACCTTCTCACCGACCGCCGCGCAACTCGGTAATGGCACCGCCGTCGCCGGCACCGGCGGCGACCTGACCGCGGGCGTGGAGACCGCGGCCGTGGTCAGCAACAGCGGCAACGTGACCTTGAATGCGACCACCACCGGTCCGCTGGTCGACGCCGCCGGCGATTCCATCCCCTATTCGCAGATCACCACCACGGCGGCCACGCTCACCTCCGGAACGGCGCTGCCGGCCCCGACGCTCGCCAATGGCGCCAGCGCCAATGTGGTGCTGACCGCCCCGAGTTCCAAGGTCATCGTGCAGGATGCGAAGTGGACCTTCGCATACGCGAACGCGAGCGTCGTGCCGACCGGTACTTACGGTGGTGTCAACACCAACGGCGGTCGCGTGGTCTACACGGCGACGATGCCGTAACCATCCGCGCAGCATCAGGCACGGCGGCAATTCCATGGGCACCTGTCGACAGGCATCCGCCCGCCCCGTTCGGCTCTTCGGGGCCGGACGGGGCACCCGCCGGGCGGCTGGCGCCGCGGTCCTCGGGGCATGGCTTGCCGCGCTGCCCGGCGGTGCCGATGCCTACACGGTGACGCTGTCACCGAAGACACCGCTCACGGTCTACCTGCAGGTCGGTGTCGGCAGCTTCACGCGCGATTACGTGAATGGCGGCCAACCACGCGACAACGGCACCATCAACCTCGTGTCGACCACCGTGGCGGCCACCGCACTGGGCAACGGCAGCCCGCAGACCATGACCACCAACAGTTCGGCGGTCAACAGCTACTTCGACGGCTTTCCGTTTTGCTCGGTGCCGTCGCAGCTGTACATCGGCGGTTTCTACCGCACGGCGGGCGGCGCGACGGCGGCGGCCACGGTCACCGCGACGGTGCCGGGCGCCCTGGTCAATCCGGCCGGAGGAAGCATTCCCTTCTCGCAAATCAGCTGGACGTCGAGCGGCAATGCCGACAGCGGCAGCGAACCGTTTCCGGCCGGCAGTTTCCTCGCGGGCGGCACGCAGACGGTGGGCGCCATGGCAAGCAACACCTGGAACGAGAGCTGCTGGAGCTTCACCTATGCCAATTCGGTGGTGCCGGCGGCCGGCACCTTCACCGGGCGCGTCACCTTCACCTTGAGCGCGCCGTGATGCGCTGCGAGCGCGCGGGTCTGGCGGGTTTTTTTTTGGCGCTGACGTTGGTCATAATCCAGCCCGGGAGCGCCGCCGCCAAGACCACGGTCATCGACGATGCGGGCAGTCAGGCGCTGCAACCGGTGGTGGATCTGCTGTGGAAGACGGCCACTCCGGTGCGCGGTCCCGACAACTCCCTGATGACCGGCACGCTGACGCTGCGAGTGCACCTCAACGTGCTGCCGTGGCTGCACCGTAACGGACGAATCTATCTCAATCTGCCGGCCCAGCCGCCCGGCCCGCTGCACGCGACTTGGACCACCCAGGGGCGTCTGGGAGCGGGCGATCTGCAATCGGGCAATCGCGTGATGATCTTCTCCGGGGTGATCAACAGCCCGAGCATCGAAGATCTGCTGACGATCACCTTCAGCGTCGACGGCCGAGTGGTTACTCGGCCGTTTCCCGTGGGCTTTCACTTCGAAATGGACGAGGACTGAAATGAACTATCGGGCTTTGACGGCACTGGTGGCGCTGCTGTTCGTGGGTGCGACCGCCGCGCGCGCACAGGGCTTCGCCGCCATCGTATCTCCGCCACGTTTCGAGCTCGCGACCAAGCCCGGCAAGGCGCTGCGCGCGGTGATCGAGATCTCCAACCGCTCCACCGCGCCGTCGAAGTACCACGTGCATACGGCGGACTGGACTCTGGGCAAGGACTACAGCGTCGAGTTCTCGGAGGCGCTGGCCGCGGACAGCTGCCGTCCCTGGGTGGCGATCGAGCGTCCGGAGGTCACCGTGCCCGGAGCGGGTACGGCGCGCTACCGCTTCGAGGTCGCGGTGCCCGCCACCGCGGAGCCCGGCGAATGCCGCTTCGCCGTGATGATCGAGGGCGCCGAACCCTCCATCGCGCACAGCCAGGGACTGGATGTGCCGGTCACGGGCCGCATCGGCGTGATCGTCTACGTCATCATCGGCGACGGCGCCCCGAAGCTGGAGATCTTCGGCCCGAGCGTGGTCAACCTGAACGGTCAGCAGGTGCCGGCGCTGCGCGTGCACAACGGCGGCAACGCCCATGGCCGTGTCGGCGGCTTCCTCAGCGGCACCGATGCGAAAGGCATCAAGTACGACTTCACGCCCTCGGACTTTCCGATTCTTCCGCATGAGGAACGGCAGGTATTCCTCACGCCCTCCACCGGTTCCAGCGATCACGCCACGATCACCTATCCGGTCGTCGTGAAGGGCACGCTCGAATGGGGTGACCAGCGAACCGAGATCAATCAGCGCTTTGAATGACCCGTGCTTTGAATGATTTCGCGTCCAATAGCCGCCGTCTCGCTCGCATTGGGGCTCTGCGGCCTCGGTCCCGGAGCCCTGCTCGCGCAGACGGCGCCGGCGGCCGCGGACGGCTCGGGCGCTGACGGGCCGGCTTCGTACCAGGATCATTTCATCGACGGCGGCAAGCTCGCTCCGGACGTGAGCGCGGGCGACACCACCAGCGACTCGGCCGGCGACCAGTTGGCCCGATCGCTGCAAGTGGACAGCGTGCTCAGCGCCCTCAGTTCGAGCGACGGCGGCGCTCCCAGTTCCGGGATCGAGAAGGGCGTGTCGGTGAAATCGCAGTGGGATACCGCCGGCTGGGGCGCCTGGTCACTGGACGCCTCCGGCTACACCGGGGGCGGGGGTCCCGGAGGGGCGCAGTCGCCAAGCGGCGAGTTGTTCACCCTGCGGGAACGGGCAATGCCCTTCGACGGTGGCTGGCAGGCGGACGCGACGCTCGGCGATCTCAATGCCCCGGACATCGCGCTCGCGCGCCAGCAGCCGCGATTCTTTCTGCCCACGGCGCCGCTGCAGGGCGCGAGCACCGAGTGGCGCGGGCCGGACGGCTTGCAGTTCGTGGCAGGGGCCGGCGACCCGGGTCTGTACGACGGCATTGCCGTCCCCGGATTTCAGACTCTGGGAGGTCAGACGGCGACCGCCGGCGCGCAATGGTCGCCGAGCGGCAACTGGACGTTTGGCGGCCAGTTCGTCGACGCCCGCGGCGTGAATCTTTCGGCAGGCCCCTTGCTGGAGACGGGTGCCACGGTGAATTCCACCACCAGCCTGTTGACCACCGCCTGGCATGATCAGAACGCGCGCGTGCAGTTCAATCTGTTGGACGGCGGCATCAGCGGCACCGGCAATTCACTGGGTGAATGGGTGGACGGGTCGTGGACCGAGGGCCGCGTCTCCCAGGCCGCCGGCTTGTTCCGCATAGACCCCAACCTCACCTGGGGCAATCAGCTGATATCGAATGATGTGCAGGGCGGCTACTACCGCTACGGATACCAGGCGCCGCGGTGGATCGCCGATTTCGGCATCGATGAGGCCCACTCGGTTTCGAGCATCGGCAGCAGCACCACCTACCTGACCAGCGACGGTCGGTACCAGGTTTCTCGCGACTGGGGCGTGGGCGGCGTGGCGAACGTCAGTCAGACCAATGGCGGTTCGGCATGGTCCGCCGAGTCGTACATCGATCACGCGAGCACCTGGGGCAGCAGTCGTGTGCAAGCGGATCTGGCCGCAACGCCCACCGGACGCGATGCGTCGTTCACCCTCGATCAGGCCTGGTCGAAGATCGCCGGATTGAGGCTCGATACGCAGGTCGGCATGGCCCGCATCACCGGCGCACCGATCAACAACGTGCTGCAGAACAGCACCGTGCTGACCCTGGGGATGAATGGTGGGGGGCAAATCACCTCGAGAATCGGTGTGCAGGGAAACGTGCAGTGGAACCGGGCGGTCTCCGGCGTCGCCGCACCCGGTACCGCGACCAATGTCTCCTTGACCTGGCAGGTGGCCGCCCAGTGGCAACTGCTCGCCACCGTATACGACAGCCGCATCGGCTCCTGGATACCGCCCGTGGTGGCCTCCCCCCTGGCGCCGCCGGGATCGAACGTGATCCCCGCGGTTCAAGAGCGTGGCGTGTTTCTCACCCTTCGCTACCAACGCGCCTCGGGTTCTCGATTCGCGCCGCTCGGGGGCATGCCCGGGTCCGGAGCGGGCGACATCTCGGGCAGCGTGTACCTCGATGCGAACGCCAATGGAAAATTCGATGCCGGCGAGGTCGGTGCCGCCAACGTGACCGTGGTGCTGGACGGGCGCTTCTCCCTGCGCACCGACGCCAACGGCCGGTTCGACTTCCCCGCGGTCGCCGCCGGGCACCACGTGATTACCGTGATTTCGGACAATCTGCCCCTGCCCTGGGCCATGCTCAATGAGGGGCGCACCGAGGTGGATGTGGGCACCCGCAGTCACACCGAGGTCTACCTCGGCGCGCAACGCAGCCACTGAGCAGGGTGGTCGGTAACCGCCAAGCGGTCGCGTGGAACTGGTGGGCGGGTCGCTTATCCCCGAAGATTCCGCCGACGGCGGTCCGAAAGCGACATCAAAGGCAACTCCGTCGGCGGAGTCTCCACGATGGATGATGACAGCGGGAATCAAGCGGCGACCGCGCGCAACCAGGAATTTCTGCAGCGTCTGTTCGAGGGCAGCAGCGACGGCATACTGCACACCTCGACCGATGGAAGGATATTGCGGGCCAACCGAACCGCCTGCGAAATGCTGGGACGCACGGAACAGGAGTTGCAGCGGATCGGCCGGGCGGGCATCGTCGATGCCGAGAACCCGGAGACCCGGGCCTTGATTGACGACCGGCATCGCCTGGGTTCGGTCCGCCGCGAACTCGATTTGCGGCGCGGCGATGGCTCGCTGTTTCCCTGCGAAGTCACCACCGCCGAATATGGGGGCGCCGATGGCGTCTCCTATGCCCTGGCCATCCTGCGGGACATCACCGAGCGGCGCCGCGCGGAGCGCAGCTTGCGCGAGAGCGAAGCGCGGTTTCGCAAGGTCATCGAGGTCTCTCCCGTACCCTTCGTGCTCGGCGACGCCCATGGGCATCTGGTGTACATCAATCCGGCCTTCGAGAGCACGTTCGGCTTTGCACTCGAGGAAATCCCGACGGCCGTCGAGTGGTGGGAGCACGCCTACCCGGACCCCGCCTATCGGCATTATGTCGCGACGTCATGGGAGCGGCGGTTGGAGGAATCCCTGCAAAATGATCGACCCTTCGAACACATGGAGGTGGTCATTCGCTGCAAGGACGGATCGGATCGCAATGTGGTCGCCTTCGCCGTCGGACTCGAGGGCCTCGAGACGGTTACGCATCTGGCCATCCTGTTCGACGTCACCGAACAGCGCCGCCTCGAGCGCCGGGTGATGGAGGCCGCCGCCTTCGAGCGCCACCGGCTCGGCATGGACCTTCATGATGGGCTCGGGCATCAATTGACCAGTCTGTCCCTGCTGCTGGCCGACCTGGCGCGCGCCGCCGGCAACCGGGAGGCGAGCGCAGTACAGCAGGAGTTGTCGCGGCTCGGCCGCATGGCCGCCGAGTGCGTCGGCAGCGCGCGCTCGATCGCCCATGGACTGTGCCCGATCGAATTGGGCGGCGGTGGCCTGTACCAGGCGCTGCGGCGGCTGGCGAATTCCGAGGGGCTGCCCGCGGGGCTGACCGTGCGTGTGGAGTTGGCGGAATTGGCGCAGGCCGACATCCATCAATCGGTGGCCGAACCGGTATACCGCATCGTTCAGGAGGCCTTGGGCAATGCCGTGAAGCACGGTCAGGCTCGCGAGGTGTTGATCAGCGGCCGCCTGTCCAAGGATGCGCTGATGCTGCAGGTTGCCGACAATGGCCGCGGACTGACCCAGGGGGCACAGTCCGGCGGTTTCGGGCTGAATATCATGCGCTACCGTGCGCATGCGCTCGGCGGGCGGGTCGACATCGAGAGTCCGGCCACCGGCGGCACCATCGTGACCTGCGTTTGTCCGCTGCTGGCGAGTCGCGGCGCCGCCATCATTTCCTGAGGCGCCAGGCGCATGGCACGCGCCCGGCCGAGAATGGGTTCAGGCGGTGCTCCCGGTTGCCCTTTGCACCAGCCAAGCCGCCGCCACGGCGGCGATCAACGCCGAGCCCCACGGAAGAACGCCCCGGCGGTACAGGGGCGTACGGCGCATCGCGTAAATCACCGGCATCACCGCCGCGACCACCGTCAACTGTCCGGTTTCGATGCCGAGATTGAAGGCAAACAGCGACAGGGCCCTGGCGCCGGTGGGCAATCCCATATCGCTCAGCACCGAGGCGAAGCCGAAGCCGTGTAGAAGACCGAACAGAAAGGCGATGCGTGCCCGGCCGTGCGTGATCACCGGAAACACATTGTTGAGGGCGGCAATCACTATCGAGGCGGCGATCACCGATTCGGTGAAGCGGCCCGGCAGTCTGACCACCCCGAGCGCGGCCAGACTCAGGGTGAGGGAGTGTGCCAGGGTAAACGCCGTGACGATGCGCACCACGTCGAGGGCGGCCGCGCGGCCGTCGCGGACCGGCTGCCAATCCCGGGCTTTGCGCAGCAGCACCGCGGGCAACAGCAGCGATATCAGGAACAGCAAATGGTCGACGCCACTCAATATATGGCGCACACCGGCCCGGAAGTAGTCCGCGAAGGTGCGCCAGCGCGAAGGCATCGCCAGATCGAAAGTGTCCCCGGCATGCAGTCCGCCCAGCACGGCGGCCTGGGTTTCGCCACCGTAGCTGAGCTTCAGCAGACCGCGATGGGAGGGGTCGATTCCCTCCATCAACCGATAGCGCAGCGTCAATCGCCGCACCGGCGTCGGACAACGGGCCGCGAAGGGCAGCCATGCATAGTTGCCGTCGCTGCGATCGTCGACCTCGATGTTGCCCAGCTCGAGGCTGCAGGCGACGCCTTGTGCGCGAAAGCCCAGATGCGCGGCGACATAGTCGGCGAGCCGCGGTCCGGCCGATCGCAACTCGCCCCAGGTGACCTGGCCATCGCGGTCCGCGTCGACCCCGACGGCGAGTTCCGCATCGCGCACGGAGAACTCCACCGCACCGTCGATCATGGCGCCGGACACCGTGGCCGATATGAAACTGTTGCTCGCGACATGTGCGCTCGCGGCCTGAGCCGCAAGGCAAATCACTACGCCCGCCAGAATTCGCCCCATGCTCATCCGCGTCCGCTGGCATCCGCCGCCACCTCCCGCAGCCTGGCGTCCTCCAGCCCCTGGGCGGTGAGAAATTCCCATGCCGGCTTGGCGGCATCGGGCCGATGCGCCGCCCGGGCGGGGCCGCACAGGATGAACACGGAGGGGGGTT
>VFSW01005061.1_pt1 | contig 19576 bp, 16 predicted proteins | sample 5358111 | NCBI WGS metagenome assembly VFSW01 (sample SAMN11554181, study PRJNA540505) | mine drainage metagenome | isolation source: sediment from site ElyBrook_90M | place: USA: Ely Copper Mine, Vershire, VT | collected 2017 | reverse complement strand
CATGCCAATGAATCCCAGCGACTCCACCACGGTTACGCTGATCTTGCGGATACGCTGCTCATCGTCGACGATGAGCAGCCGAATGCGGAGCTCTTCTTTGGCCAAACCCTGAGTCAAACTGGTGGTCAAACTACTCTTCACTGCGCTCTCCCTAACGTCCTGGACACGACGTCAATAAACTGCTGAACCCGGAACGGCTTTTCCACACATGGCGCGCCGGTCTCGCGCAGGGTGGCCACGGTCTCTTCGTTGGCGATATCGCCGGTGATGAAAATAATCCTGGAAACCAGGTCGGGCCGGTGGCGGGAGACCCAGGCGTGAACCTGGGCGCCGTCGACGCCGCCGGGCGTTCGCATGTCAGAGACGATGCCGAGGAAGCTGCCATTTTCGAGCAGGGGTAGCGCATCGGCGCCGCACTCGCAGCACACCACGGGATATCCACTGCGCTCGAGAGCGGCTTGCACGTAGGCCATGACGGCAGGTTCGTCTTCGATCAGCAAGACGGGCAGCGGAGCGGGTTTGAACGCGGGAAGGCTCATGTGGGCATGGCTCCTGCGGCCGCGCTGACAGAGACAGCCCGGCCAGTTGCGGGAAGACGGACAATGAAGGTGGCGCCTTGTCCGTCTGTGTTGTTGTGGCAAAGAATCTCGCCGCCGTGTTCCTTGACGATGCCATAGCAGATGCTCAGGCCAAGGCCGGTGCCTTTGCCAACCTCTTTGGTGGTAAAGAACGGGTCGAAGATACGGTCGGGCTGATCGATTCCGTGGCCGTTGTCGCAAAACGAGACCTCGACAGTCTCACCACGCCCGGCGGTCATGATCTCGATGCGCGCGGGACGGCCAATTTCATGCACGGCGTCATAGGCGTTGTTCAGAATATTGAGGAAGACCTGCTGCAATTGGTGGGCGTCGCCAACCACTTCGGGCAAGCCTTCGTCCAGGTGCTCGACGACGTCGATGCCGTGGCTGGTGAAATCGTAGGAGCGGAGCTGGAGGGTGCGGCGGAGCACGGAATTCAATTGCACCGGGTTGCGCTGCGGCGGCATCTGGCGGGCGAAACTCAACAGATTCTGCACGATCTGCTTGGTGCGCTGCGCCTCTTGCAGAATGATCCGTAAGTCCTTGCGGACGCTTTCCGGCAGGTCAGGACTCTCCATGAGAAGATCCGCGAAACCAAGGATGGCGGTGAGCGGGTTGTTGACCTCATGGGCTACTCCCGAAACCAGCTGTCCGACCGCGGCCATCTTTTCCTGGTGGACCAACTTGCCGCGCAGAACGCTCGAGTCGGTGATGTCGGTGAGCACGGCGACGATGCTCACCACGTTGCCCGCCTCGTCGCGCATGGGACTGAGATTGGCCGAGAATTGGCCGGGCGGACCCTGGCCCCGGACGATCTGCAGCTCCAGGTTATCGACCTGCTGGCCGCTGAGCGTGTTGCGGATGGCCTCGGACAGCGCAAAAACATAGGCTGGCGCGGCCAGGGCGATCAAAGGACGGCCCAGCAGGTCGCGCTGTTCGAAGCCCGCGTCACTCCAGCGCCGGTTGGAGTAGCTGATCAGTCCGGCGGTGTCGGCCACCAGTATCAGGCTCTGCGTGTTGTTGAGAATCTTGCTGGAGAAATCGCGCTCGCGGTGCAACTCGGACTGGTAGGCGCGCAGGCCGGTCACGTCGAGCATCAGGCCGCGGATTTGCGTCAACTGGCCGAGATTGTCATACAGGCCGAAAGCGTTGATCAGCACATGGATAGGAAGGCCATTCTTGCGGCGCAGGGTCGCTTCAAAATTGCGCAAGTGGCCGTGCTCTTTCATCACCGCGGCATGCTGCAGATTCTGGTCGGAAGAAAGGTAAAGCTGCGACGGAATATCCACTTGCAGCAGTTCTTCGCGGCTGGCGTAGCCCAGCATGCGGACCATGGCGTCGTTCACTTCAATAAAGCGGCCCGCCGGAGTGCTGAAGAAAAGTCCTTCCTGAATGTTGTCGAACAGTTCCCGGTAACGGCGCTCTGCCTCACGCCGGTCGGTGATGTCCTTCAGCACGTGAATGGTCTGCACCCCCTCGCTTGATGCCCCCTGAACCCGCGAGGTCGAAACCAGATAAGTATGGTCGAAGACCGGATGCACGAACTCGTCGCTGTCGTCCGACATGGAACGGCAGAAGGGACAGGAGTAGGAGGCAACGTCGCCGGTCAAGGCCATCAGGGCGCGCATGTTCACGCCGATCAGCTCGCTGGGGGGGACGCCGATCAAGGTAGCCAGGGAACGATTCACGCGCAGAACTTTATCTGACTCGTCATGCGCCACGATGAAATCGGTGATGGCATCGAAAATTTCCAGCCAGTGTTGATTGGACTGCTCCACGGCGGTGAAAAGACGGGCATTCTCCAGCGCCATGGCGGCATGGCTGGCCATGGCTTCGAGGAAGGCGCGATCCTCTGGGCCCAACGGACGGGAGCGGTCCGCCAGGCAAAGCATTCCGGCCAGCTCGCCGTTGGATCCGGGTAAGCGTACCGCCGTGCAGTCGCCCCAGCCGGTGGACGTGGCAACTTCAGCGCCCAACAGCTCCACGGCCGAACCCGAGACGATAGGTTCCGCATGCCGGGGGGCGAGGTCGGCAACGGCTTCCCGCAGCTTGCTTTCCAGCGCGCGCTGCGAACGAGAAGCGTTGGCGGCGCCGGATGGGACCGAACCCGATGGGACCAGCGCGACTTCATTCTTGGCTTCCAGCGCAGCGCCTGCAAGTCCGGGACCTGAAAGTCCTGCGTGTTCTTGCAGTTCCGGGCGTTGGTCATGGAGAGATGCAGGGGCCGGATCAGGGTAGAAAGCCACGGTCTGAGGGCGTCCATCCTGGAACAGAACCAGCGCGCCGCCATGAGCCGTGGTCAGTTCCGCGGCCCGGCAGACGAATCGCCGCGCGAAGTCCGGCAAACGCAGCACGCTGTTGATTTCGCGGGCCAGTTCGATCAGGGTCTCAGCGCGGCGACGGTGCTGCTCGGAAAGGTGCAGATTGCGCGCCACCTCGAGAACCACGGCAACCTGATTTCCCAGAGCCCGGGCGCGACGAATATCCTCCTGAGCGATGCCCGTACCGTCGAGACGATCGAGCACTCCGAACATGCCCAGCACTTCTCCGGCCGCCCCCAACAAAGGAACCGCCAGAAACTGGTGTACTTCGTACTTGAGGACTACATCGAGGTTCACGCCTGGAGTCTTGCCGGCCTCGTCGGTCCAAAACACTTCTTTGGAACGCAGGGCTCGCGTGGCAATGCCCTCGGGAAAAATCTCTTCCACGCGCCGAGGCTCGCCCTTGTTGACTCCGTAGCGAATGTGAAACGCGCCCGCTTCGTAGAGCGCGATGAAGCATCGGCCGAATCCCAGAAAATCCGCCGCCCGGACCACAAACGCCTGCAGAAATTGTTCGAGGTCGCCGCTCGCGCTCAAGGTCGACGATATTTCGAGCAGTTGATGGAGTTCGTGAGCCTGGGCATGCGCGGTGGCGTAGAGCTCCGCATGCGCCACTGCCACGGCTCCGAAGCCCGCAATGGCCGCAACCAGGGATTTTTCTTCCGCGGTAAATACTCCTTCATGCCGCGGATACACCAGAATCGCTCCCCGCGTGCGTGAGGTGCGCAGCGGAGCCGCAATCAGCATTCCCGGTGAAACCAGGCTTCCTAGGGAATGGACATCGGTGCCGATCGAGAGCGTGATTGGTTCCCCCGCAGCCACCGCGCGTTGGGCGAGATCGGCGGCAAAGCGAATCGTCTTCCGGTCGTGGCGGGCGCGGATCGAGTTCGCCAGCTGCGGAGTCTCAGCCGAAACCGCACGCAGCTCGAACGGGCCTTCCCGGCCAAGCAACACGCATACCAGCTGGGCGCGGAGCAGCAGGCGAAGCCGGTCCGCCAACGCTTCGATCACCGCGGATACATCCGGCGTCCCGTGCAGGACATGGGCAACATCGGCCAGAATCTCAGCCCGGCGGCGTTCTTCGCGGGAGGCTTCCGTGAGCCGAGTCGCTTCCAGCAGGCTTCCCAGTTGGCCCGCCAGGATGGTGGCTTTGGCCACCATATCGTCGTTGAAAAAATTCTCGTCCTGGTCGTTCAGGAAGGTGACCGCGCCGATCACTTCGTTGAACACAACCAGCGGGGCAGCCATCAGGGACCTGGCCTGGAACTTGGCGGCCTCGGGAAAAGCGGTAGCGCTCACCTGATTGGCGAAGGCTGTCCGCCGGCGGCGCACCGCCTCCGCCGTGATCGCGCTGTCCAGGGGGCGGAGACGGAGGCCCACGAAGAGCTCCGCCAGCTTGCCGTCGCCCTGTTGTCCGATCAGTTCATCCTCGGAGCGGCAGCGCCAAAAATAGACCCCCGCGACCTGAAAAAATTCCCGCGCAGCCCGGCAGAAAAACTGGATAAGAGCTCCGGCATCGGGCCCCTCGCTGGCCCTTGCTGCCAGACGTAGAAGAAGCTTCTGGAACAGCTCGTCGGAACCCGAAGAGGTGATGGTTTCGAGCGCGGGCATCGCGTTGCCGCCGAAGGGCTTGAGCGAGTCACCCATGGCGGATGGAGTAGGTTCGTGATTCACAAGTTATTGAATATAAGGGGAAACTACGCTGCGATCTCAATTTGAGTCAAGTGAAATGGGTAGTACAGGTGCCGTACTGTGAACAGGACTATTCATCTGACACAACAGACAAAGGAGTGTATCACAATGAGAAGTGACAGGGCAGGAGCGGCTTGGAGTAGACTCCGAGCGCAGCAGAGGCGTGCGCAATGTTCAATCATTTTTGGTTATTCCTACAGGCGGTCTGGGGTCACGCAGTTACTTTAGCGGCGGGGTGCATTGTCACTGTTGTGCTGGGAATCATAGAAAAGCGAGTACTGAAGCGCCCCATCTCTTTACGAGTCGAAATAGGGATTCTGCTCGCCTTTGTCTTTTTTGCCTGTTTTCAGGCGTGGCAAGATGAGTACGAAAGAGCCCAGAAGGTTCCAACTGTGCCGACTATACAGGTAACGATACCCCCAATCGTTATTCCCCCGGCACAGGTCGTAGTCACTCCATCCACCCCATCACAAGCCGCAGCCCCCAAAAGGGGAGTTCTTGCCGAATTTGAGAATATGAGTAATGATGAGCTTTCAGTGCGGGCGTTAGCCTTTGTTGCGAAGCTAAGAAATTTCCTGAACGACTATGCGGATCAGCAGGCGACTCATAGTCTGGCGATCCCCAGGCCCCCCTGGGTTGGCAGAACGCCAACTGAGGAGGAAAAAAAGACATTCGACCAAGTTTGGAATACCTGGAATAGCGATACGTTGCGACTTTATCAACGAGAACATTACGAGTTCGATGCACAGTATCAAGTCGATGCGGCTAGACTTAGAGATGCGATGTTGGAACGTCTGCCGTATGGAAGTCGCGGTCAGTATTATCCCGACTACGAAGTCGGCGCTCACACTACAACCTTTGAGTTGGCTTATATTGCTGCTGATCTGCAGCGACTTGCCAATGAAGTTAAAGCCTTATCTCAAGAAAAGAAGAAGTGAAACCTGAGTACAACTTTATTGAACAGGAGATTGAAAGAGTCTGTTCTCCTCAGTCTTAGGTTTTCCATCCCTCAATCGATACTCGCCGGGAGCAATGCGCTCAAATTTTTCGCTTCGCACAATCACATTGTGGGTAATATTGGTCGAGTTTTTTGTATCCCGCATGACCCCCGCACGGATCATCAGACGCTTCGCATCCTGCGCCTTGACGACTCCTCCCTGATGCTTCGCGATTGCGATGACGGCCTGGAGTTGCGTAAGGTGGCGTAATTTTCCAACCGGGAAATCTGCCCCTAGAGATTGCGGGTGCGCGACTATAGGGGATTCCGTTTCCTTTTCTAGCATACGAATTGTGGCGTTCAGGTGCTCCAATGTTTTCTCAAGGCATCCAATATCATCCATTAGATACTGCCTCTTGGCCTTCAGATAAATCAACGTTTCTTCCCGTGTTTGCATGATGAGTCTCCCTTCGGTGCGTATACCTCTTTTTGTTAAGGCCCTACAACTTTTTCTACTTGACAACCCAAATTACGTCTGTTGCACGATTGGAACTGGAAAGTTAGGAGGGTGGGGGAGTCCAACCCCACCGTGATTGCGCACGGTAACCGTTTATAAGACGGGGTCCCGAGCAACGGGTTTCACCCTCCGCAAATGGAAAACGGCTCTGTCACGGTTTTGGACGCCGCAACAGAACTCGCCGTTCTCCAATTGATCAGCGTCTGGTCGAAGGTTTCGTTCTGAGGAGGACCGATCTTCTGCCAGACGCTTTCATATTACCCCCGCATTCAACTACACTCCATACATCGGTGTAATCAAAGAATTGATGGCGGCCAGAAGAAATTTTGATTGGTGCATTTAGCAAAGATTATGCGAACGGATAAAGGCCAATTCGACGAAGTTCTCCGACGCATGCTGGAAAAGCCCCCGCAGAAAACCTCTGAAATAAAGGCCCCGAAGAAGCAGCCTAAGCCCGCTCAGAAGTGAGCGTATCGAACGTGAGCGGCGGGAACTGCGCGAGACGGCGCACAGTCTCTATGAATGCGTTCGGATCGGCGCGGCGGTTGAACCTGTAAGAAAACTCATTCAAATACTTCTGCAAGTGCTTTATTGAAATCTGATGGAACTGGCCTATGACGCCACGTTTCAGCAGAGAGAACGCGGATTCAATCGAGTTCGTGTGAACGTTGCCGCGCACGTATTCCCCTGCGCTGTGGCGCACTACGTGATGTTTCCCAGAATCCTTGAGCACTGAGATAGCGGAACTGGATTCATCGGTCATGACATATTGCGTTTTCGCCATCTCAATATTCTGTTCGATGATCTTCCTCCAGGTCACGGCGCTGCGATCATCAGCCCGAATGAAACGTACTGGTCCTTTGCGTTCCCGAAGGCCGATCACCAAGTCTTTGTTCTTCAGTTTCCCTTTGTGGCCGCGCTGTTTTCCGCCGATGTAGGTTTCGTCGATCTCGACCGTTCCGCCCATCAGAGGCAATGCCCCTTCGCGCATGGACTCTCGAATGCGATGGTTTAGATACCACGCCGTCTTGTAGCCGCCGATGTTCAAATCACGCTGTAATTGCTTTGCAGATAAGCCCTTCTTTGCGTTCAGAATAAGCGCCACGGCGTGAAACCAAACTATCAAGGGCAAATGGGTATCGTGGAACAGCGTGCCAGACGTGGGGCTGAATTGCATGCGACAGGTTTTCCCGCCACACAGAAAGAACCACTTGCGCGTGTTCTTCCCGCGCTTGTCTAGGCTGCGCTCTACCTTCGTGATCTCCTTGCAGCCGCACTCAGGGCAGCGCACAACGCCATCCGGCCAGCGCATTTGCTGGAGATAAGCCAAACATTGTTCGTCGGTTGCGAACTTCTCGCTGATCTCTCGGATGTCCATAACGGCATATTCTCATAAAGATTCATTTGTGTCAAGTGAATAATGCTGACTGTGAAATCTCAAGCTACACTTGAGAATTAAGTCTCATGATGAGAAACCCCAAGCCCCAAGCGGTTCATGAGACAAACCCAACCTTTCAGGCTCGCCCATTGGGTCTCATCATGTGGGGTTAAGTCTTTTATTTATAGAGAGATCGGCAATGTGACTTTGGTTTTTTGAGGAACGGTTCGGTGGCCCCGCTTTTGCACGGGTCATGCTTCACCACGCTTTCCGCCTGGGGGGAGGACCTGTGTCTCAACGAACGACTGCAGCTTTGTTAGCGACTCTGGCTTTGGCACCGGTAGCAGGATCGGCGATCGCGCACGCCCAAGCGCAAACGCAAACTGCGCAGAGCGAAGAGATGTTGCGGCGGGCTAAGACCAGAGTGCAACCGGCCTATCCTGACCTAGCACGCAAGATGAACATCACGGGTACGGTCAAGATCGAAGTAACGGTTTCCCCAAACGGGACCGTGAAAGAAGCCCGGGTTGTGGGCGGTCACCCAGTGCTGTCCAGCGCCGCCCTGGATGCGGCCAAGAAATGGCGTTTTGAACCGTCTCCAGTAGAGAGCACGGGCATCATCGACTTCAAGTTCGAGCCGCGGTAGTCGCGTCGCCCGCGGAGGAGAAACTGTAATGACGATTGGCAAGAAGCTCTACATGAACTTCGGAATCATCCTGACGATGGTGGTGGTGCTGTTCCTCGTCAACCTGCTGGCAGTGCAAAGGGAACATTCAGCCAAGGCGGCGGCGGCATCGTCGCTGGAACTGGCCGACGCCACCAACGCCGAGCGCTTCCAGATGATGCAGAATCGCCTCTATCTGAGCAACTACCTGCTCAGCGGCGACACGCGCGAAGTGGACCGCATGAACGAGGGCGTCCGCCAGCTCGCACAGAAGCTCGAAGAAAGCAAGTCTCTCGCCAATTCCGACCAGGAGAAATCCGCGCTCGCCCGGGTGCAGCAACTAGAGACTGCCTGGGCTCGGGAGTTTGCCCAGCCCTTGATCGACAAGCGCAAAGATGTGGACTCCGGCAATGCCACCGTGGCGGAACTGCAAATCTATTACTTGCAGAAGGATGCATCGTCCTGGGTAAAGAATTCCACCGACGCCCTCGACCTGGCGGACGGCGAAAACCGCAAGCTGGTGGACATCCGGCGCAAATCGGATGAGACGGCCAGCACCCTGACCATACTGTTTTCTGTAATCAGCACTCTCATCGCCCTGGGCCTGGGCCTGGTGATTGCCTATCGCACCGCCAAGTCGATCACCGAACCGCTGACCAACTTGATGAAGGTGGCCCGGCAAATCGGCGACACCGGAGACCTGGAACACACCATCGATCTCAAACAAGAGGACGAGATCGGAGAACTGGCTCGGACATTCTCCAAGATGGTCATTTACCTGAAGGAGATGGCGGCGGTTTCCGAGTCCCTGGCGGGCGGCGACCTGACAGTGGAAGTGAAGCCGCGCTCCACCCACGACACTCTGGGCAACGCGTTCGCGCGCATGGTGGAAGGCCTGGCGGGCCTGGTGCGGAGCGTTCGCGACGCCTCCACGCAGGTGGCCAGCGCTTCCAACCAGGTAGCCGGCGCCTCCGACGATTCGGCCAAGGTCGGGTTACAGGCATCTTCCGCCATCGACGAAGTCACCAGCACCATGCACGAAATGAGCGTCAACGTGCAGAACATGGTGAAGAGCACGCAGGTGCAGGCTTCCAGCGTCAGCGAGACTTCGGCCTCCATCGACCAGATGGTGGCGTCCATTCAGCGCGTAGCCGACACCGCAAAGGTCCTGCTCGACATTTCCAACCGTTCGCGCGAGGAAGTGCACAGCGGCATCGCGACCATGGAAAAGGCCACGGAAGGCCTGACCAAGATCAACACCACCATCAACTCCTCGGGAGAAATCATCGGAGCTCTGGGACAACGCGCCGACGATATCGGAAAGATCATCGAAGTCATCGACGACCTGGCCGAGCAGACCAACCTGCTGGCCCTGAACGCCGCCATCGAAGCGGCGCGCGCCGGCGAGCACGGTCTGGGCTTCGCCGTAGTGGCCGACGAAGTCCGCAAGCTGGCGGAAAAGTCAGCCCAGTCCACCAAGGAGATTTCCGAGCTGATCCAGAGCATTCAGAAAGAAGCGCGCAAGGCCGTCGAAAACATGGAACGCTCGACCGGCATTGTGAACGAAGGCCTGGAGCTGGGCGGAGACTTGAACGGCGCCCTGCACAAAATCTCGAACGTGGTCACCGAAGTCTACAAGTTTGCCCAGGAAATCGGCGCGGCCACCAACGAGCAGTCGCATGGCTCGTCGCAGATTGCTCGCGCTACCACGCGGCTCAACGAAATCACTCACGAAATCAACTCCGCGGTGGAAGAGCAGGCCTCCGGCGCGCAAGCGGTGGTCAAGGCCATGGAGCGCATGCGCGAATTGGTCCAGCAGTCCACTTCTGGTTCGACCGAACTGGCGGCGTCTTCGGAACAAATGTCCAAGATGTCGCGCGGCCTGCTCGAGTTCATGGACCGCTTCGCGCTGCAGGACTCTTCGCCCCGCAACAATGGGCGCGACGAGCATCCGCAGGCGCGCCGGGCATCCGCCGGAGCACAGTACTAGCGCATTCTGGACGACATTTCCGGAAATGCGGCTGAGGGAAACCTTCTAAGAAGCTTTCGAAGAAACTATGAATCGCGAACTCCATATCGTGGGCTTTCAGGTGGGCCGGGAAACTTATGGCGTGCCCATCACTTCCCTGCACGAGATTGTGCGGGTCCCCGAGATCACGGCCGTTCCGGATGCTCCTGATTATCTGGAAGGTGTGATCAACCTGCGGGGAAAAATCGTATCGGTCATGGACCTGCGCAAGCGCTTCGGAGAAAAGCACGCGTCCCTGACCAAGCGTAACCGCATTCTGGTGGTCGAGCACTCCGGAAGGCTGGCCGGACTGATTGTGGATTCGGCCTCCGAAGTACTGAAGATTCCTGCCGACGACGTGGAAGCTCCGCCGGCTGTGTTTCAGGACGGTGGCTTGAACTGCGTCACCGGACTGGGCAAGGTCCAGGGACGGCTGGTGGTGTTGCTGGACATGAGCAAACTGCTGGCTCCAGGCAGCCTGCACGTGGGCGGCGCAACCGCCGAGGCCCAGCCGGCAGCCAAGGAACACAAGGCAGCAGGTAAAGCCGAAGCGCGGGGCGCGTCGGCACGGTAAGCGATCCGCATCAGGTTGTTGCTGGGCACGAATTCAGCGTTGAACGAGAACAAAGCATGGGCACATCTGGAGCGGCACCTGCTCCCTTATTGACGGACGCGGAACTGAAGCTGTTGCAGGCGCTCGTCTATCAGGAGTGCGGCATGCACTTTGACGAACGCCGCACCCATTTCCTGCAGGACCGCCTGCTGCGCCGGTTGAAGGAGTGCCGGGTGGACTCCTTTTACTCCTACTACCGGCTTCTGATCAGCCCGCAAGGCAAGGATGAACTCGCCAAGCTGCTGGAAAACCTGACCGTCAACGAAACCAGCTTCTTCCGGCATAAGGCCCAGCTCGATCTTTTCCAGAAGCACATCTTCGAGGACTTACTGAAGCAGAAACAGGCACGGCGCGACTATTCCATCCGGGTATGGAGCGCGGGCTGTTCCACCGGCCAGGAAGCGTACACGCTGGCCATGCTGGTCACCGATGCGCTGGCCTATTACTACCTGCGCAACCCGCTGCCCCTGGACATGCCTCTGCCCAAGCCACTGGTGCCACCACCCTGGCGGGTGGAAATCCTGGCCAGCGACATCAGCTATTCGGTGCTGCGGGCCGGACAAGACGGGACTTATAGCGAGACCCAGATGTCCTCGGTGGATTACGCCTACCGCCTGCGCTACTTCGACAAAGTGGGAGAGCGCTACGCGGTGAAAAAAGCGCTGAAAGAAATGGTGCACTTCGACTTTCACAATCTGAAAACCGAATACCTGCCACAGCGCAATGACGTGATCTTCTGCCGGAACGTGATGATGTACTTCGATGAAGCGGAACAGAAGCGGCTGATCGAAAAGTTTTACCGCTGCTTGAACGTCCACGGCTACCTGTTCGTGGGCCACGCGGAGAGTCTGCTGGGCATCACCAAGAAGTTCCAGATGGTGCACAAAGACAGCGGAACCGCGTACCAGCGGGTTGAGGTGAAGGACTAACGCATGGCGAATGCCCCCGATGAGCGCGGAGCGGAACTGCGGGAACTGTTTTTTGAGACCTCGCAGGAACTGCTGCAGGCGCTGAACGAAGAAGCGCTGAAGCTGGAGAAAAAGCCCGGCGACGAAGAAATCGTCCGCGGCATCCGGCGCACGGTGCACACCCTGAAGGGTGACTCCGCGGCTTGTGGCCTGCGCGAGTTGAGCGAACTTGCCCACCAGTTCGAGGACGCGCTCTCTCTGGAAGAGGCGGCCACGCAGACAGCCGTGGCCGAGATCGCCTTCACCGCGGCGGACGTGTTTACCGCGATGATCGCAGCTTACCGCAAGGGAACCAAGCTGCCGGGAACGGCCAGCCTGCGCAAGAAAATTCAGGAATTGACCTCGCTGCCGGCGGGAAAGAAAACGCGCCGCAAGAAGACAGCGAAGGCGGAGCCCGCAGCCAAGCGAAGCAGTTGGACGGAATACGAAAAGCTCGCCATCGTGCGGGGGCAGGCCAGCGGGCTGGCGGTCTACCACGTGGTGGTGAAGATTGATCCGCATTGCGCCATGCCGATTGCCGGACGGCAACTCATCCAAAATGCCATTAGCGGCATGGGCCAGGTACTGGCGGTTCGTCCGAATGCCAAGTCTCCGGCAGCCACCAAGCAGGTCGAGTTCGTGCTGGCCACCGAGGCACTCCCCGAAGCGATTGCCGCCAAGGGGCGCATTCCCACCATCGCGGAAGAAGTTACGGTGGAGCTGATGCATGCGGCGAATACGGCCGCGGAGAAGTCTCTCGCTGAGCCGGAAACCTTCGCCGCGGAAGCCCCGGCGGACGCGCAGAAGGAGATCGAAGCAGACACGCCGGCAGCGGCCGAGACCAGCCCTACCTACACTGCGCTGGAAAATATTTTGCGGGTGGAAGCGGGACGCATTGACAGCGTGCTCAACCTGGTGGGCGAACTGATCATTGGAAAATCCATGCTGCAGCAGGCGCTCAACGAATTCTCCAAGCGCTACCCGAAAGAGCTGCTGCGCGGCAAATTCGCCGACGCCATGGGCTTTCAGGCCCGCGTCTTAAACGATCTGCAACGCTCGGTGATGAAGATCCGCATGGTGCCGGTGGAACAGTTGTTTCGCCGCTTTCCGCGCATGGTGCGCGATGTTTCGCGGCAGTGCGGCCGCGAAGTCGAACTGGTGCTGAGCGGGCAGGAAACGGACCTCGACAAAGGGATTCTCGACGCCATTGCCGAGCCCCTAACGCATCTGGTGCGCAACGCCGTCAGCCACGGCATTGAATCGCCCGAGGAACGCACCCGGGCCGGCAAACCGCCGCGCGGCGTCGTCAAGCTCAATGCCTATCACCAGGGCAATCAGGTGATTGTAGAGGTCAGCGACGACGGGCGCGGCATCGATGCCCAGAAAATTCGCGCCAAGGCCATCGAACTGGGCATGGCGACGGCAGAAGAAGCAGGACGGCTCACGGATGCCGAGGCGGTGAACTTTATCTTCCGGCCTGGTTTCAGCACGGCCGAGCAGGTGACCGAAGTCTCCGGGCGCGGCGTTGGAATGGATGTTGTGCAGAGTGTGTTGCAGCGCTTGAAGGCGACCATCAGCGTGGACACGCGTCCCGGACAGGGCGCAACCTTCCGCCTGAAACTGCCCCTGACGCTGGCCATCATCAAGGCATTGCTGTTCTGGGTGGAACAGCGGCTGTATGCCGTTCCGCTGAATGCGGTGGTGGAGATTGCGCGCACCACGGAGTCGGAAGTGCATCAGGTGGATAACTACGAAGTGTTGCAGTTGCGCAATCAGGTCTTACCCGTGGTGCGACTGGGCCGGGCTCAGGCCGACACTGATCACGGCGGACGCAAGGTTTTTGTGCTGGTTATCTCGGTGGCAGAAAGGAAATTCGGCTTGATCGTGGATGCGCTTGAAGGTGAGGAGGAACTGGTGATCAAAGCGTTGGATGACCAGACGTTCTCGACTGACCTGGTGTCTGGCGCCTCCATCCTGGGAGATGGGCGAGTGGTTCTGATTCTGAACCTGCCCTCCGTGGTGGAACAGTTTGCGCGAACCCGGCCGCAGCAGGCCGGTTCTGCGCACTCCGGTCTCTTGCTGACCCACACCGACCGCATGCGTCTCGCCGTGAGTGGCGCGGGAGGGCAGGCATGACGCCAGGAATGACGGCAGGCACGAACTCAGGCATGAAGAGTGGCAGGACACGCGTCCTGGTAGTTGATGACTCGGCATTGATGCGCAAGCTCATCCCGCAGATGCTGTATGCCGATGATTCCCTTGAAGTGGTGGGAACGGCCATGGACGGAACTTTCGTCCTGAAAAAGATCGAGGAACTGAAACCGCACGTAGTCACCCTTGATCTCGAGATGCCTGGCATGAACGGCATCGACACGCTGAAAGAGATCATGCGGCGGCAGCCGGTGCCGGTGATCGTGTTCAGTTCGCACAGCACCGAAGGCGCCACGGTCACGCTAAAGGCACTGGGTTTGGGAGCATTCGATTTTGTCACCAAGCCAAGGGACGCCTCGGCGCACATGGCGGAGCCCGCCAAAGAGCTGATCAGCAAGGTAAAGGCGGCGGCTGAGTGCAAGCTGAAGCCCCGAGTTCTCCCCGGAATGCGGCCTCGGATGGAGAAGATCGCGCCCGCGCCGGGAATCGCTCCGAACAAAGTGGTAGCGATCGGAATTTCCACGGGAGGGCCGCAGGCGCTGGAATATTTGCTGCCGCAATTACCGGCAGACTTTCCGGGATCGATCCTGGTAGTGCAGCACATGCCGGACGGTTTCACCGACATGTTTGCCCGCCGCCTCGACGAACTTTGCGGGTTGCGGGTGAAAGAAGCACAGTCTGGCGACTTGCTGCAGGGGGGGCGCGTGTTGATCTGTCCCGGAAGCCGCCACCTGAAGGTAAAGCGTCTGCCGCTGGGTGACATCGTTGTCCTCAGCGATGAGCCTCGCGTGAACGGGCACCGTCCCAGCGTCGACGTCCTGTTTCGCAGTGTGGCGGAAGAGTTCAAAGCGCATGCCGTCGGAATTCTGATGACTGGCATGGGCGACGACGGAGCCGAGGGCCTGGGCGTGCTGAAAAAAGAAGGCGCCATGACCATCGCGCAGAGTGAAGACTCGTGCGTGGTCTACGGCATGCCCAAGGCCGCGATCGAACGCGGATACGCCGTGCGAGTGGTGGCCTTGGACGTAATGTCGGCAACCCTGCAGGCCCTTTGCGGCCGGGGCGAGGTTCGTTCCGACATGGGCAACCGGGCCCGGGCCGGGCACTGAGGGCCGGGGGATGAAGGCCGGAAGTTGAATGGATGCAGTGGTTTAGAGGGCGCAAGTGTCGTGACTTGGGTGATCTGGCCGGCCGTACGCCGGCATGATATGCAGTAGACAGGGGAGGTCTGGTTATGGAGCAGTTCGCACCAGTAAAACGCAGCAAAGACGGGCAGCCAGTCCGCTATTTGATCGTGGACGACTCCGTGTTTGCACGCAAGAACCTGGCCCGCATGATCGAAACGTTCGGCGGGCAGGTGGCGGCTGAGGCCGGCGACGGCTTGACCGCCATCAGCGAGTTCGACCGCACGCATCCTGACATCGTGCTCATGGATATCACCATGCCGCAGATGGAAGGGATCGAGGCGGCTGAACGGATTGTGCAACAGCACCCCGAGGCGCGCATCGTGATGGTGTCGTCGGTGGGCTATCAGGAAAACATTGTGGCGGCACTGCAACGCGGCGCGCGCCATTTCGTGCAGAAACCGGTAAAACCGGAAGTTCTCTACGAAGTCATCAAGTACGTGATGGGCGAAGATGGTTCTGTAGCCAACGCCGCTGGAGCGGGAGCCTAAATCCATGAAGATGGAACTGATCCAGCCTTTCATCAACGCGGCGGATGCCGTGTTGTCGCAAGGCTTGTCGGGCAGCACCAAGGTGGGCAATCTCACCATGGAAGAGGACGCCTACCGCCGCAAGGGTGTGGCGGGCATGGTGGCGTTGACCGGCGACATCGAGGGCAGGATCATTCTCGATCTGGAGCCGCAGACCGCCGTGAAGGTGGCAAGCCACTACGCGGGCGCCGAACTCCCCGAGTCCGACTCACTGGTGAAGGAAACCATCTTCGAACTCGCCAACCAGGTCGTGGGCAACGCAATCTGCGCGCTCAACGATCAGGGATTCCATTTCCGAGTACATCCCCCCATGCTGGTCACCGCCTCGGAGGGCGAAAAAACCAGCGAAGATGTGGAAGCGCTGGTTATCTCCTTCGAAACCGCCATGGGTAACGTTTTTATGAACGTAGCTCTGCGCCACAACAAGCGCCGGCTATCCGACCACGCGGCTGTGGGGGCGCATCAACAGTAGCAGTGGCCAGTTGTTAGTTGTTAGTGGTCAGTATTTAACGGCGCTATGCCAATAGCGGCAGCTGCGGGCCTGATCTGCCATCGTCGAAATCTTCAGCGGGATCGGCAATTCTTCTCAGCTCAGGATATTTCTGAATCAGCGTGGGCGGGGCCAGCACTCGCTTCCCGGTGATCATGGCCTTCAACTCCAGCGCGTTGACTCCCGCCTTGCTCTCGAAGTGGTTGTTGGTAATCACATACGTGGTCTGCGCTTTTTCCGCGACGTTTTCGATTCTGTCCTTCCAGCTTTCCAGTTCCCTCTCTTTGTAGAGATAGTTGTAACGGTCGTTTCGATTGTCGGAATCGAACCACTCGCTGTAATTGCGGCCGTGCAGGCGGACGTAGGCAATCGACGCCGTCACATGTTCGGTGGGCGCGAGCGAGAGGCCGAGCACCGGCTGGTCGATGTTGCAGAAGGCGACGTTCTGTCGCGCGAACTCGGCCAGGGTCCCGGCATTATTCCAGCTGGAGTGGCGCACCTCAACCACGCGCGGATATTCGATGAACTGGCGAAGCAGGCGCTCGAGATATTCGCGGTTGAGTCCGGTATTTTTGAACGACACGGGAAACTGAATGAGCAGCGCGCCCAGCCGCCCTTCATTGGCGATGGCGTCGAGGCCTTCGCGAGTTCGGATTTCATCTTCATCCGTGGGGCGAATCGTCGCCGCGGACGTAGGTTCCATCGCTGCGATGTGCGAGTGCGTAAAGGCGCGATAGAGCTTGGCGGTGAACAGAAATCGCGGATTCACCGTCGCAGCCTTGCGGCACCACAGCTTGGCCAACTCGGGCTTCAGGGGTCCATAAAACGAAGTATTGATTTCGGTGGTATCGAAAAACCGCGCCAGATAATCCAGCGGATGCTGCTTGCGCCGCTGCATGCCCGAGGGGTAGAAGATGCCGTCCCAGTCTTTATAAGACCAGCCAGCCGTGCCGATGCGGACATCGTGAGTCCGAGCCTGGATTGACGATTCCATTGCGAACCGCAGACGGAGGGCAAGGGCAGGTTAGCATAGGAGAAGGCGTACCGCTTTCGTTTTCACCTCGCCTTACTCCAGCGACAACACCACCCAATACACTCCCGTGGGATAAGTCTCGGTGCGGGCGTAGCAGGCCCGATGGAGAAGCTGCGCAGGTTGCGGCTGCCGATGGCGTGTTCCGATCCGGTGGGCAGCGTTTCCGGATGCAGCCTGGTGAATGTCAGCACGGTGTAGTGCTGCGCGAGCTGATGCACGGCAGCCGTTTGGAGTTTGTCGGCCTGTGCCATGGAGCAGGCCGCCTCATCCGCAGTAGCCAGATCGTGGCGCGGGAGCTCGGACGCATTTGCGGTGCGGCGCGTCTGCTGCAAGGCGGAGGCGATGCGATCTTTTACTTCGGTCAACGAATAGTTAGGGAGGGCATGCCCAAAATCCTGCACCACATAGAGCCGGTCTCCGCTGCGCACCACGCCCATGCCAACCACGTTGTAAGCCGCGTTGAGCAGGTTGGCGCGATGTGGAGGAGACAGCATCAGGTGCTGCTCGGCTTGCGCGGGATCGGTGTCGAGCGCGACATTCTCACCCTCTTGATCGAGTTGCAGCGCGGTTGCCGCCGCCAGACGCTTGGGCAGGGAGGGCTCGCCTTCAAATTGGTGTGAAAGCTGGCGCGCTACGAACATCGCCTGAGCGTGCACGCGGGCAGCATGGGAAAGTCCGGAATCCATCGACAGTGGAGCCTCACCCGCCTGTTGTCGTGAGCGGTTGGCTAACTCCAGAATCTGTTGTTCCGCTTGGGCATCGAACTCGGCGCCATGAAGCGGAATGTCCAGTGAAGCGGCGGCCACAGGTTTCAGTGAGGCCTTGCCTTCCTTCTGGCCGGCGGGGTCGGGTACTTCGCCATCTCCCCAGCGGGCGGACAAGGGAGCCGCGCCTATTCCGAGCGGTCCTATTCCGAGCGCTCCGATCCCGAGAACGAACGTCACCAACGGTTTGAAGGTCCAGCGCATTGATTGTGCCCTATCCAACTCACCCTGGGAACGACCTGTCCTAAGGCTGAAACTTGCTGCTGGTGCTAGGCTAGAGTCGGGAGTGGAGGCTGAAAAGTTACCATAAGTCTATGGGACCAGGGACCACTATCGGCGTTGGACTGTTGTTCGGAGCGTTGTTCGGAGGATCGTTCGGAGCGCTGCTGGCGTGGCTGGCGCTGCGTTCGCGGACCGTGGCGCTGAACGCTCGTTTGTCGTTGATGGAGAAGGAATTAGCCGCGGGGAAGGCCGATCTCAAGCGGCTCCAGGAGACCCACGAACTGCTGGTCGCAAGCAAAGCCAAGCTGGAATCCGCGCTGGAATCGGAACGAAAGGCCAGTAACGAAAAGATCGAATTGGTGACGCACGCCAGCGAAGATCTGCGCAATGCATTCAAAGCTATGGCCTCCGACGCGCTCGAAGGCAATAATCGAAAATTTCTGGAGATTGCTGAAGAAAAGCTGAAACGATTCCAGAGCGACGCCAAAGGCGACCTCGACGCGCGGCAGAAGGCGGTCGCGGATCTCGTCACTCCCGTACGCGAGTCGCTGAACAAAGTTGACGCGCAGATTCAGCAGATCGAAAAAGAGCGCGGCCAGGCCTACGGCGAGTTGAAAGAGCAAGTGAAGTCGCTGATCGTAACCCAGAAAGAATTGCAGTCGGAAACTGGGAATCTTGTGAAAGCGCTGCGCACGCCGAATGTGCGCGGGCGCTGGGGAGAAATCCAGCTGCGCCGCGTGGTGGAGATTGCGGGCATGCTCTCCTACTGCGATTTCAGCGAGCAGGAAACGGTGACCACGGACACTGGAAGAATCCGCCCGGACCTGGTGGTGAATCTGCCTGGCGGCAAGAGAGTGGTGGTAGACGCGAAGACACCGCTGCAGGCCTTTCTCGAAGCCTTTGAAACCGACGACGAAGAGAAACGGCGGGCGTGCCTGGCCAGTCACGCGCGGCAAGTCCGCGACCACATGGCCCGGCTCGCGGGAAAAAATTACTGGGAGCAGTTTGAAGCTACGCCTGAATTCGTGGTTATGTTTCTTCCGGGCGAAACGTTCTTCAGCGCCGCGCTCGAGCAGGATCCGGGCCTTATCGAGCATGGAGTTCTCAACAAAGTAATTCCAGCCTCGCCCACCACGTTGATCGCGCTGCTGAAAGCCGTGGCCTACGGATGGAATCAGGAAAAACTCGCGCGCAACGCGCACGAAATCAGCGCCCTAGGCAAGGAACTGCACGAACGGTTGCGGAATCTTGCCGGGCACATCACCGCGGTAGGTACTGGACTGGATCGCGCCGTCGAAGCGTACAACAAAGCTGTTGGTTCGCTGGAAAGCCGCGTGCTGGTTTCGGCGAGAAAGTTCACCGAACTGGGCGCGCCGGTCGCCGAAGACATTCCCAAACTCGAGCCCATTGAAACCACGGCGCGGGCTCTGTCGTTTGACTGGGACGAACCCGCCCTGCTGGAAGCTCGGGAAGAAGCGCAGGAAGATGTGTCCGCTAAGAACGAGCGCAAAGCAGGCTGACGATTTCGCTCGCGGGCCCTTGAGCCT
>VFSW01005060.1_pt1 | contig 19578 bp, 11 predicted proteins | sample 5358111 | NCBI WGS metagenome assembly VFSW01 (sample SAMN11554181, study PRJNA540505) | mine drainage metagenome | isolation source: sediment from site ElyBrook_90M | place: USA: Ely Copper Mine, Vershire, VT | collected 2017 | reverse complement strand
ACAGTTGCTGCTGGTGCTCGGGCCGGGCGTGTTGGTGTTTCTGGGTGAAAATGACGCGCCAAGCATGTTGTCCTATGCGGCGACTGGCGCGCAATTCGGCATTGGGTTTTTTCTACCCTTTGTTGTAGCGACCTTTGCGATTGCTTGGGTCGTGCAGGAGATGGCGGCGCGGGTGGGGCTTGTGACCGGGCAGGGTCATGCGCAGCTGATTTATGCTCGGTTCGGCCGGTTCTGGGGCGGGTTTGCCATGCTTGATCTGGTCGCTGGCAATTTTTTGACCTTGGTGACTGAGTTTATCGGTATTCGCGCTGGGTTGGGGTTTTTTGGCGTAGCCCCGGTGATTGCGGTGGGCGGGGCGATTGCGGTGATGGGATTTGCCATTTCCACCGCCCGCTATCGCCGCTGGGAGCAAATGACGCTAGGGCTTGCGTTGGGCAATGCGATTTTTCTGCCAGTGGCCGTGCTCGCGCATCCGAGTGTTCCTGCCATCGGCCACGCGCTGCTGAGTTGGAGCCCGTTACCGGGAGGGTTTAAGCCAAGTTCGATGACGCTGATGATTGCCGATATCGGCGCGACGGTGACACCCTGGATGCTGTTTTTTCAGCAAGGGGCGGTGACCGATAAAGGGCTGACGCTCCGTGATTTGCGTTCGGTGCGGCTGGATATTTTAATCGGTTCGGTCTTGGCGGCGGTGATTGCGATTGCTGCGATTGTGGCGACCGCACCGCTATTTGCCCATGGGATTAGTGCTGGCAATTTTCAGGCGGCGCAATTTGCCGAGGCGTTGGAGCCCTATGTCGGGCATGTGGGGGCGGCATTATTCGCCATCGGGATTTTTGAGGCAGGGCTGGTGGCCGCGATTACCATTGCCACCGCCTCGGCTTATGCGTTTGGCGAGGTGATTGGCCATGCGCATAGTTTGAATAGTCGGCTGCGCGATGGTTGGTTGTTTTACGCGGTGCTGCTTGGCTCGGCAGCCTCGGCCGGCGCGTTAACGCTGATTCCCGGCGCGCCGTTGGAAGAGATTGTGATTCTGGTGAATGTGGTGGCGACGCTGGCGATGCCGCCGGCTTTGCTGTTTTTGCTGGTGATGGTGAATGATCGTGCGCTGATGGGCTCCGCGCGCAACGGCGTGCTCGGCAATGTGGCCGGCATTGGGGTAACGGTATTTTTGATTGGCTCCGGCTTGGCGTTTGGCGCCTCTGTGGTGGCGCCGGGTTGGTTTAACTGATTTTGCGCCTGAGATCGGGCAGGAACAAAGCAGCGAAGCCGAGCAACGGCAGGAAGGCGCAAAGCTGATAGACCGAGCTGATGCCCGACCAATCCGCCATCACCCCGAGGCCAGCGGCGCCGACGCCGGCGATGCCGAAGGCGAGGCCGAAAAATAGGCCGGAAACCGCGCCGATACGCCCTGGCATCAGTTCGGTGGCGTAGACGACGATGGCCGAGAAGGCTGACGAGAGAATAAGGCCGATCAGCACGCTAAGCAGGATGGTCGTGGTCAAACCAACATAGGGCAGCGCCAGGGTGAAGGGCAGCACGCCGAGGATCGAGGCACGGATGACCGCGCGGCGGCCGATGCGATCACCGATCGGGCCGCCGATCAGCGTGCCCACGGCGGCGGCACCGAGGAAAATGAACAAATCGATTTGCGCGGTTTTGATCGAAACGTGGAAACGATGGATCAAATAAAACGTGTAATAGGAATTAAAGCTTGCGAGATAGACGAATTTCGAAATCATCAGCGTGATCAATAGGCCAATGGTCAGGCGCACGGCGGCGGGCGACAGGCTGGTGCCGGTGGCCGCACGGGCACGCGGCTTGGCGCGGCCATGACGACGCGACCAGACGCTGAGGGCCGAGAGGATCGAAATACCGATCAAGGCGGCAATGGCGAACCACGCCATGCTTTCGCGGCCACGCGGCAGGATGAAAAATGCCGCGAGCAGCGGGCCGAGCGATTGGCCGAAATTGCCGCCGACCTGGAAAATCGATTGGGCAAAACCAAAGCGTGTGCCGGCGGCGGCACGCGCGATGCGTGAAGATTCCGGATGAAAAATGGCCGAGCCGATCCCGAGCAAACCGGCGCCGAGCAGCAATTCAGGGTAGCTGGTGGCGAGCGCTAGGCTGATAATGCCGGTCATGGTGATGGTCATGCCGACGGGAAGCGAAAACGGCACGGGCTTTGCATCGGTATAGAGGCCGATCATGGGCTGAAGTAGCGAGCCGGTGACTTGATAAACCAGGGTGATCAAGCCGATTTGTGCAAAATTGAGGTGAAAACCGCCTTTGAGGAGAGGATAGATTGCGGGCAGCAAGACCTGCATCATATCGTTCAGCATATGGCATAGGCTGATACCGATGAGCACCGGCATGACGGTGCGCGCGGGCGCCGACCCAGGCGTTGGCGTTGGCGTTGGCGTTGGCGTTGACGGCTGGATGGCGGCGGTCGGGGCGGCTTCGATGGCGCTGCTCACGGTCTCTCCAATCAGTGTTCACCGGACGGTTCGGCAGGATATAGGACGTATTTTGCCTGCGCGCACCTCTCGTGCTGTGCAATCAAGCCATGCTAGCAGGGGCGCATGATTAAAGTTCGATTTGCCCCCTCCCCCACCGGCTATTTGCACGCAGGCAATGCGCGCCAGGCCATTGTCAATTTCCTGGCCGCCCGTGCTGAGCCGGGCGGGCAGTTTTTGCTGCGCATCGATGACACCGATATCGAGCGGTCGCGCCCGGAATATGAGGCGGCGATTGAGCAGGATTTACACTGGCTTGGCATCGATTGGGATGAAAAAATCCGCCAATCAGACCGGCTGGAGCGCTATCGGCAAGCGGCGGAGCAACTCAAAGCGGTAGGCTTGCTGTATCCGTGCTTCGAGACTGAGGAGGAGTTGGCGGCAAAGCGGGCGATGCGGATCAAGCGCAAGCTGCCGCCGATTTATGATCGGGCGATGCTCTCGCTCACACCCGAGCAACGCGCGGCGGCGGAGGCGAATGGCAAAGTTGCTTATTTCCGGTTCCGGCTGTCCGATGGCGCGATTGGCTGGAATGATCTGGTGCTGGGACGGCGCGAGATTAAGCTCAACACCTTGTCGGACCCCGTGCTGATCCGCGCCGATGGCACACCGCTTTATACCTTCACCTCGGTGGTGGATGATATCGATTTGGCGGTCACGCGGATTATTCGCGGCGAGGATCATGTGACCAATACAGCGGTGCAGATTGATCTGTTCCGCGCCCTGGCGCCGCGCGCGGCGCTGCCGGATTTTGCCCATTTGGCGCTGATTTCCGATGCGGACGGCGACAAATTATCCAAGCGCGCGGGCAGTGTTTCGCTGCGCACGTTGCGGCGCGATGGGATCGAGCCAGGGGCGTTGGCGGGGTATTTGGCGCGGCTGGGCTCGCGCCGGGACCCCGAGCCGTTGACACTTGCGGAATTGGCGGCGACGTTTGATTTGGCCGATTTTTCCCGGGGCGCACCGCGCTTCGACCCGAAGCAATTGCTCGCACTTAATCGCAAATTGCTGCACCAACTCGATTATCAGCAGGTGGCGGACCGGCTGCCGGAGGGTGCCGGAGAACATTTCTGGCTGGCAGTGCGCGGCAATCTCGATCTGCTGTCCGAAGCGCGGCATTGGTGGACGGTGGTGCAAGGCAGTATCGATTCGCCGGATTTGGCCGAGGCGCGGGAGATTCTCGCCGCAGCGCGGGACGCGTTGCCGCCCGAACCTTGGGATGAAAATGTCTGGAAATCCTGGACCCAGGCGGTCTCTGTGGCGACTGGCGCACGCGGCAAGGCGCTGTTCATGCCGCTCAGGCTGGTCTTGACTGGGGATAGTCACGGGCCTGAACTGGCGGCGCTGCTACCGCTGATCGGAGCGGCACGGGTGCGCGACCGGCTGGATCGGGCCATTGGTGACTGACCACGGCCACCGCCCCATAGTGGGGATCGATTGATCCGCTCTATGGGGATGAGGGTGCGTTAAACCTCGTTATTGACGCGGCGATTGGCCATCATCGCGAGGAGTTCGCGGCGGGTGGAGGGATCATCGCGAAATACGCCGAGCATGCGGCTGGTGACCATCGAGACACCGGTTTTATGCACACCTCGGGTGGACATGCATTCATGGGCGGCTTCGATCACCACCGCGACGCCGCGTGGCTGGAGCACCTCGTTGATCGTGTTGGCGATCTGGGCGGTCAGTTTTTCCTGGATTTGCAAGCGTTTGGCATAAGCATCGACCACGCGGGCCAGTTTACTGATGCCAACCACGCGTTTGGCCGGCAGATAGGCAACATGGGCGACACCAATGATGGGCACCATGTGGTGCTCGCAATGGCTTTCCAGGCGAATGTCACGCAGTAACACGATCTCGTCATAGCCTTCGATTTCCTCGAAAGTGCGCGAGAGAATGGCGACCGGGTCTTCCTCATAGCCACAGAAAAACTGTTCATAAGCGCGGGCGACGCGGGCTGGTGTATCGTGCAGGCCTTCGCGATCGGGGTCATCGCCGGCCCAGCGGATTAGGGTGCGGATGGCGGATTCGACCTCGGCCCGGCTGGGCTGGGCGGATGGTTTGGCACGGCTGAGTTTGCGTTTCGAGGTCTCGATATTCACCGAATGTCTCCCTGGCTGCCCATGGCGGGCGGCGATGATGGCGGAGCGGTGGTCGCGACCAGCCGCGTATATGACGGATATGGTTGAGGTTGGAAAACCCGCAACCCGCTCATTCAGTGAAGTTGATGCAAGTCGAACGGGCTATCGAGACTGAAGGGGGGAATCGCCACGTCGAATTTTTCGCCGCTATCCACCATGATCATGTGATAGTGACCCGCCATGATGCCGGACGGTGTTTTAAGCGGGGTGCCTGAGGTATATTCGAAGGATTCGCCCGGATCGAGCACGGGTTGCTCGCCGATGACGCCATCGCCTTGGACGGTTTGCACGGCACCACGCGCATCGGTGATGCGCCAGGTGCGGGCCATGAGCTGGACGGCGAGGCTGCTGCGATTTTCGATCCGCACGCGATAGGCCCAGATGAAATGCTGCTCATCGGGACGCGATTGATCGGCCAGGAAAAATGCGCGCACGGCGACGCGGATGCCAGCGGTTTCAGCGACATAGCCAATCGATCGGTCCGCATCGATATGCGGTTGTCTGTTGCTGGTCATAATCGCCGTAGAATAGGCCCAGGCGGGACTTTCAACAAGCATGATTTAGCCGGGTCGTTTGGCAGGCCGTGCTTCCTGCCTGTATAGAGAGCGGGATGAAACCGAGTTATTTGCGTTCCGGCCGCACATGGCTGCGGCTGATGCCTTTGACCAGCTTGATATTGGTTGCCTGTGCTGCGGGCTCGCCGCGCATGGCTGCCGCCGATGCCAAGCCCGATGCGGTGGGGGTCCGCGGGGCCCTGGTCGGCGATATTCTGGCCGCGCAATATGCCGGACGCACCGGCGATTTGACCGGGGCGGCTGGGTATTTTGCCAAGGCGCTGCAACTCGACCCGACTGATCGGCAATTGCGTGCGCGCGCCTTTGCCGCTGCCTTGGTGGCACAAAGCCCGACGCGCATCACGCTCGCCAGGACAGTTAAAACTGAAGCCTTGGCCGCGATGGTGCTGGGTGATCACGCGCTGATCGAAGGTCATGCGCAGCAGGCAGCGACGCATTATGCACAATTGCCGAAAACGGGGCCGCTGGGATTGTTGCGGCCGTTGCTGATCGCGTGGGCCGATGCCGGAGCGGGGCATGTGCAGCAGGGAATTGATCGGCTCAAGCCGCTCAGCGTGGGCGCGCCATTCGCGCCGGTCTATGCGCTGCATGCCGCCTTGATCGCTGATGGTGGCCAGCGCGAGGCGGAAGCGGCGCGGTTTTACGCCAGGGCCGAAGCCGAGAGTGGCGCACCGGATTTGCAAATGGCGCAGGCTTTGGCGAGTTGGCAGGCGCGGCAGGGCAATCAGGGCAATGCCGATGCGGTGCTGCACCAGCTTGTGCAGGCGCATCCGCAATTGCGCTTGGCATTGCCCGCCTTGATCAAGGCTGCGCAGCGCCCGGCGATTGCCAATGCGCGCGATGGCGCGGCGGCGGCTTATTTGGCGTTAGCCGGTGTGCTTAACCAACCGAATCAGATTTTGTTGCAGCAGATTTTGCTGGATGCGGCGCTGAATTTGCGGCCGGATTTTGCCACAGCGCGGTTGCTGCGCGCACATATTGCCATGATCACGCATCAGCCCGCATCGGCGGCAACGATTTTGCAGGGCGTTGCGCCCAATAATCCGCTTTATCCGCTCGCGGTGATGCAGCGGGCGGAAATTGCGGGCAATAGCGGCAAAGGGGCTGCGATGGTGCCGGATTTGCTGGCGCTGGCCAAGGCGGCGCCACGCAGTGCGGCACCGTTGGCGTTGGCCGGGGATATTGAGCGCAATGGCAAACATTATGCGGCAGCCAAGCGCGATTATAGCGCGGCGCTGACGCGGCTGGGCGCCGCACCGCCCTCATCGGCCTGGAGCTTATATTACGGGCGGGCGATTGCCGAGGATAAATCCGGCGATTGGCCGGCGGCCAAGCGCGATTTACAGACGGCCTTGACCCTCGCGCCGGATCAGCCTTTCGTGCTGAATTATTTGGGCTATTCGGAGGCGCGGCAGGGCAAACATTTGGCGGCGGCACAGAAATTGATTGAGCAAGCGTTGCAAGTGGACCCGAATGAGGGGGCGATTATCGATAGTCTGGGATATGTGCTGTATCGGCGCGGCCAGATTGCCAAAGCGCTGACCGTGCAGACCCAGGCGGTGGAGCATGCGCCGGATGATGCTGAGGTGAATATGCATCTGGCCGAGATTTTGGATGCGGCGGGACAGCATTTGGCCGGGCAATATCAATGGGCGCGGGCGCTGGGTTTGCACCCTAACGCGGCTGAACGGGCAAAAATAAAAATCGGGTTGCAGCGGGACCAGGCGGCGGGCGGGGTTTAGCCGGTGGCGGGCGAGGCGTTGGCGCGGGCCAAAGTTAACCTGTTCCTCCATGTGATTGGGCGCCGGGCCGATGGGATGCATAGGCTGGATAGTTTGGCGGTGTTTCCGCCGGTGGGTGATGTGATTGCGCGCACGCCGCACGCGCCGTTGAGCTTGCAGATTGATGGGCCGTTTGCCGCGGGGCTGGTGGGTGAGGCCGATAATCTAGTGCTGCGCGCGGCGCGTGGCTTCTCGGCATCCGCCGGACGGGTGGCGGAAGGGGCGTTCCGGCTGACCAAAAATCTGCCGGTGGCATCGGGTATTGGGGGCGGTTCGGCCGATGCGGCGGCGGCGCTGCGGTTACTTGCGGCCGATTGGGGATGCGCTGTTCCGGCCGAACTTGCGGTGTCGCTCGGTGCGGATGTGCCGGTCTGCGTGGCGAGTGAGCCTGCGCGCATGGGCGGTATTGGCGAATTATTGCTCCCGGCGCCGGATCTGCCTGGCTTTAGCATGGTTTTGGTCAATCCAGGCGTCGCGGTGGCGACGGCTGATATTTTCCGCGCCCGTTCGGGCGGGTTCTCCGAACCGGCAAACTTGCCCGCCTCTTGGCCGGATGCGACGGCAATGGCGGCGGATTTGGCGCAGCTGCGGAATGATTTAGAGTCGCCCGCCTTAGCACTCGAGCCGATCATTGGCACGGTTTTGAACGCGTTGCGAGCTCAACCCGGCTGTTTGCTGGCGCGGATGAGCGGCTCGGGTGCGACGTGTTTTGCGCTGTTTGCGAACGCTGCCGATGCGCTCAGTGCAGCATCGGCGTTGCGACAACCGGGCTGGTGGGTTTGGGGCGGAGACTGCGCTGCAGCTCCCGCACGGCAACGCTGAGCGAGGCCAAATCCGGCACGACCGCGGCGTCATGCGCGAGGGCTAAGGCTGACGCCGCCGATGCGCCTGCTTCGGCGAGCAGCGCCTCGGCACTTTGGTCGGTGGTCACGCAGGCGGTTACCAAGGCGGCTTGCAGGCTGGACAAATCATCAGTGAGGGCGGCCAAAGCGCGCGCGCCCCACGCGCCTTGCGGAGGGACGCTGGCGAGCGCGTTGCGCAGCATATCGATCCCGCAGGCAGCACCAACCTGATCCCAGGCGGATAGCGTGGCCCCGACATCGGCTTGGGTGCGGGTCGCGATGGTGACGATCAACGGGGCGACTTGCAAAGCGGGAACCGCCATGGCGAAGCCCGCTAACGGCGCGGGAACCGATTGCGCGATCAAAGATTGGGCTGAGCCATTGGTGATAGCTTGGACAATCGCTTGTTCAACCAAGGTGCTGAGGCCGGGCCGCAGCGCGGTTAAGGCCGCTTCGATGGAGCCGGATAATTTATCGCCGAGTAGGCGGCGGGTGACCGATTCTTGCAACACGCGGGCGGCGGCGAGCACACTGAGTTGGGCGGCAGCGGCGATTTTTTCCAGCCTTTCCACTTGATCGCACAGGCGCGGTAAATCGAACGCGGCGCGCGCGATTAGGGCCGCGCGTGCGGCATCTACCCAACTGAAACCAGATTCGCCGACCAGTCGACCGAAGGCGGCCGCGCCGAGGCGATTGACCAGCTCATTGGTGACGGCGGTGCCGATCAGTTCACGGCGCAGGCGGTGACGCGATAATTCCGCGCCGAATCGGGATTGCAGCGCGGTTGGAAAATATTCGACCAAGGCGGGGGCGAGCGCCGGATCATCAAGGAGGGGAGACTCTTCCAGCACGGCGGCAAGGTGCAGTTTGGTGTGCGCCATTAGCGTGCAAAGTTCGGGCCGGGTAAGGCCGATTCCGGCGGCAGCGCGAGCGGCCATGGCTTGCGGGTCCGGCAGGCCCGCCACGGCGCGATTGAGAATTCCCGCCGCTTCGAGAACACTCATCAAGGCATTCTGTGCCGACAGATCGGTCGCACCGCCCAGCGCATCGAGCGAAATCGCCTGAGATTGCTGGGCATTGTCGCGCAGCACCAATGCGGCGACCTGATCCGTCATCGTTTGCAGCAATTCGACGCGTTGACCGGCGGTAAGCCGATCATGCGCCATCGCATCGGCGAGCAGGATTTTGATATTGACCTCGTGATCGGAGGTAGAGACGCCGGCAGAATTATCCAACGCATCGGTATTGATTTTGGCACCCTTCAGCGCCGCTTCGATGCGGCCGGCCTGGGTGACGGCGAGATTGGCACCCTCGCCGATCACGCGGGCGCGGACGGAACGGCCATCAATGCGGATGGAATCATTCGCGCGATCACCGACATCGGCGTCGCTCTCGGTGCCAGCTTTGATGTAGGTGCCGATACCGCCGAAATAGAGCAGATCGACCTGCATGGTGAGGATGGCTCGGATGACGTCGGCGGGGTCATGCGCGCCGGGGGCTAAATCCAGCATTGCGGCAGCCTGGGGCGAGAGCGTGACGGTTTTTGCGTGGCGCGGCAAAATCGCGCCACCCGGGCTGAGCAGCGTTGTGGCATAATCGGCCCAGGATGAGCGGGGGAGCGCAAACAGGCGCTGGCGCTCGGCGAAGCTGGCCGCAGGATCGGGGTCAGGATCGAGGAAAATATGACGATGATCGAAAGCCGCTACCAGCTTGGTGTGCTGGCTGATCAGCAGGCCATTACCGAACACGTCACCCGACATGTCACCCACGCCGGCACAGGTGAAATTTTCGCTTTGGATATCATGATCGAGCTCATGGAAATGCCGGGCGATATTGACCCAGGCACCACGCGCCGTGATGCCCATGACTTTGTGATCATAGCCCACAGAGCCACCCGACGCGAAGGCATCGCCCAGCCAGAAGCCACGATCCAGCGCGATGGCGTTGGCGATATCGCTAAAGCTGGCGGTGCCTTTATCCGCAGCGACGACCAGATACGGGTCATCGCCGTCGCGGCGGACAACGGGGGCGGCCACGAGCTGGCCTGCCTGCAAATTATCCGTCAGGTCGAGCATGGCGTTGATCAAGAGTTTGTAGCAGGCGATGCCCTCGGCACTGAAGGATTCACGATCGGCATTGGCATCGCCGGTGGGGGCGGGGGGACGTTTGAGCACGAAGCCGCCTTTGGCGCCAACCGGCACGATGACCACGTTTTTGACCATTTGCGCTTTCATCAGGCCGAGAATTTCGGTGCGAAAATCATCGCGCCGATCCGACCAGCGAATGCCGCCGCGCGCGACCTTGCCGCCGCGCAAATGGCAGCCTTCCATGCGCGCGCCGTGGACAAAAATTTCAATCATGGGCCGGGGCAATGGCATGTCACCGGCTTGGGCACTAGCGATTTTGAAAGCGACCACCGGGCTGGTGCGATCATAGAAATTGGTGCGCAGCATGGCATCGAGCAGGGTGCGCAGGCGGCGCAATATGCGGTCATCATCCGGGTTGTCCACCGCATCGAGCGCTGCGTTCCAATGGACATCGAGGCTGGATTCGTCACGCGGCAGGTTGGGATCGAAGCGGGCGTGAAACAGCGCGATCAGAATGCGTGTTGCGTCCGGATGGGTCGCGAGGGCGGCCTCAACCGCACCTTGGCTGAACGGGGCGCGCACTTGGCGGCACCATTTGAACATGGCGCGCAGCAGCCAGGCTTCGCGCCAATCGAGCCCGGCGCGCAGGATCAGCCGATTGAAGCCATCGATTTCACAGCGCTGCTCCCAGGCCGCTTCGATGGCGGCGCGAATCGCAGGACCGCGCGCATCCAGATCAAGCGGGGCATGATCGGCGGTTTCCAAGGTGAGGGCCTGCAACGCAATCGCGCCGCCACGGGGGTTGAGGCGATAGGGCACTTCTTCGATTACCCGCAGGCCGAGGCTTTCGATCAGCGGCACGATGTCCGACAGCGCGATTGGTGTGCCAGCGCGAAACAGTTTCAGCACCAGACGCTGCGCCTCCATCCCGAACGGACGGCCCAAGGTGAGGCAGAGCGCATTGCTGGTTTGCGCGCTGCTTGCGGTCGTGATGTCACGTGCAGCGACGGCGGCGGGGGTGTGGGCAGCATAGTCTTCGGGGAAGGCATCGCCCCAATCGGCGAGAATGGCGGCAACGCGGGCTTCGCCATGATCGATGGTCAGCGCCTCGGCCAGACGTTCGCGGAAGCTGCGGGCGGCTTGTTTCATCGCGGCTTCGAGTGCTGCTTGATCGAGTGCGCGGGCCTGCGCCGGGTCAGCGGCGATGGTGTAATGCACGCGCGCAAGCGGGCCATCGCCCATTGCAATGGCATAGCCGGCGAGATCGCCATTAACGGCGCGGATCAGCATGGCGGCGAGGTGCAGCCGCAAGGCGGTATCGAATCGGTCACGCGGGATGAAGGTGATCGCGGAGATATGTCGGCCGAGCAGGTCACGCCGGAGAAATAACGCGAGTTCGGGGCGCACTTGCAGCGCCATGACGCGGGTGGCGGCGGCAAGAATTTCCTCGGTGGTACCCTGAAACAAATCATCCCGCGGCCAGGTATCGAGAATATGGCGCAACGCGCGGCCATCATGGCCGCCCGGAGCGACGCCGGAGGCTGCCAAAATCGTCTCGACCTTTTCGGCGAGCAGCGGGATACTGCGCGGGTTGCGATTATAAGCGTCGGCGGCGAACAGGCCGGCGAACAATGTGAGGCCGATGACCGAGCCTGCCGGATCACGGCGCTTAACCACCACCACGTCATAGAGTTGCGGGCGGTGCACCCGGCTGATGATGTCGGCTTTGGCGATGGCTAACGCATCGAACCGGGTGAGGGCCTCGGTAGCCACGGCACGCCAAGCTGACGGTGTGTTCAAGCTATCGAATAAAGGGAAGTCAGAAGCGCGCAGAACGCCGAGCGTTTCGCTCGTGGCATCGGCGGTGATATCAAGCGCGGGGGATAGGTTGATTTCGGTGACGCCGAGCAGGACGAAATTATCCTGGCCGAGCCAATCAAGAAAATCCCGCTCGACACCTGGTTCGAGGGATTGGACGGTGCGGGCTAATGCGTAGCGCATGGCTTCGGCATCGGTGACCGCGTGGCGGGCATCGTTCATGGCTTGATCCAGCGCATCGGCGATATGCGCTAACATCGCCGCATCGGCTTGCGGGCCGAAGGCGATTTGCGTGATTGATTCCGGCGCACCTGTGCCGATTTCGGTCAATCGGCCCGCCGCATCGCGGCTGACCGGCAACACCGGATGCACCAGCGCATGCACCGGCTGCTCAAGGCGTTGCAGCACGCCGAGCGCGGATTCGACCAGGAAGCGCATGTCATCATTGACGATTTCAACGATCGCGGCGGCACTACCCCAGCCATTGCCGTTGCCGCGCGGGTTAAACACGCGAATTTTGGCGCGGCCCGGCTCGCGCTCCTGCGCGAAGGACCAGAGCGAGAGCACCGCACCGGCCAAATCATCGGCGGAACGTTCACTCAGCGCTTCCGTGGTGAGGCTGGCCGCGTAATGATTGAGGAATAAATCGAGCTGCGGTGGCGAGGCGGTGGGAAGATGCCGCGCCATGGCGGCAGAGATTTCGCGGAGCAATGCGCTGCGCCCCGCATTTTTGCTGGCTTGGGTGGGGGTGGAATTATCGACCGCCAAGTTAGGCATTTTTGGGCTCCGCGTTCTGGTTTCCTAGCGGACAGCCTTAAACCCGGACGCGCCTTGATCCAAGGGGGGCTTGCCGCGATCGCCACGTGATGATAGCAAAAACTTAATGTTCGGTTTCGTGGCAATTTCTGAAATAGAATGTCGCTCGGCGCTAAAATGGGTCCTGGGTCCGTGTGCGGCGGATGCGTCACGATGCCTTAGGGCGGCACTTCGACTTATGGTCCCCTGGGCCTGAGGCTGCACGCCCTGATGTGGCGTGCGGGCGCGCCCAGGGGTATATTTCACGACTGACCGCCCTTCCCTCACGCCGACCTATTTTGCGAGACAGCAATGACCATTCATCATCCTAGTTTTGGCGCGATCGCTGACGATCGTGTGATCATGTTCGACACCACCCTGCGCGATGGCGAGCAATCGCCTGGATTTTCGATGAATCTCGACGAGAAATTGCGGATGGCCGAGGCGTTGGCCGAGCTTGGCGTTGATGTCATCGAAGCCGGATTTCCGATTGCGAGCCCCGGCGATTTCGAGAGTGTGCGCAAAATTGCCGAGACCGTGAAAGGCCCAGTGATTGCCGGTCTGGCGCGCTCAGGGCGCGATGATATTTTGCGGGCGGCCGAGGCGGTGAAGCCCGCCGAACGCAAGCGGATTCATACCTTCATTTCCACCTCACCGCTGCACATGAAATATAAATTGCGCATGGAGCCGGACGCGGTGCTGGAGGCGGTGACGCGCTCGGTTGAACTGGCGCGCGATTATACCGATGACGTGGAATGGTCCGCCGAGGATGGCAGCCGGACCGATCCGGATTTTCTGGCACGCTGCGTGGAAGCCGCGATCCGCGCTGGGGCAACCACGATCAATATTCCCGATACGGTCGGCTATGCGGTGCCTGAGGATATTTTCCGGATTTTCGGGGAATTGCGCGCACGCGTGCCGGGTGCGGAGCGGGTGATTTTTTCCACCCATTGCCATAATGATCTTGGCTTAGCGGTCGCCAATACGCTGGCTGCGTTGCGCGCCGGCGCACGGCAGATTGAATGCACCATCAATGGCATTGGTGAGCGGGCGGGCAATGCGGCGCTCGAAGAGGTGGTGATGGCGATACGCACGCGCCCGGATGCCGCACCCTATAAAAACAATATCGAAACGACGCGGATTTTGCGAAGCTCCAAGCTGCTCGCGACCATTACCGGTTTTGATGTGCAGCCAAACAAGGCAATCGTTGGGCGCAATGCCTTCGCCCATGAGAGCGGCATTCACCAAGACGGCGTGCTGAAAAACGCCGCCACCTATGAGATCATGACGCCGGAATCGGTGGGCTGGCAGAAGACCAGCCTAGTGATGGGCAAACATTCGGGGCGGGCGGCGTTTCGCGATAAGCTCCGCGCGCTGGGCTATGGCGAGATTGGCGACAACCAGCTTAATGATTCGTTCCGGCGTTTTAAAGATTTAGCGGATCGCAAAAAGTTGATTTATGATGAAGACATTGTCGCGCTGTTTGACGATGCGGTGGTGCGCGATCATCAGCGGATCCGATTTGTCGGGCTGGAGGTTTGGGCCGGATCCAAAGCCAAGCCGCGCGCGGTGCTCGATTTGGAGGTTGATGGGGTAGTGCGGACTGCCGAGGCGTTGGGCGATGGGCCGGTCGATGCCACCTTCAACGCAATTCAGGCGATTTTCCCGCATCAAGCCGAATTACGACTATTCACAGTGGGGGCCGTTACCGAGGGTACCGATGCGCAGGCGCGCTGTGGCGTGCGCCTCGAAGAAGGCGGTAAGTTGGTTGATGGTCAGGGCGCGGATACTGACACGATCGTGGCGGCGGCGCGGGCTTATATTCACGCGCTAAATAAATTGTTGGTCAAGCGCGAGCGCACCGAGCCGGTCTCACTCTCGGCCTGACAAAAACGCTTGGAGTTGCGCCAGGGTTTCGCCCGGCGCTTCTTCAGCGAGGTAATGGCCACTGGCAATGGCGCTGCCGGTGACCGTGACCGCGCAATATGGGCTCCAGATATCGAGCGGAGCATAAAGCCGACCGACCAAACCGCGCGCCCCCCAGAGGATCAGGGTGGGACACGCGATTTTGGTCCCGGCATCGCGGCTGGCGCGGTCATGCGCCAAATCGATGGTGGCGGCGGCGCGATAATCTTCGCACATCGCCGTGATGGTGGCGGGATTGGCGGCGGCAGCGAGGTAATCGGCCATCGCTGCATCGGCGAAAATACTGTTGGCGGTGTGATGCCGCCCGCTTTGGGCACGCAACCATAAAGCCGGGTCGAGATTGATCAGCGCCTCGGGGAACGGGTGCGGCTGGGCCAGGAAAAACCAATGATAATAGCCTAACGCGAAGGCCATGTCGGTGCGCTCGAAATGCTCGATCGTCGGGATGATGTCGAGCAGCATAAGTTTTTGCACGCGATGCGGATGGTCGAGCGCGAGGCGGTGGGCAACACGCGCCCCCCGATCATGGCCGATTAGGGCAAAGTGGGGCAGACCGAGTTGATCCATCAGATCGACCATGTCCCGCGCCATCGCCCGTTTGGCGTAGGGCGCGTGATCGGCGGTGGCTGGGGGTTTGTAGCTTTGGCCATAGCCGGTGAGGTCGGGGCAGATAACGGTGAAATGCGCCGCCAGGATCGGGGCGATGCGATGCCAGATCATATGAGTTTGCGGCATGCCGTGCAGCATGAGCAAAGCCGGGCCGGTGCCTGCCCGGCGTAGGCGAAAATGCCGATTAGGCTCCAACGCGATGGTTTGTTCGGTAAAACCGGCAAAAAACTCAGCCATGAGGAGCCTGACAGTGATGGGTGAAAATAAGCACGCCGCGCGGCCCTGATTGCTGCGTCCAGCAGGGCGCTGCTTGGAACAGAGCGATGAGGGCGGGTGTGAAAATGCGGCTCGTGCGATCCACGGTCAAGTCCGGGAGGATGATTCGCGGATAGGCGTCGGCGATGGCGAGCAGACCGGGCGTTGCGCGCCGCGCCACCAGAATGGTTGCGCGGGCTGGCGATGCGCTGATGAACGGGCCGGGAATGCCGACGCCGTCATTACCAAACGGGATGATCACAAGGCCGGACACTCCGGCGGCGCGGGCGCTGCGCCGGGCGAGGCGCGTGCCGGGCTGCATGGTTTGCGGCGCTAACGCTAGGCCGATCAAGGCGGCGAGGTTGAGGGCGATCAGCAGGGCGCGGATGCGCTGATGCGGCGCCAAGGCGGCGGCGAGCAGCAAGCCGATGAACGGCAGGCCGAGCCAGAGATAGCGGATTTCAAAGGGCATCGTGTGAAATGCAAGGCCCAGGCTCAACAAGCCGATTGGCGGTGCGAGCGCGCCGACCGCCAGAAGTGTTTTGCGCTCTGTATCGAGGCGGATACGAATAATCAGCACCAGCAGCAACAACAAAAATAAGCCGAGACCGACCGCGATTGCGCCTGACAACGGCGAAGGGACATATTTTGGCAAACCACCAAGCATAGCAGCCGCTTGATCGCGCACGAGGTGCGCGAGGGCGCTGCGGGCGCGAAAATGATGGAACTGGCCTTGGCGGGAATTGCGCTGGGCGAGAAAAAACCACGCCCATAGCGGGATGAACAGTGCGGCACCGCCGGTGACGGGCAGCAGGCGGCGCTGGGCGTGCGCGGCGAGCCAGAGCCACAAGGCGATGGCGGTAAAAATGGCGAGATCATTGGTGCAGCAGGCAGCACCGAGCAGTCCGCCACCCAGCGAATCGGTGCGATGGGTTGGCTTGGTCGCCAAGAGCGCCAGCAGGCCCGCGAGAATGAGCAAAGTTGTGAGCGAAAAATCGCGTGCGACGATGCTGGAATAGGCAAAGCCGTAGCAGCCGAGCGTGAGAATGACCGCACTTGGCGGATCGATCCCGATGGCGGTGGCGATGCGTGCGAGCAGCGCCAATGCAATAATCGCGCAGAGCACCGATAGCAGGCGCAGCGCAAGGAGTGATGGGCCAAAGGCCGCGCGCCAGTATTTGGCGAGCCAGAAATAGAGCGGCGGATGCACATCATCGTTGCGCAGTGCGGTTGCGATGTGAGCGAGGCTGGCGGCGCCGGTGAAATCGGCACGGATTTGAGGCGGGTGAAATGGTTGCGCGGGCCAAGCCGGGCGTGGGTCTCCAGCGAGGAGAAAAACCGTGTAGAACTCATCATATTCGCCGCCGCGCAGCGCCGCGATGGCACTCAACGCGAGGGCCGCAAGGAGCAACAGAAGCTGCAGGCGGGAATGGCGCATCTGCGCAAGCAACCATAGGTTGCGATGAGATGCAATTGATCCATGCAAAGGGCTAGTGTCCCTATTCTAAAATCCGTTGGATTTCGGAATCAGAGTGGACACTAGAAAATTCAATGATTTAGTGGCCTGCTTATCCCTGAAATTCATCTCATGAATTTCAGGGGCAGGACACTAGAGCCAATCGCGCAGGCGGAACCAGCTCGTCGCCAGGAGCAGCAGCGGAGTGCGCAAAAGGGCGCCGCCGGGAAAGCGGCGATGGGGAATTTTGGCAAAGATATCAAATCGTTCGGCCTGGCCCGCGATGGCCTCGGCGGCGAGCTTCCCGGCAAGGCCGGTGAGCGCAACACCATGGCCGGAGAAGCCGTGCATAAAAAGGATGTTGTTGCCGATCCGGCCAAAATGCGGGGCGCGGTTCATGGTGATATCGACAAAGCCGCCCCAGCAATAATCAGCGCGCGCGCTGGCGAGTTGGGGGAAAACGGCGCGGGCTCGGGCGAGCATGGCGGCGGCAAGGTTCGGAGGCGGCAACGTGGAGTATGATACCCGACCGCCAAACAGCATGCGCTGGTCTGGGCTGCGGCGGAAATAATCAAGCACGAAATTAAGGTCCGCAACCGCTTCATTGCCGGGAATGAGCGCGGGAACATCATCACGCGGCTCGGTAGCGATGATGTAAGTGCCGACGGGCATGATATAGCCCGCGAGCGGTGGCATCAGCCCGGCGAGATAGGCACCCGTGGCGATAATGACATTATCGGCGGTGACTGGGCCTTGCGCTGTGCGGAGCAGAATTTTCGCACCGCGCACGATAGCGGTGACTTTGCTATGGGCGTGCAGCGTCGCTCCAGCGCGGATTGCGGCGTCGGCAAGGCCGAGCGTGTAGTTCAGCGGGTGCAAATGGCCGGACACCGGATCGGTCAAGGCGGCTTGATAGCGCGGGCTGGCGAGGCGGGCGCGCAAATTTGCGCCGGTGAGCAAATCGGTTGCGGGATAGCCCAAATCGGCCAGTTCGGCCTGGGTTTCCGCCAGCTCACGCACCTGACGCGGTTTGACCGCCGCGTGCAGATAACCGGGGACAAAGTCGCAATCGATGGCGAAGCGGCTGATTTGGTGGCGCAGCAATTCGACCGCCTCGATCGATAAATCCCACACATGGCGCGCGGCGCCTTTGCCGATCAGCTGGTTGAGTTTGAGCTGGCCGCAGGCAAGGCCAGGCAGCACTTGCCCGCCATTACGCCCCGATGCGCCAGCACCGATCGCCCCGGCTTCGAGCAAGGTGACGCGATAGCCACGCTCGGCCAGATGCAGCGCCGCCGAGCAGCCGGTGAGGCCGCCACCGATAATCGCGACATCGGCGCGCTGATCACCCGTGAGAGGAGACGGATTAACCGCCAGCCTGCGTGTGGCGCTGTAATACTCAGACATTCAGCAACAGATGCTCGCGCTCCCAAGAGCTGATAACCCGCAAATAGGTTTCATATTCGAGACGTTTCACCGCGACGAATACATCGATCAGCTTGGCGCCGAGAATCGCGGTAAGGGGCTGGTTCTGCGCCATGCGATCCAAGGCTTGCGATAATTCACGCGGCAGCGAATAGGGTTGCGAATAGGCCGACCCGCGAAACGGCTCGGTGGGTTCCAGCGCTTCGACCATACCGAGATAACCACAAGCGAGCGAGGCGGCGAAGGCCAGATAGGGGTTCGCATCCGCACCGGGGACACGGTTTTCCACCCGCATGGCCGAGGGCTCACCAAACGGCACGCGCAAGCCGCAGGTGCGGTTATCATGGCCCCATTGCAAATTGATCGGCGCGTTGGAAAACCGGGTGAGGCGGCGATAGGAATTCACGTTGGGGGCAAAAATCGGCATGATCGCCGGGACGTATTTTTGCAAACCGCCAATATAGGCCCGGAACAAAGCACTTGGCTTGCCTTGTGCATCGGCAAACAAATTTTCGCCGGTTTTGGCATCGACCACACTTTGGTGAATATGCATCGCGCTGCCGGGCTCGCGATCCATTGGCTTGGCCATAAACGTCGCGTAGATTTCGTGGCGGAGCGCCACTTCGCGGACGGTGCGTTTGAACAGGAATACCTGATCGGCCAGATCGAGCGGGTTGCCGTGCAGAAAATTAATTTCGACCTGCGCGGCCCCTTCCTCATGGATCAGCGTATCGAGATCGAGATTTTGGGTTTCGCAAAAATCATACATTTCCTCGAATAACGGATCGAACTCATTGACCGCGTCGATCGAATAGGATTGCCGTCCGGTTTCCTGTCGGCCCGAACGGCCCACCGGGGGGACGAGCGGATAATCCGGGTCGGTATTGCGGCCGACCAGATAGAATTCAAGCTCCGGCGCCAGCACCGGCTTCCAGCCGCGCGCGGTGTAGAGTGCGAGCACTTCGCGCAGCACTTGCCGCGGCGCAATGGGCACCGGGGTGCCGTCGGCGTAGTGACAATCATGGATGATCTGCGCGGTGGGCTCATGCGCCCACGGCACCAGACGCACGGTTGTCGGGTCCGGGGTGAGTTTGATGTCGATAATGGCGGGGTCAGTCAGGGCATCTTGCGGGTCTTCAGGATATTCGCCGGTGACCGATTGGATGAAAATGCTCTCGGGCAGGCGCGGCGTGCCGCCATGCAGGAATTTTTGCGCGGGCATGATTTTGCCACGCGGAATGCCGGTAATATCGGGCACGAGACATTCGACCTCGGTGATACGGTGTTCGTTGAACCAGTCGGTCAGATCGATCATTGGTGCCTCCGGGCTCGGATGAGGGTGAGTGGATCGG
>VFSW01005059.1_pt1 | contig 19580 bp, 21 predicted proteins | sample 5358111 | NCBI WGS metagenome assembly VFSW01 (sample SAMN11554181, study PRJNA540505) | mine drainage metagenome | isolation source: sediment from site ElyBrook_90M | place: USA: Ely Copper Mine, Vershire, VT | collected 2017 | reverse complement strand
GTAAGGCCTGGGGGAACAACTCCGGGGGGAAACTTGGGTGCTTGACCGCGTACCGGCGGACGTAGGCGTCCCGGTCCTGTAAGGCCTGGGGGAACAACTCCGGGGGGAAACTTGGGTGCTTGACCGCGTACCGGCGGACGTAGGCGTCCTGGTCCCGTAAGGCCTGGGGGAACAACTCCGGGGGGAAACTTGGGTGCTCGACCGCGTACCGGCGGACATCGACGTCCTGGTCCTGTAAGGCCTGGTGGAAATCGTCTACGGTGTTAAGTTCCGCCTTGTGGAGGAGGACGTCCTCGACGGACTCGGACTTGTCTACGCCGGCGTCCTTCAACGTCTGCTCAGGGGGCGTCGTCGCCCACGACCGGCCGTCGGCGCCCACCCACATGGCGTTGACAGCCGCGCTGAGGTTCTTCACCTCCGGGTCGGACAGCAGGACCTTGACCTTGGCCAGGCGCGCCAGCACCGGCCCGGGGTCGAGGCCGTACCGGGTGATGATGGCCTCCAGGGCGTCCGCGTGGAGGTCCTGCACCCAGTCCCGGAGGAGGGCGTCCGTGCGGTCGTCGGCGACGGGCATGCGCCGGAGCTTGTCGGCCTCCGACAGGGTGTTGAACTTCCTCGGCGCCCACGCGCGCAGGTACCAGGGGACGAACGACGACCGGTCGTGGGCGGGGTCGAAGCCGTAGCCGGCGAACGTCGACCCCTCGTCAATGAGGTACATCTGCATGGGCTGCTCGTTGTTCGCGAGGATGTTCTGCCCGTGGCGGTCGATTTGCCCCAGGATGCCGTCCATGATGGCGAGCTTGTGCAGGGTCCCCGTCTTCTCGTAGGTGTGCAACGCCCACAGGACGACCATGGAGTTCTGGCGTGCGCGCTTCTCTATGGGCCGGAACTCCCCGGGGAAGAACTCCAGGGCCGCGACCTCCTGGCCGTCCACGAGCAGAAGCTCGGCCCTGGGGAGGAGCGCCCCCAGGCGGAAGACGTCCTTGGCGCAGTGGTAGAACGCGGCCTCGCGCGCGGACTGGCTGCCGACGGTGTCCCGGATGCCCGCCGCGGGGCTGGGCTTGCCGCTACCGGGCTTGAGCAGCCACGTGGTCTTCGTCTCGGGGTCGTGCACGAGCACGGCCCCGCGGCTGTGCTTGCCCTTGAGGTTCGCCGCCCGGACGTCGCCGTCCGCGTACGCGCGCCGGACGACGGCGGCGACGTCCTCCCCCGCGGGGGCGGCCGCGTGGACGTCCTCCGGGGCCTCGAGGCTGGACTCCCCGTCGTTCTCCTCCGGGATGTCCGCGAGCGCCCACGGCTCGGCCTTCTGCATGGCCCGCGTGACGACGACGCCCCGCAGCGCCTGGCGGTTGCTGTCGTCCACCGGCAGGCCGTAGGACCGCAACGCCGCGGCCTCTGCGTCGCCGTCCTCCTCCCACAGGTACGTCCGCGCCAGGTCCTGGTCCGCGGCCGGCGGCGACCCAGCGAGGAAGCGCGCGGCCTCGAAGACGACGCCGGCGGTCGTGGGCTGGCCCGCGAGGTTCTGCACGGCGTCGTCGCTGTCGCTGTCGCTCGCCCCAGGCTGGTGCGCGGCCTCGGCGCTGACGCTCTTGTACTGGAAGTGGTCGTAGGGGTCGTCCCCGGGCAGAGCCTTCCCGAGGTCGCCCCCATCTTTTACCTGGTACCGACGCTGCTGCAGCCGTTCCCGCGTAAACGCGACTCTCGCCTGGGGGTCGACGTTGTCCGGGCCCATGTCCCGAAACATCTGGTCCCGACGGCCGCCCTCGTTGATGCGCCCGTGGAGGGTCTTCCCGGGGTGGAGCACCGCCTCGAGGTCCTGCGGCGACGCCAAGACGCTGTGGTGGCCCGAGGAGACGATGACCTCGTGCTCGTTCCTGTAGGCGTTCTTCCCCCTCCGGGGCGAGGTGTCGATGTCCGCATTGGGGTCGAGGCGCCCCCACTGGAACGGCAGCGCGTGGATGGCGCTCTCCGGCACCCAGGCGCTGACGACCTCCCCCCTAAGGTCGGGGGCCCACCTGGTGTTGCCGTAGGACGAAGCGAAGTTCCTGGCAATGTCGTGGTGCGGCGTCCAGCTGGTGAGCGCGTCCTCGTGGTTGACCGTGCCCCGCGTCGGCGCGTGGACGACGGCGCCGTCGTACTCCTCCGCGGACATACCCCTGTGGAGGAGGAATTCCCGCTCCTGCGTCTTGGGATTGACGCGCACGCGCGTGAGCGCGTGCAGGCGGTGGAGCGCCCGCAGGCGGTCGGGGGCACCCATGGCCGGAACGCCCTGGCGGTCCCCGGACTCTCTGTCCGCCCCCTGCCAGCGGGCGGCGTTCGCCTCCCCGACTTCGTCCGGCCGCTGCTGCAGGTCCTGGGGGTTGAACGGCGCCAGGCGCTGCATGGCGCCCTTCTCGAGGTCGTGACGCTCCAGGGGGTCGTTGGTCTCCGGGGGCTGGGCACCGGGGGCCTTGTTCCTGTACGAGAGCACGCCCTTGACGGTGTCCGCGCCCAGGCGCGCGTCCTTGGCGGTGGCGAAGGGCCGGCTGTGGACGTTCGCCAGGGCGTCCAGGCGCGCGTCCACGCTCTGCGGCAGCGTCCGGTCCCAGTGCGTGGTCGCCCGCATGGTCTTCGCGGGGACGTGCTGGTGCACGGCGAAGGGCGCCGCCTCCGGGTGGACGATGAACTCCTGCTCGTGCTCGAAGTCGTCGCCGCCGCCGTAGGGCCGGCGCTGTTGGTTCATGCTGAAGCGGATGGCCTCCTCGGGAATCCAGGCGCTGACGACGCCGCCGCTGCCGCCGTTGACGACCCCGTGGATGGACTGCATCGGGCTCCAGGACGTCGCGCCCTGGGGCGTGAAGGCCTTGGCGTCGGGGCTGAGGTTCTGCGTGCGCTCCCGGCCGGAGATGCTCCTGTGCAGGAGGAACTCCCGCTTGCCCGTCTCCGGGTTCAGGCGCACCTGCGTCCGGCCGTGGAGCTTGTGCAGGGCCCGCGCGAGGTCGTTGGGGTCCTGGCCGGAGGACGCCAGCGTCTCCCGGGCCTGGCGGTCACGCTGCTGCTGCCACGCGTCGGCCTCCTCGGAGAGGTCGTACTCGGGGTCGTCGCCACCGGCGGCCACGGGCCAGAGCTTCGTCGCGTAGCCGCCCTTCTCGAGGTCGGACTTGTCGAAGCGTTGTGCCCAGGGTTGGACTTTCTGCGCCCAAGAGTGCGGGGCCTGGGCGGCGGCCGCCAGGAGGTTCTTGTGCGCGCGCTTCATCTTGGACTCGAAGTCCCAGCGCGCGGCCGCGTTGTGGCGCCTGTACGCGTGGAAGGCCTCGCGTTCCCCGGGGTTGTTCAAGTAGTTGAGGAGCAGGGTCAGGCGCTCCTCGTACGCGTACGGGTACACGCTACTAAGCCGTCCGTTATTGGCGTACATGGCCAGGTCAGGCTGCCTAGCAAGTGCGAAGTCCTGCAGGGCCTCGCGGTCCTTCTTGGGGATGCTGTGGTAGAGGTTGTGCGCGAAGATGAGGCGGCCCGTGGGACCGTGCTGGGCCTGAATACGGTTGAACATCTGGTGCAGGTCCTCGTGCAGGGCCGTCGCTTCCGGGGCCACGGGATGAGAACTCCCGTAGGTGTTGATGTCCCCCTGGACGCGCTTATTGCGTGCCCTCAAGGGCGTCCCCACCGCCCACGCGGGGTTGACCTTCTCCGGCCCCGTGTAGGTAAAGCCGTGGCCAGAATCACTGGCGGTGCGTCTGTAAACCCGTTCCTGCAGGTTCCTGTCCGGCTTTGCTCCCCCCCCGACCATGTCCTTGGCGATGGCGGCGCTGACGGCCCGGTGCTTGATTTCGACCTGTCGCTTGGTGTCCACCACCGGGGTCTCCCGGCGGTCGTCGGGCACGCCAGCGGCGGGGAACTTCGGCCCCGGGTGGGACTTACGGAGGTGCAGCCACTCGTCGGCCCGGCGCTGGAGTTCGACCCCGAGCTGGGACTCCACGACCTTGCGCAGCCCCGCGGGGACGTGCGGCTGCGCGGCCACGCGCGCGCGGACGTCCGCGCTCACGCGGGGGTTCGCCAGGATGGCCACCGCCTGCTCGGGGGTGAGCGCCGGCGAGGACGCGGCGGCCTCCAGGACCGCGGGGTCGCCACTGTCCAGGAGGGTCTGCAGCTGGGCCGTGCTCAGCCGCGGGTGCCCGGCGAGGACGGTCCTCACCAGGGGGTTAGTCTCCACGGCCAGGGCCTGGTCAAGGTGGGCGCCGTCACAGAGGGGGTGCTTGAGCGCGGCCTCGCGGACTCGAGGAGCGGCGTGGGCCAGGGCCTGGGTGATGATGTCCTTGTCCACCAGGGGGTGACGTAGCGCCGCCTGGGCGACCTCCGCATCGGGGTCCTCGGCACCACGGCGGACGTCGTCGCGAGTCACCCCCGGGAGCTTGAGGGCGAGCATCCTCTCGGTCCTGGAGGGGTGCTGCATCAGGACCTCGACGTCGGTCTTCGCCAGCTGGGGCTCGGACTTCTTGGCGGGCTTGGGCGTGGGCTTCAGGGGGTAGAACACCGCGACGGCGTGCGGCAACCTCGGGTTGTAGTTCCTGTACCCGAAGTAGCCCCGGCGTCGAATTTTCTTCTCGATGGCGTCCAAGTCCGGCGGCTGGTAGTAGCCCTGCTTGTCGTACCCGGACTGGAAGAGGTTCTCCGGGTCCTCCTGGATGTCGTAGAGTCGCGCCCCCTCGGGGAGCATAGTCTGGTACCTCTGGGCGTTGATGCCCGCGAACGTGCGCTCGGGCTTGGACCCCGCGAGGTAGTAGTACGTCCGGGGGATACGGTTCGGCCGCTGGGCCTCGCCGGCGGAGTTCCCGAAGGGGCCCGTGTCCTGCATCTTCGGGTTCAGGACCTTAAGGCCGCGCAGGGGCGAGTAGTGCTCCAGCATCACCGGCTCGTCGTCGTCCTTCTCGGCCTTCTTCACGTCGTCGCCGTGGCGTTGCCGGTCGTCCCAGTCCTGGAGGCCGAGCAGCCGCAGGGTGACGTTCCGCGGCGAGTGGAGGTTCTCCATTACGTACAGGGGGATGAACTCCGGGTCCACCCACTCGTGGTCGACGACCTCCGCGTCCGGGTCCTGGTCGTAGCTGGGCTCCTGCCCGACGGCGACCGTGGCCCGGAAGGCGTGGATGCGCCGCCGCCGGCCGTCCTCGCACAGGACGTCGTCGTGGCCGAGGGCCTCCAGGCCCTTGTCCTCGAGGCGCAGGCCCGTCTCCTCGGCGACCTCCCGAAGGGCGGCGTGCTCCGGCGTCTCCCCGGGCTCAAGGTGACCGCCGGGGAGCGTCCACTTGCCGTTGTCCTCGCGCTGGCACACGAGGAGCTTGCCCTCGTGGTTGAACACCGCCACGGAGGCGACCTGCTTGTCTGGAGGGGCCGGTGGCTTCGGCATCACGCCCTAGATTGCCGGGGTCGGGAAAACGCGGAGCGACCCCCTGGAGTCGAACCAGGCCTTGTGCCGGTGGTGCCGGCACCTGCTCCCGGAGCTGGGACGCGGGACTACGTACTGACGACCTTCGTACCTCCCTTGGACCATTTCAGGTGGCCGTAGTCGTGAATCTGGTACAATGGCTCGTCGTGACCCAAGTACATCCGCGAGAACACGCCCCCGCGGGCCTGCAGGCGCTCCGTCGGGTACGCGGCGAGGACCTCCGGGGTGTTCACGCGCTTGCACTTGTACCGCCACAACCGCACCCGGAGGTCCGTGTAGTAGTAACTCGGGGGGTTCTCCTGAACGAGGTCGAAGCCCATGGTCTTGTAGATGCCCCCGGAGGACAGGCGGTTGTTGCTGAACGACGTCAGCTTCTGCCCCGAGGGGAGGTCCGCGAGGATGGCGGCGATGACCCGGGACGCCCCGCCGGCGACGGAGTAGTCGTAGTCCGTGGCCAGGCGGGCGACCTCCGTCTCCCCTCGGTGGTTCGTCCGCACGGAGGCACAGCACACGAGGGCGTCCTTGTGAAAGAGGCCGTAGGCGTACTTGGCCAGGGTGTGGCCGTCGATGTGGTTCCTTGCGAAGAAGGCCTTGAACTCGGAGTTCGACGTCAGGCGCCGAAGCTCGAGGTCCCGGGCGTACAGGCGCGTGCCCGCGAACTTCTTGAGACGCCACCGGAGCATAGCCTTGATGAGGTCCTGCTTGGCGGGGTTGACCCACTCGTCCTCGAACACGGCCAGGAGGGCCACGCCGGCGTCCCGGCAGGCTCGGAACTTCTTGATGTGACGCAGGGGGTCGTAGTCAGTCCCCGTGTGGTCGCCGGCCGCCTCCGAGTGCCAGTACAGGCCGTTGTACTCCAGGCCGAACTTCAGCTCCGGGACGTAGACGTCAAGCTCGAGGGGGGCAATGGCCTTGCGGTCGTTGACGACAGTCTTCAACCCCAGGGACTCCACGAAGGTCAAGATTTCATGCACAGCCCCACTGACGTGACACCGGGGGCACCACGTCTTATTGTTGACGACGTTCAACGTCAGAGCTTCCCACCGGTGCCCACGTTCGCACTCCCACTCGTGCTTCTCCCTAGCCCCCAAGTACACAGGGCTCAAGCACTTCCCCCCTCGGGACGCCGCCACGGCCTGGAGGTCTTCGAGGCTGAGCTTCGTGTCTCCGCAAACAGGACACCACGTGTGGTTATTCGATAGCCAGCCAGGTTTTGCCAGCCATTCGTGCCCTTCTGAGCACCTGAACTTACGCTTCACCCCATAACCCAGATAGACGGCATCCAAGCACACACCTCCACGGGCAGCAGCCAGACCTTGGACCCACTTAATATCCTTGCTCAGACGTTCCGCCGTCCTGGCGTTGTAACAGAGACGACACCACCGACCTTGACCGATGTCGGAAGGGCAAGCCTCCCATTCGTGACCGGCCCCACAGCGAAACTTGTGTTTGACGTGCATGCCCTTGAACTCCGACTCCAGGCACACGCCTTGAAGGTCAACATCGGTAATGAGCCCGTGCACGAACTCCAGGGACCTTCGCAAAGGGCGCACGCTGCACTCCGGACACCACGTACCCCGGTTCTGGACCTTGGCGTACCGCTGCTCGAAGGTGTGACCGGCGGCACACTTCCACTTGTACAGGCCCTGGTTACCCATCCACTCCGTGGACAGGAACTCCCCGCCTTTGGATGCCGCCAGGGCCTGCCCGGCGGCGACGGTAAGCGCCCGCATGCTCTGGTTATAGCACGCGGAGCCCTAGACGGCGCCGACGATGATGCCCTGGCCGAACAGCCTCTTGAGACGACGACCGCCGGCCAGGATGTCCTTCTGCAGGCCCTCGAGGCGCTGCTGTAGGGCGGCGATGACCGGCGCGCCGACGCTCTGCGACAGGCCGTCCACGCCCAGGGAGTGAGACGTCGGAGTCACGTACGTGGCCAGGAGCTTCTCAATGACCTGCTTGGCGGCCTGCAGGCCCACGAGTTCGTTGACGAACCGAGGCAGCGTCCCCCCGGGAAAGCCCGTGGTGTAGACGATGCGCCAGTACGCGGGGATGATGTTATTCTGGGCCAAAATGCTGAGGAAAACCGCGCCTCCAGCGCTCTGTGAGGGAATAAATCCGCCGTTTTGAACCGCGACGTTCAACGGCACGATGTTCAGCTGCCCCCACCCGAGGCCGGCGGTCTCAATCCAGTCCAACGGGACCTCATATACCTGGATATTGTTAGCTGGGACGATGGCGAACTCCTCGACGCTCTGCACGGGCTTGTGCCGTGTCCGCATGTACCCGAACTGCTCGTAGTCCTGGCGGATGAACTCCTGCTTCTCCGCGTGCTGGACCGGCATGATGTCCAGGCTGTACTCCGTCTCGATGTTGGAGATGGCCCTCTGGATTTCGTCCTGGAGGTCGTCCGCCGTCCAGACATCGTACTTCCCCGTCAGGGGGTTCCGCGTCCGCGAGCGGAGGTCGAGGCCCATCAGGTGCCGGCGCACGAGCTTCTCCGGGGTGATGAGGGGCTCGAACCGCCCCCACCCGGAGTCGACCTGCCCCGCGGGGAGAATCGTCCCCAGGCCGGGCTTCGACGGGTACCCACCGTTGTTGTTGCCGCTGTAGTCTGCCACGGAAGATTAGCCTCCCCACCCCGTCTGGTTCGTGTTCGAGTTGTCCGTGTACGGGCTCCGGTACGAGACCCCGTATTGGCCCTGGGTGCCGACGCGCATGCGCCCCTGGATGAAGCCGGACGTCGTCTTCACGGGCGCGCCCACGCGCACGTCCCCGGTGGACGCCACGGCCGTCGTGACGATGCTCACCGGCGCCGTCAGGCCCGCGTAGAAGAGGTCCGAGGTCTTCGTGGCGGTGACGACCGTCGACGTCGACGTGCCCGTGACCGTGTAGTAGCCCCCGAGGGCCGACGCGGCCGCGTACAGCGCGGAGTCGACGCCGATGACCAGCTGCGTGCCCGCCGCCGGTGGGGTGGCGAACGTCGCCCCACCGGAGGCCGTCAGGGTGATGCTGTACGTCGCCGCCGTGACGGTGAGCGACCCCGTGACGGCGGCCAGCCCCGGCGTGGAGTTCTCCGCCAGGGTCAGGAGCACGTCCGGGTTCCCGCCGGACATCGGCGACGAAGGCACGATGGCGTTCATCGGCGGCACGCCCGCCGTCTGGGCCTGGAAGTCCCCGGGCTGGATGGTGACGGACCAGATACTCGGGTCCTGGAGGGGGAACGGCTGCCGGGCGACCTTGTAGAGCTTGAAGGCGTCGTTGACGTTGTGGACGACGAGCCACAGCATCGACCCCGAGGCGGGGACGTACCGTCGGCCCTGCCACGGAGAGAAACCGTCCGAGGACGTGTCCCGGCCGGCGTCCACGAGCTGGAAGTACAGCGTCGGGGCGTCGCCTTGGTTGAACTCCCAGGCGTGGACGCGCCTCCACGTGTTGACGTCCGAGACCTGGTCGAGGGGCTGCAGTGACAGGAGCATGGCCGGCGGTCTACCTCGACCGCGTAGATTGCCGCCCCCGGTCCTAGATTATCAACATGAGCACGGCCGCGGCGAGGGCCGCCGCCATCCACGGCCGGCCCTCGAGGAGGGCGCCGACGACCACCCCGGCGCCGACAACGGCCGCGGCCCTCCACAGGCCGTCACGGCGACGGCCGGCGCTACTGCTGCCCCTCAAGGACGGCCTCCTTCACGGCCAGGAACGGCTGCAGGGCCTGCTCGTAGCGCTTCCGCGGGCCGTCGTTGGCGCTGTTGTACCTCGAGTACCAGTCCTCGGGCTCGTCGTCGCCGTACTCGCGCTGGAGCACAGCCAGCACCCGCGCGCCCACCCACAGGGCGTAGGTGTCGTCGACGACCAGCCGGTCGGCGTCCAGCCCCCACTTGCGCACCCACACGGTGTTGACCTGCGTGACCCCGAGGTCGCACGTCTGCGCGCAGGCGCGGTGCCAGACCACGCCGTAGCACACGCGCTGCTCCGGGAGGAACGTCGACTCCTGGCGGACGATGGCCGCCAGCAGCAGCGGGTCCACGCCCCAGTGCTGGGCCGCGAAGACGATGTCCCGCCCGAGGGCGACGACGCGCTGCCACGGCGTCTGCGGGGACACCTCGTGGATGTACGTCACGACCTTGGCGGTCGTCGACGGCGGCGACGGCCGACGTGGGGCGGCGCCCACCAGGAGGAGGTTCGCCCCCACGAGTATGGTCGCCAGGGTCGTCATCATCGTCCGGAGAGCCACCTGCGCTCGAGGCCGCCGTACCGGAGGACCTGCACGGACGCGGAGACGAAGCGCGTGTACATGTACATCTGCACGCCGAAGATGCACACCCACAGGAGCGTAGTGAGGCCGACGAGCGTCGCCGCCAGGACGAGGTTCGCCACCGTGACGGAGGTCATGGCCACCACCCCGAGGACATGCTCGACGGTGGTGTCGGTCATCGCCGACCCCCTCTTCTCCGACCACCGCGGTCGTCGCAGGAGTTCGCGTACATGGCCACGACCCAGACGGCCATCATCGTCAGGAAGTACCCCGGGGACCACACGCCGGTGCCGAACGCCACCGCGCAGACGCCAAACCCCAGGGCGCAGAAGTAGAACTTCTGGTCCGACGTCGGCTGGTGGGCGCGCACCCACTGGAGGACGGCCCTGCAACGAGCCACGATGACGCCGGCGGTCTTCATCAGGCGTCGACCCCTTTCTCCTTGTCGTCGCAGATGTACACCTGCTTGTTCTTCATGGTCAGACCTCCTCTTGGGGTTCCACCGGGGGGATGTTCCCGGCGTCACGCCGGGGGTCGTTGCACAGGACCAGGGACGTCACGGCGACGACGACCCTGACCTCGTGCTTGAGGTTGTGCACGCACGCGCTCGTGCACGGGTCCTTGCAGCAGATGCTGCGGCAGTCCTTGCGCTCCAGCGAGCGCCGGTACTCGTGCGAGCACAGCGGGTGCCAGTACAGGCCCACGCCGGCCTCGATGTCCAGGCGCTCCGGGCAGTCGTACCGAAGGTACCCGGTCGCCATCAGGGAGTCCTCGTCCGTGTCGAAGCCGAAGTGCACGCGCGCGAACCCGAGCTGGTGTCCCTCGGCGTCGTAGACCCTCACGGGGTTGTCCACCAGCAGGGACACCGGCGTGCCCTTGGGGAACCTCTGCACAAACCCCCGGACACAGAACAGCCGCACCTGGTCGTCCGTGTACGTGGCGTCCATGACGGCGTCCGCCGGCACCAGCAGGGTCTCCTCCGGCATGGCGTCCGTGAGCACGACCGTGCCGATGCCCTCCGGGTGGTCGTCCTTCGTCGTCTTCATGCGAGGGTCTCCTTAGGCTTCGGGTGGCACACGCACGAGCACACGACCACGAACTCCCCGTCTTTGTCCTGGAAGGGCCCGTGGCGGCCCGGGCAGGCGCTGTGACCGAGGCCCCCCGGGGCGTTGGACCTGCACTTCGGGAGCATGCGCTGCACCTCTCTCGTCGTCGCCGTTGTCGCCGTCATCGTCGTTTCCTCCATGGTATATAGCATCGCCACCACCATGGAGACCAGAGTATGCCCTCCGGGCCCCTGGTGTCAAGCCTCGCCGGGGGCCTGCGGGAACCCTAGCAGGGGGTCGATGTCCACGAGTCCGAGCCTGACCAAGGCCGACGTCAGGTCCACGACGGCGCGCGCGTACTCCGGGTCCTCGGCCATGTGCCGGCGCTGCGCCCCGTCGGCGCCGAAGTACAGGATGTCGCAGCTACCGAGGAGTTCCGTGGCGCGGACGACCATCTGCAGGTCCAGGACGTAGTCGCGCGCGAGCGTGACCCTGCTCTTGTAGACAACGTCCGGCTCCAGGCTGCCGTCCTGCAGGCCCTTGTCCAGGTACGCCTCCACCTGCTGCAGGGCCGCGAGGCGAGCCGCCCTCCGCGCGGCGGCCTCGGCGTCGGCGCCATCGCCGCCGTCAGTCCCCACCGACGACCTCCCTGTGGCTGCGCTCCCACGCCGCGGCGGCGTCGGCGTTCGCCTCCGACTCCGGCCCGGGGACGAACCCCGTCCAGACGTCCATGAGCGACTCCAGGTGCTCGCCGTCGACGGCCTCCCCGAGGCGGGCTGCCCCGAGGTCGCCGAGGGCGTGTTCCAAGGTCTTGCCGCGGAGCTGCTTCCGTCCGTAGGTCTTGCAGAGGTCACACACGTTGGTCTCCTTGGGGTGTTCGCGCTTCAGGTGATGATGCACTTGCCGTCGTGTCCGGCCGGGAGACGGCACATGTCACCTGCTTCGGGCCCGACCCTGTCCGTGGCCCCGCAGGCCACGTACCCGTACATACAGACCGGGTAGGGGTTGGCCAGCCGCGGGTCCCAGGTGATGTTCTCCGCGGGGGAGAAGAACTTCCGGAACTGCTTCCAGTGCCGGAAGTTCCCGCCCGGGCGCTCGTCGTCGGTGCTCACGGCCACGTGCTCGAGCGGGGACCAGTGCCCGGGGGTGCGGGAGACCAGGGACTCGAAGCGCTGCAGGTCGTCCCCGAGGTCCCGGCTCTGGCCCTGGCGGGCGTACGACACCCGGGCGCAGCGCACGACCGCGACCTTCTTGGCGCTGTCCAGGCCCAGGGCGTCGACCTCCTCGGGGTCGACGTACGGCAGGTGCCAGTACCCGGGCATGGGCACGTACTTGGGCTTGGAGGCGTTCATGGCCGCGAGCGCGGCCTCCGCCAGGGCCTCGAACGTCGGGTCCGCGTCCTCGTGCGCCCTCTGGGCGAAGAAGTTCATCCACTCGGTGGCGCTCACGACCGTCTGCATGTGCACGTACGGCTCCAGGACGCGGTTCGCCACCTGCTTGTGGACGCCCGTCGCCGCCAGGCGCGCGCACGCCTCCAGGGCTGAGTGGCAGGCGTTCAGCCACTCCGTGGTCGCCCGCACGGCGTCGTCACCCTCGAGCGTCTCCCGGGCCTGCATGCCCTTCTGGTTCCTCCCCCAGGAGACGGGCATCGCCGGGCAGGCGCTGACGGCCGCCATCATGGTCTCGATGGGGATGGCCCTAGAGCTGGCGGCGTTGCGGCTGAACACCCTGTGGGTCATCAGCTCCGAGTGGATGAACCTCGGGTACACCAGCTCCAAAGTCGTCAGCCGCGCGGCGTCACTGAAGGGCGGCTGGAAGTAACTGTCCGCCACCACTCGTGCGGAAATCATGGGTCAGGCTCCTCCTCTCGGGTCGTCGTTGTCGTCGTCACCGCCCACGGGGTCGCCATCGGCGTCGAAGGTCCGGAACTCGAGGTCCTCGCCGGCGGCGAGGACCCGCGCGGCGACGACGGCCTCCAGGGGCACGGTCACGTGGTACGGCCGGCCGTTGAAGGACAGCGTCTGCTCTAGGCGGCAGTCCGTCAGGACGATGTCCGAGTGCAGGAACCGCCGGCAGAAGTTCAGCAGCACCCCCCGGCCGCGGAGGTGCTCGGGCACGTCCACGTGCGGGCACGAGGCGTCGACCTGGACCTGCAGCGTCCGCCCTCGGTCGAGGAACTCCTGCAGGAGCGCGCGCTTCCCCGGCTGGGGCCGGAGGTCGGCGTCTGACGCCGGCGGGGCGTCGACGAGGCGCTTCTGGGCGGCACGCGTCTCCTCGAGGAGGGCCTGCAGGGATGCCGACGACGGGGTGTCTGTGTCCATGTCCGAGACTATAGCAGCACGGCCGCGCTTACGGCTGGCCGCTGCGCAGGAACTTCCGGATGGACGTCTCCACGAGGCGCTTCTCGTACGCCGGGCGCTCGGGAGCGCGCATCGGCCGCAGGAACGTGTACGCGCCGCCGACCATGGGCGTCTCCCCCGTGGGCAGGCGCCGGCTGCCGCCGCTGTCCTTGACGACGACCGCCTCCGTGTCGAGGACGTAGATTCTCTCCTTGGCGTTGTACCCGCAGCTGATGTACAGCTGCTGCTGGAGGTTGACGGCGGGCACGCGCTCGAGGTCGAAGTCCGTGTACAGGACCGTGTACAGGACACTGTATTCCTCGTGCCTGTACACCCACTTACTGGTCGGGGGGTCGAGGGAGTTATGCAAGTACACGACCTTGACGCCATCGACGGCACGACACAGGTCAAAGTTCAGGAACTTGGTGCGAACATCGGGCGCCGCGTGGCAGCGCGCGCGGATGTACGCGAGCGTCCCCGGCTGAAAGTCCAGGTGGACCTCCTGCCTCTCGTATTCCGTACCGGCTGTCACCTTCAGCGTCTCCGAGACCATGCTCATGGCCGGAGTCTGCCACGAATGGCCTTCGCGCGCAAGGTCTCGACGTAGGCGGCGTCGCGTCGGAGGGCGTCCGTTTCCTGGACGAGGACCGCCGACAGGGCACAGCTGACGTCCCACCCACGGTCGATGGCCTTCTCCCCGTAGCGGTCGCGGCTGCGCTTGCCGCAGGCCGAGCACACGTACACCTGCCCCTCGGGAGCGTCGGTGTTCATGCGTTGCTATCCCCCGTCAACTCCCAGTACTTGGAGTCCTGCGACTCCTCAGCGGTGAGCTGCTTCCACAGGTGGTTGTACATCCCCCTGTGGTTGACGAAGAAGGACTTCCCCTCACGGAAGACGGCCTTCGTCGGCGTGCCGAGGATGTCCGCGACCTCCAGTTCCTTGCGCATGCCCGTAGTGATGCCCAGCGGCCCCCAGAAGAACCACAGCTCCGTGCACACGGACAGGAACGACAGCCCGGCGCGGATGCCGGCGTCGCGCTCCTCCTCGACGTCTTCGTTCAGAGCCCCAGGGTAGAGCAGATGCGGAGCAAAAGCCGCATGCCCCTGCAGTACAGCGAAGCGTACAAGCTCCCGAGCCGTCTGAGCGTTGGCCTCTCGCTCCTCAGGAGTCGCGCCACGGTACGGACTTGCCACGAATACGCGCACAGGTCTTCCTCCTCGGGGCCGTTGTTCGTCGTCGTCACGCTAGGGTATATAGCACCCCTGCTGCTACAACAGCGGCGACCGGTCGGGACGGTGGCGGAACGACCCGCGGGGCGGCCTCGCGAGCGGCCGCAGACGCCACGACGGCAGACCCGTGGCGATGTCGACGATGCACAGCCGCCGGCGGGTGATGGCCATCAGGTACAGGCCGGCTTGGCGCGCGCCCAGGCGGGCGACGATGCCCTGGGCGACCTCCTGGGGCGTGCGCCCGCTGGCGCCGCCTCGGACGAGGACCAGCTGGGGGGCGCCCTCGTTGACGGTCGCCCGGAGCATTAGCGCACGACCCGCTTGTAACCGACCTTCTCGAAGGCCGAGGTGAACCGTTCGGAGACCGTGTCCTTGAAACGCCCGAAGCTCTTCCACCCGTAGTTATACACGCGGCCGTCGGAGCGGAAGCGGATGTCCCTCTTCTTGAGGATGACGCCGTCGGACATCAACGCCACGGTGACGCGCTCCCAGTCGATGAACGACGAGGACACGACGTCGTCGTCCACCGGGGTGAAGACGCGCTCCTTCTCGAGACGAACGACCTCCGAACGACCACGGGCGCTGAGCTTTGCCATCGGTGTCGACCTCCTTCAACGGCAGGTACGAGGACAACCTACACCCGCGAGCGCCCTGGTGTCAAGCCCCCCCCTCCTCCTACCCGGGCGTTTTACTGCGGCCCCCGGGAGTCGGCCTTGGGCGTGTGGTTCCACGCCCTCCACCACCGCCTCACGTCCACTTCCAACTCTGAAGGCGGCCAGAGTCAACAAGCAACAGGCTACTTCATTTTATCGGCTACCGCAAATCCAAAACGACGGACGTCGTCATCCGAAAAATCACATCTCGCAAGATTTGCCATAAGGGACACAAAACGGATATTCCCAGGTTCATATCCCTTGGCATTGTCAATGCGGTCGAGACTGGCATTTTCCGGTCGATGTCTGTCCTCCCACCCCTTACTTCCAGAAGGCAGAATCATCTTCCATCCAGTAAAGGGGCAAATTCCATTTTGTCGTTCCCACAATTGAGCCAAATAAGACAGGACACCAGCTGCCTCGACTTCGGCCGCACGGAGTCCTTCTCTGAAACGTATTCTACCTACGAACCATCGAAAAGGGGATAGACTGTCTCTTCGGTTTGCGGCATCAAGATGAACGGTCGTACCTCGTGGACTTATCTTATTGCCAACAGAGACCGAACAAGACCGGCCACAATAAAACCTCTTCTGACCTCGTTCCCTACACCTGCGCCATTCGGCAGCCAGCTTCTTGAAGGGTCTACCACAACACTGACATTTAAGAATGACCGGCGGTTCCATACTAACCTAGATTAGGATGGAACCGCCGGGCATCTTCATGGAGCCGGGGGAGATTCGAACTCCCCGTCCTACAGTGCTCCGGTTCGAAGTCCTACGAGCGTGTCCGCGATTCGCCTCCGCGGCCGAGGTCCGACAGCCCCTGTGGGTGCCGCCCCACCTCCCCCGGGACCCCGGGTCGGTGAGCTTCTCCCCTGGTCTTACGCCAGGCCCGGCTACGAGGGGAAGGACCTCGCCGGCTGACGTCGGGGGGTGTCTAGTCCCCGAGGGGCCCGGTGGACCCCGCCGCTGTTACGCGGCGGCGAGCACCGGGGCCGCCACGACGGTGTCGTCGTTCGCGGTTCCGCTTGGTCGGCTTTTTACGTGGCCAGCTGACCAACCACGGCTCGCACTTCTCACCTTCACACCGAAGTCGAAACCAGTTCGGCCCCGTATGTCCTACTTAGATTAGCACGTCCTCCTTCCGTCGTCAAGGCTTCTTCTTGTTGTCGGTGGCCTTCGGCGCCGACTAGGGCACCCACAGCCGCGTGGGCGCGTCAGGCCGCGACGGCATCGGGGCGGACCTCCTTCTTCTCCTCGTCGGCGGGGCGGCGGTGCGGCGCCGGCCGCAGGCCCTCGGTGTTGCGCCGCCACACGAGGACGAACTCGGGGTTGAACCTCCGGGGGCTGCACTGGCCACAGGAGACGCGGACGTACAAGCGCGGTTTCCGGGGGCGGAAGTGCAGGTGCTGGCACCGAGAGCACGTGCTCACCCACGCCGGCACGGGCATGACCATGTTCTCCGGGTCGTAGCAGCGCTTGCCGTTGCACCCCAGGCGCAGGGCCTCCTGGCGCCACACGTCGTCATGGTGGTGGGAGCCGCCCACGTTCGCGTGCGCGATTTCGTGCAGGATGGTGTCCCGCACCTGGGACTCGTCGTTGAGGGCCACGAGCACGCGGCTCAGGGAGATATGCCGCCGCGTGAACGAGCACAGGCCGAAGCGCTGGCGTGCGTTGTCGAACCCGAAGGTCCAGGTCCACACCCCACTCCGCAGGTGCTCGGCCATCAGCTGCTTCGCCAGGGCCTCAGCTACTTTCAAGTCCATGGCCTACCTCCGCGAAAGGCTTCACATCAGGCACTAGCGACTATAGCACAACCGCCGCTCGGGTGTCAAGCACCCGGCAAAGGAGCGCATACCCGTATGGGAGCCAAGTAGGCGACACTTCAGGGCTAATTTGACTTCCGACGAGGGCGATGTTAGACTTGCTTCACGATAATTTTGCCGCCAATGGCTGGCGGCTTTGAAAAGGAAGACGAAGCCCATGAAGACCACCGATGACGCAGTGCAGCAGATGGGAATCGCATCCCCCTCGAGGCTCATCCTCCGGGACTTCCGGCAGATGCCGCAGCTGCACTTCCTCCGGGAGCTGGTGCACAACAGCATCCAGGCGCGGGCGCAGAACATCAGCGTCGGCGTCGACTGGGTGCGGAGGCGCAGCACTGGGGCGCTAAAGCTCCTCGTCGCCGACGACGGTTGCGGCATGACCGCGGACCAGCTGGTGCGGTACTTCAACAACCTGGCGTCCAGCGGCGGCACGTACGAGGGCGACGAGAAGTACGGCGTCGGCGCCAAGGGCTCGTGCTGGCCGTGGAACCGCGGCGGCCACGGGCCGGACACGGGTATGGCCGTGATGTCCTGGGTGGAGGGCGGCGCCCCCGAGGGAGCGGCCATTCTCCTGGGGCAGAACCGCGGCGGCGAGCCGGCGCTGATGTCCCAGTACTGCGCCGACACAGAGGAGTACTCCATGGTCGTGCCCGCGGACGCCCGGTACCGGCCCCGGGGCGGTCACGGGACGGTCGTGGTCCTGCTGGGCAACGACGCCCGGGAGTCGACGTTCTTCGGCCCCGGGGCGAAGGGCGTCGAGGACACGCAGCTCAAGGCCATGTGCCAGTACCTCAACGGCCGGTACTTCGACCTCCCCGAGGGCGCACACGTACGCGTCTTCGAGTTCGCGAGCCTCGATGCCGCGGCGCGGCTCGACGACGAGCCCCACCAGGGGTTCTCCGGCGGTGGCGGCTACCGTCGCGTCCACGGGGCCCGGCACTACCTGGAGACCAAGGAGGCGCAATTCACCGACGTGGTGACGCTCGACGACGGCACGGAGGTGCAGCTGTACGCGCTCCGGCACCCACGGGAAGGCAAGTCCAGGAACGACGTCGGCAACGAGTTCCGGCCCCGGCAGGTGTCGTGCCAGTACGGCGAGGAGCTGTACGTCGTCAACCTCGCGGCCAAGGAGACGTGGCCGTTGTACCGCGCCTTCGGGTTCGGCTACCCCGGGGGCATGCGGGACGTCACCATCATCGTCCGGCCGCCGCGGGCCACCCTGCGGCCGGACGGGCGCATGACCGCGGGCGTGTACCCGACGGACTCCCGGACGCGGCTCGTGTACTCGGACGGCGACGGCCGGCCAAATCTCGAGCTTCCGTGGGAGCGCTGGGGCGCGGAGACGCTCGCGCGCATGCCCCCGAGGTTCAAGGACATCATCGACACCGCGCAGGCGCAACGCCTGGCGACCATCGAAACCAGCACCCAGGAGGAAATCCTCAAGGAGGCGAACCGCCTGCTGCTGGACTTCGGCATGCGCCTGCAGAAGCACGGCCACCAGCGGCTGCGGACTGCGGACGTCCTCGGGGGCGCCGGCGGCCGGCCGGAGCAGCAGCAACGGCTCCGGGTCGTGACGACGACGACGACCGACGACGACGAGCCCGTGGACACCAACGGCGACGGTGATGGTGATGGTGATGGTGATGACGCCAACGACAAGAGGAAGGACGACGGCGACGCCGGGCGCCGCCTCGGGACCGAGCACCGCCCCGAGGACGGCCGGCCGGCGGTGCGCGTCCGCGACGCCAGCCGGTACATCCCCGTCATCCAGCACTCGGCGTCGGAGGAGCTGGACGCGCTCATGGACGGCCTCGTGGCGGACTTCCAGGAGGGGTCGAACACCCTCGTGGTCAACGACAGGTCGAAGTTCGTGTCCGACCTCGTGGCCGTCCTGAAGTCGGAGTTCGCGGACTCCCCGGCGGCAGACCGGGACGTCGTCATCGAGGCCGAGTTGCGGCGCGCCATCGACCGCACGCTGGCCCTCGGGGTCGTGCACGCGCGCGCCCTCCGGGCGTCGCCGGTGTACGCCCGCCACTGGGAGGCCCTCGTCAGCCGGGAGGCCCTGACGCAGAAACTCCTGGGCAGCCCGGACGTCCTCACGCGGTGCCGGCAGGTGCTCGCGCACGAACTCGGGCGCGCCAGCGCGGGCGTACGCGCCCGCCGGGCGGCGGCCGCGGATGAGGGGGTGTGACCGCCATGGCCCGCTGGGACTTCAGGCCGAATCAGGACCAGAGCGTGGAGGTCTACTACCGGCCGACGTCGGCCGCCACGGCGAGGAACTGCGGCGTCGTCTTCCTGCCGTGGACGGACAGCCGGGACGCCCTCGAATGGGTGCTCTGCACCCCCGCCGCGGCGCCGTGGGACGTCGTGACGTTCGCCCCCGAGGGCCAGGACTACGTGCTGCAGCCCTTCGGCACTATGGCTTGACACCGGGACCGGACGTTGGTATACTCGTTTCCAGGTTGGACAAACAAAGGAGGTTGGACAATGAAAGCCGTGAAGAGCACAGACCCCCGGAAGCCCGCCATCGTCGCCGCCCTCAAGGCCAAGTCCGGCGACGGAGGTCAAGTAGCCATGGCCACGAAGAAGAGCCAGGAGAAGCTGCTGGAGGACATGGCCAAGGAGGGGGACGTCGAGGTCGTCAGCTACGCCTACGGTCGCTGGTCCGTGCTCTTCGACGGCAACGAGCTGGCCAGCGCCAAGGGCTTCGCCGCCGCCGTCCGCGCCGCAGCGAAAGCTTTCTCGAGGGGAGGCAAGTAAGCCATGGGCGCGCCCACGAAGCCGAAGCCGATGTCCATCAAGGACGCCGCCAAG
>VFSW01005058.1_pt1 | contig 19582 bp, 15 predicted proteins | sample 5358111 | NCBI WGS metagenome assembly VFSW01 (sample SAMN11554181, study PRJNA540505) | mine drainage metagenome | isolation source: sediment from site ElyBrook_90M | place: USA: Ely Copper Mine, Vershire, VT | collected 2017 | reverse complement strand
GTATTCTATTGAATGCAGACAATATGAACAATTTCGAACCGTTGCTGAAAGTTTCGGATATACATAAAAGTTTCCACGACAGTAAAAGGCATATCGATGTTCTGAAGGGTGTCAATCTTGATGTGCAGAGCGGGGATACCATAAGTATCATGGGCGTGTCCGGTTCCGGCAAGACAACGCTCCTGCAGATCATCGGCAGTCTCGACAAACCGACGTCCGGCGATGTTCTCTTTAAGAACGAGAGTATTTTTAGCAGGTCTGCAAATGACATTTCTGCTTTCAGGAACGCAAACGTAGGATTCATTTTCCAGGCGCACCACCTGCTTATGGAATTCGATCTTGTGGAGAACGTAATGTTTCCGGCCATCATATCGGGTATGGACAGGAAAAAGGCACAAGACAATGCACTTGACTTATTGAAGGATGTGGGGTTGTCTGAAAAGGTTACCAACAAGCCTTCTGAACTCTCCGGAGGAGAACAACAAAAGGTTGCAGTTGCACGGGCGCTGAGTATGTCTCCGCCGGTTGTGCTTGCGGATGAGCCGACCGGTAATCTCGATTCTCACAGCGGCGAGGTAATAATGAATCTTTTGTTGCAGTTTAATAAAACAATGGGAATAACTATTATAATGGTTACGCATAATGAGCCGTTCGCAATGATGATGTCAAAAAGATACAGGATAAGTGATGGGGTATTGTTCCAGAATTCCGATTAAACTGTTCCTGTTCTTTACTGTCATCATCATTCTGCAGGTACCGAAAATGCTGTTTGCGGACCAGCCTGTGGTTGAGAAGATAACCATAGAAGGTAATCAGAGGATACAGAAAGAGGTTATACTCGAAAACATAAAGCAGCCCATCGGCAGCCCTTTGTCCGAGCGCGCGGTGAATGACGATATCCTCAGGTTATACAAGCTTGGATATTTTGACAGTGTTATTGCGTATGAAGAGCCCTCGGGCAAGGGCATTAACCTGATATACAGCGTCGTCGAAAGGCCGCTGGTCAAAGCCATAGAGTTTAAAGGCAACTCGGAAATATCGAACGATAAGCTTAAAGAAGCGCTGACATTCAAACCGAGAAGTTTTTTTGATAAGGCGGCCATATCGGCTTCTATCGATAAGATAGTGGATATGTACAAGGCAAAGGGGTATTACAACGTGCAGGTAACCTATGAGGTTGTCCCTGTTTCCACCATGGAGGTAAATGTAGATATCAACGTACATGAGGGACAGGTGGTAAGGATCGGTGCTATAAACTTTATCGGAAACCACGCTTACAGCGGCAAAGAGCTGCAATCCAAGATGGAAAGCTCTACACCGGGGCTCATCAGCTTTATTACGGGGAGTGGAAAATTCAACGAGGCGGAACTTGACCGGGACATAACCAGGCTTACCATGTTTTACATGGATAGCGGTTATATAAATATAAAAATAGAACAGCCGCATATATTCCTGAATCCGGACGGTAAAACGATAGATATCGTGATAAACCTTGAAGAAGGGAAAAGATACAGAATATCCACGATTAATATTGAGGGCGATCTCCTGTTTCCGAAAGACAAACTCATGGAGAAAATACACACAAAAACGGGCGAATGGTTCAACCGATCAAAACTTATGGAAGATATCTTCAGGTTAACCGATGTGTATACAAATAACGGCTATGCATTCGCAAACATCAATCCTGAAACAGCCGTCAACGATACGGACAGGACCGTTGCTGTAGTTTTTCAGATCAGTAAGGGAATGCTGACCTACATAAACAGGATCACGATAATCGGAAATACCAAGACAAGGGATAAGGTTATACGGAGGCAGATGCAGGTATGGGAAGGCGAGCTTTACAAGGAAAACGAAATCAAGGCATCCAAGGAGCGTATCAATGCGACAGGTTTTTTTGATAATGTCGATATAAGCACGTCAAAGGGTTCAACCGAAGATAATGTTGAAAAGATGGACCTCGATGTGAAAGTAAAAGAAGGCCATGGAGGCATGGCCATGCTCGGCGGCGGATACAGCTCTTACCAGCAATTTTTTGTTACCGCGCAGATCCAGCTTCAGAACCTCGCCGGCCTTGGAACCCAGCTCAGCCTTATGGCCCAGGTAGGAGGTATTACCAAGCAGTACAGCATATCTTATTTTGATCCGTATTTCTTTGATTCGAAATGGTCTATGTCTACAAGTCTTTACAATATGTCGAACATCTATCCCGGTTATACGACCAATGATAACGGCGGCACCTTCCAGCTCGGTTATTGGCTCATTGACCGGTTAAGGATTTATGCGAATTATGGGTTTGATGATGCCTATTTTTCGAGTATCAGTAATGCATATTCCTACCTGCTCCAGAATGGATCGACCAGTGCCGTGACCCTGGGTTTTGTGCAGGATACGAGGGACAATCCGTTGTATACGACAAAGGGCTCTATCCTGAGCGGATCAACGGAATTTGCAGGCGGGCCGTTCGGGGGCGATTTTACCTTTATTAAGTTTGATGCTTCAGCGTCGAAATATTTTCCCTTGCCGCTTGACACGGTATTCATGATAAACGGAAGGATAGGATATGGATTTGTACCGGGCGGCGGGATCCTGCCCTTTACCAGCAGGTATTTCCTCGGAGGCATTAATTCTCTCAGGGGGTATAATTACAGAACGGTCGGTCCCGAGATGCCGGCACTGCTGAGCAACACCGATCCTCTTGCACCGACAACACAACTTATGTATGGTGGTAACAAGATGATAGCGACAACAATGGAGTTTGTGTTCCCCTTGATCAAGGAAGCAAAAATAGACGGTGTTCTGTTCTTTGATACCGGTAATGCTTATGCGGAAAACCAGGGCTATTTATCATCGCCCCTGCAAATGGGGTACGGCTTTGGGATAAGATGGTTTACACCCATTGCTCCGTTCAGATTTGAATGGGGCTTCCCTCTCAACCCAAGGCCCACGGATCAACCCAATGTATTTGAATTTTCGATCGGAACATTTTATTAATAGTTAAGGAGGAAAAATGAAAAAGATTATAACGATACTCGTTGTATCAATGATTTTACTGACAACAGGATTAAAAGTTTATGCTGCAGATACTGCCACCAAGATAGGTTATATCGATCTGCAAAAGATCCTTCTCCAGTCGGACGAAGGTAAACAGGCAAAGGTTGCCCTTGAGAAGCAGTTTGCATCAAGGAAAAAAGAACTGAATCAAAAAAAACAGGAACTCGAGGATATGCAGAAGTCCCTTGAGACCCAGAGCTCCATGCTCTCCCGTGATGCCCTTGTCCAGAAGCAGGGGGAATTCGTAAAGAAAAGAGACGCATTCCTGAAACTCGTTCAGGAGTACGATAAAGAACTCCAGGAACAGGACGGCGAGTTGACAAAAAAGATACTTCTCCAGCTCCAGGACATCATAACAAAGATCGGCAAAGACGGTAACTACACCGTAATCCTGGAGAAGTCGCAGGGCGGGATACTGTATGCACCGGAAAACGAGGATCTGACCGACAAGGTAATGAAGCTTTTTAACCAGGAAACGGGAAAGCAGAGTAAAACGAACGACTGAGGTCAATGATGTACACCTTGAAAGAGCTTGCTCAGTTTATTAATGGCAGAGTAGAGGGTGACGAGAGCGTCGTAATCAATGATGTCGGTACGCTCGAAGAAGCAGACAACGGCGTTATCACCTTTATTTCCAATCCAAAGTACAGGCCTCTGGTCTACCAGACAAGGGCATCTGCTATTGTTACCGAGACTACCATTGAGGGCCTGAACATAGCACAGATTGTCGTAAAGGACCCGTACCTTGCATTTGCAAAGATTGTGGCAAGATTCCATCCACCCTCTCATCCTGATTGGGGGATAGACGGCAGGGCTTATATTGGAAGGAACACCCAGATAGGGAAGGATACCCACTTAGCTCCATTCTGTTATATCGATAATGATGTCCAGATAGGGAACAGGGTGCGCATCTATCCGCACACCTACATAGGCTACGGCAGTATTATCCATGACGATACGGTTGTGTACCCGAATGTATCCCTGTATCACCACACGGTTGTAGGCAAGAGATGCATTATACATGCAGGTTCTGTTGTCGGTTCTGACGGCTTTGGTTTTGCAAAGGACGGTTTGAAAAATGTCAAGATCCTGCAGATAGGGCATGTGGAGATAGGGGATGATGTGGAAATAGGCGCCAATACAGCTATAGACAGGGCATCACTGGGCATAACCCGTATCGGTAACGGCACAAAGATAGATAACCTTGTACAGATAGCGCACAATGTACGTACCGGTGAAAACTGCCTAATCGTAAGCCAGGCAGGTATATCCGGGAGCACACAGATTGGAAACAACGTAACCATTGCAGGTCAGGTGGGAATAATAGGTCATCTCAAGATAGGAGATTTTGTCATGATCGGTGCCCAGTCGGGCATTCCAAAAGATCTCCCTCCTCATTCGGTTGTATCGGGTACCCCGGCATTGAACCACATAGACTGGCTTAAAGCAGTTGCAGTATTTAAAGAATTACCGGAGATGAAAAGATTGCTCAATGAACTGAAGAAGCGTGCAGGATTAGACCAGACTACAGAGGAGAAAAAATGAAGATAGATAGTAAAGGCATCATGGAGCTCATACCGCAGAGATACCCATTCTTATTTGTCGATAGAGTTGAGGAACTCGTAATCGATCAAAAGATTATCGCTATAAAAAATATTTCTATCGATGAACCCATATTCCAGGGGCATTTCCCCGGTGCTCCGACCTTACCCGGCGTCATCATCATTGAAGCGCTTGCACAGGCAAGCGGCTTGCTTGCCGCAAAGTCCATGCCTGAAGGAATAGACGGACTGCCGTATCTTGTGGGGATAAATAATTTTAAATTCAGACAGCCGGTTGTGCCGGGCGATTGCCTCAGACTCGAGTCCATAATCAAGAGGCATATTAAAAATTTTACCACGTTTGTGTGTAAAGCCTATGTCAACGACAAAGTTGTTGCTGAAGGTGAAATGTTGACCGCCATTGTGAAGGAGGAGAGATGAACATACACCCGACCGCTATCATATCCCCGTCTGCAAAGCTTGGAGATGTTGAAATAGGTCCCTATACGGTTATCGGCCCGGATGTTCAAATAGATGATGGAACAGTCGTAGGTCCGTCTGCTGTGATCGAGGGACACACGACGATAGGAAAGAACAATAAAATATTTCAGTTCGTCTCCCTGGGGTCTCCACCGCAGGACCTTAAATATAAAAATGAACCTACCCGCCTTGTAATCGGGGACAATAATATTATTCGGGAACATGTAGTCATAAATCCCGGTACACCTACCGGAAGGACGATAACAACGATAGGCAATAAAAATCTCTTCATGATAGGCTCGCACGTCGCGCATGATTGTATCGTCGGAGATGAGACCGTGTTTGCAAACAGTGCGACCCTTGCAGGCCATGTTACGGTCGAGAGTATGGCGATCCTGGGAGGTCTTATAGCAGTCCATCAGTTCGCGAGGATAGGCAGGCTCGCCATGGTTGGAGGAGGCGCAATGGCAACAATGGATGTCCCTCCTTTTGCCGTTGCAAGCGGCGACAGGGCAAAGCTGTACGGCATAAACATAATCGGTCTGAGGCGCAGGGGATTTACGAAGGAAAAGATACTGCTTATAGAAAAGGCCTACCGTCTGCTCTTCAGAAGCAACTACAGCCTCGCTGATGCAATAAAAAAAGTTGAGGATGAGATCCAGCCGGATCCGGACGTCCGGTACCTGATAGAATTCATTCAGACATCAAAACGGGGTGTTTGCAGGTACAGGATATGAAGGTTCGGATAGGCGTTGTTGGTGCAGGCTACCTCGGTACTTTTCACTGTGACAAGTACACGCACCTTGAAGATGCTGAACTGGTAGCGATAGCCGATAATGATGAGGAAAAAAGGAAAAAAGCATACGACAGGTTTAAGGTCGACACCTATGCGGATTTTAAAAAATTGTACGGCCGCGTCGATGCCGTCAGTATTGTTGTACCGACAATCAGCCATTATGAAGTAGCCGGTTTTTTTCTGAAACACGGTATCCCCGTACTGCTTGAAAAACCTATTACCGATACCGTACTGCATGCAAAAAAACTGGTAGCGATTGCAGAAAAAAACAATACGGCCTTTCAGATCGGCCACCTCGAACGCTTTAACAGCGCCATAAGGACGGTCAAAAGCATGATCCATAAGCCCGTGTTTATAGAGGTACACAGGTTAAGCCCTTTTACGGTCAGGGGGACCGATGTGGATGTTGTCAGGGATCTTATGATCCACGACCTTGATATTATCCTGTCACTGATCCAGTCGGATATCGTATCCATCGATGCTGTCGGCGTTCCTGTATTGACCGATAAGATCGATATTGCAAACGCGAGGCTGAAATTTAAAAACGGCTGCGTTGCGAACGTCACCGCAAGCAGGGTGTCTACGGAAAAGATGCGGAAGATAAGACTGTTTCAGAGCGATGCATATTTCTCCATAGATTATGGCGCATCGAAGGTGAATATCGTAAGGATACACGACGGGCCAAATCCCGAGCTGGATGCACAGCAACTCGAGATATCGAAAGAAGACAGCCTGCTTGAGGAAATAAAAAGCTTTATTCATGCCGTAAAGACAAAGGGGGAACCCGTGGTCAAAGGCAGGGACGGCCTGCTGGCACTCGAAATCGCATTCAAGATTCTCACGAAGATAGAAAGAAATCTTAACATTATCGGTTATGAAGAAAATATTAATCATAGCAGGTGAGCCGTCTGCGGATCTCCACGGTGCAAACCTTGTCAAGGCCATACGCGCAGCCATGGCTAAAGATAAATCCCCGGCCCATCCTTCGGACGGGTACACCGCCCCCTTTACCAAAGGGGGGATAGAAGGGATTACTCAAGATGACGCAGGGAGGAGTTCCGAAGGGGAGGCGAACCGTACACAGCCAATCAATGATGTTGTCAGAACTCATTCATCCGATGACATTGAATTTACGGGTATCGGCGGCAGTCTTATGAAGCAGGCAGGTGTGAACATCATCTATGACGCGGATAAGATCGCGGTTGTGGGAATATCGGAGGTAATCAAGCATCTCGGCATGATCAAGCAGGCGTTTAAAACGGTAGAGACATTTGCCCATGAAGAGCACATAGACCTCGCAATACTGATTGATTTCCCGGATTTCAATCTCAGGCTTGCAAAGAAGCTCTATACTATGAATATACCCCTTGTTTATTATATCTCTCCGCAGGTCTGGGCATGGAGAAAAGGCAGGATAAAAAAAATAGCACGGTATTTTAAACAGGTGCTTGTTATTTTCAGTTTTGAGGAATCAATATACAGGGAGGCGGGTATCAAGGTACGGTTTGTGGGCCATCCGCTGGTAAAAACGGTAAAGATGACCGGGACGAAAGAAACCCTTATCAAGAAGTACGGTCTCCCCGACAAGACCAGGGTTATCGCCATGCTGCCCGGAAGCAGGACGGCGGAGGTAAAAAGACATCTGCCGATAATGCTTGAGGCTGCATCGATCATCAACAAGTCGTATCAGGATTTATCGTTCGTTATACCGGTCCTGTCGTCACAGGCTGCAATGTGTGCTCAGATCGCCGGTACGTTCAAAGTACCGGTAAAGATAATCGTCGACGATACCTACAATGCAGTCGGTATGTCCGAGTTTGCCGTAGTAACATCGGGGACAGCGACACTGGAGACCGCACTGCTCGGCATACCCATGGTGATCGTGTACAAAGTTTCGTTTTTGTCACACATGGTGGCAAAGGTCATGCTTTCCATTGACCGTATCGGTATCGTCAACATAGCTACCGGGGAGGATATCGTGCCGGAACTTGTCCAGACCGGCCTGAAGCCTGAAACACTTGCAAATATAATGGATATGTATCTTAAAGATAAAGGGGCTTACAGCAGAATGAAAGAGGGCTATGTAAAACTAAGGAATATTCTCAGTGACAGGGATGCTTCGGAGAGTGCAGCTTACGAGGTTATCAATCTGTTGGAATCCGCCGTATGAATAAGAAAATTGTAACGAGATTACTTGGATATTTAAGGCCGTACATCGGAAGGTTCGTTATTGCCATGGTCCTCATGATTATCCTGTCCCTTATGACGGGCGCGCTTGCATACCTTGCGGGGCCGCTCATAAAATTTGTAATAAATCCCGCGGAAACAACCCTGCACATTGCAGGTCCTTTTCTTTTCCTCGCGAAGATTCCCAAAAAAGAACTGTTCTATTACCTGCCCGTAACCCTGATCGTTGTGGCGCTCCTGAAAGGGCTTTCCTTCTATGGTCAGGCTTATTTTATGGGGAATATCGGGCAGAGAGTGATCATGGACATGCGCAACAGGCTGTTTGAGCATATCCAGTACCTGCCCATGGATTACTTCTCGAGGGTAAATACCGGTACGCTTGTATCAAGGATTATGAACGATGTGGGGCTCGTTCAGGGGGCCGTTACGAGTGCTGTGGCAGGAAGTCTCAGAGACAGCTTTTCAATCATCGTCCTGATAGGACTTGCGCTTTATCTGGATTGGAAGCTTGCAGTCCTCACGTTTCTCGTTTACCCGATTGCAGGGTATGCAGTGGTATTGGTCGGCAGAAAGCTGCGCAAGGTCAGTGTACAGGGTCAGAACGCTGCGGCAAGCCTGAACAACAAATTGTTTGAATCCATCTCGAGCATGAATATCGTCAAGGCATTTAACCGCGAGGAACATGAGATAAGCAGGTTTAAAAGGTTTACCTCAAACCTTTATTCCGCACTGATGCGGGGCATAAAGGTAAATGCCCTGTTCGTACCATCCATGGAATTCCTCATGGTTATCGGGTTTGTCGGTGCTTTCTGGTATGGAGGCATGCGTATCATGAACGGTACCCTCACCCCGGAGGGGTTCTTCTCATTCTTTGCAGCAATAGGATTGCTGTACCAGCCCGTGAAAAACCTCAGTAATATCAACAGCGTAATCCAGGACGGACTTGCTGCATCGACGCGTGTTTTTGACGTTATGGATGAACCTTCGGAAACGCTCAGACAGGGCGCGAAGACACTCGGCGAAATAAAGCATCAGATATCCTTTAACAACATCGGTTTCCGGTATGCTGAACAAGAGGTCCTGAAGAATGTAACCATCAGGGTAAAAAAAGGAGAGATACTCGCAATCGTCGGAGACAGCGGTGCGGGTAAAAGCACGTTTGTAAGTCTGCTCACAAGATTTTATGATGCAACATCGGGTTCTATCAGGATAGATGATACCGATATAAAGGACATCACGCTGAAATCATTGAGGGACGCAATCGGTATGGTGACCCAGGAGACCATTCTGTTCGATGATACGGTTTACAACAATATTCTTTACGGCAAGAAGGATGCTACCCTGGATGAGGTCGTAGGCGCTGCAAAGTCTGCTTACGCGCATAACTTTATCGTTAATTTACCGGACGGGTATAATACAAACCTCGGAGAGAGGGGCGCAAAATTATCAGGCGGAGAGAGGCAGAGGATCGCAATCGCAAGGGCTGTACTGAAAAATCCTTCCATTCTCATACTGGATGAAGCCACTTCAAACCTTGATGCGAGATCGGAAAACGAGGTGCAGAAGGCGCTTGATAACCTCATGAAAGGTAAAACAACATTCCTGATAGCCCACCGGCTGTATACGGCAGAGAGGGCAGACAGGATAGCCGTCCTGGTAAAAGGTCAGCTCGTGGAAGAGGGGCCGCACGATGTGCTTATGAAAAACGCAGGCTATTACAATAAACTTTATACGCTCCAGCATACGCTCTTCGCAAAAGAAACGTCTGCTCATGATGAAAAAAATCCTTGATGCCGTTGTTCCCGCTGTTGCCAGCTGGTTGATATGGGTATTGACCTATCTTTTATCCTCAACAATACGATGGACATTCATAGGTAAGGAAAATTTTGACATTATCATGTCAAATACAGGGGCTGTTGCGGTATTCTGGCATGGGGAGATGTTGATGCTTCCGTATACCCACCGGCATAAAAAGGTGGCGATCATTATCAGCAAGAGCAAGGACGGCGATATAGCAACAGCAGTGATCAACCGCTTTGGGTTCGATGCTGTCCGGGGGTCGAGTTCACGCGGGGCTGAATCAGCCATACTTGCAACCATGGAACTTCTGAAAAATAAGTATACGATAGGCCTGGCGGGTGACGGACCCAAGGGACCATACCATGTCATGAAGCCAGGACCGATATGGTTTGCACAGAAGATGAACATGCCTCTTATTCCGGTTACCGCACGGTTCAAGCACTATGTCCAACTAAAGTCCTGGGATAGATTTTTGATACCCATGCCCTTCACAAAAGCGGTTGCGATCTATGGTGAACCCCTGTCGATGCAGGGGCTCCAGAGGAGAGAGGGCATGCACCTTGTTCAACAACGCATGGAGCAGCAAGAAGCAGTCGCGGAAAAGATGTTTACCCGAAACATGCGATAAGGGTAATTTGTTCACGAGAATATCTGTAACCGAAAGTAACTTTGTCCTTTCCGAAAGTTACTTCACGTTACAGGGCAAGTATCTGCAAAAAAAATCTGTGTTAGCAACTCATTAAAAAATAAGCACTCGGTAGTTTTTCGTATCTGGCATTTATCATGCTCTTATCCTGATAGGACTGAGGGGATCATTGTTTGTATCAAAATATTTCTAAAAGGAGGTAGTTTATGTCAGAAGAAAAACAGGCGGTTTTAACCGCAATTCAGGACACAACAGGGAATCCGGCACCATTGGGCTTATTAGGTTTTGGCATGACAACAGTACTTTTGAATCTTGCAAATGCAGGGATAATTTCTCTGGGAAGCATGATCATGGCAATGGGTATTTTTTACGGGGGCATTGCGCAGGTCATTGCCGGTATTGAAGAATGGAAGAAAAAGAATACCTTCGGTGCCACAGCATTCACATCGTATGGATCTTTCTGGCTGACCCTGGTTGCACTTATTTTCTTTGGGAAATGGGGCTGGATCGGAGGACAGGATACCGGCGGTATGGTTGCTTATTTGATCCTATGGGGTATTTTTACGCTGGTCATGTACATCGGGACATTGAAACTGAACAAAGCACTTCAATTTGTGTTCTTCACCTTGTTCGTTTTGTTTTTCTTGCTTGCGGCAGGTGATGCGACCGGCAGTAAGGTGATCCATACGATAGCGGGATATGAGGGGATCATTTGCGGTCTGTCAGCAATCTATACCGGCCTTGCCCAGGTTTTAAATGAAGTTTACGGCAAGATAGTATGGCCGGTCGGTCCGGTTAAATAATCACAGCTTAAATCAGACAACAAAACAGACAAACATAAATTCCTCATGAAGCAGAAGAAACATACAAAAAAAGACAAAAAGCCGGCATACAAAAAAACATCCCAAAAGGAGGAAAATAAAACTATGGCAAACGAAATCAAGCAGAACGGAAAGGGGTTTAGCGAGGCAGAGATTGCCGTCCACTGGAAGGAGGAAGAACTTATCTATCCGCCGTCAACGTTCGTTGCCCAGGCGAACATGGCGGATCCGAAAGTATACGAACGTTTCAGCGAAAAAAAATTTCCCGAATGTTTTAAAGAATACGCAGACATGCTCACCTGGGACCGCTACTGGCACACAACCCTTGATACAAGCAACCCTCCATTCTGGAAATGGTTTGTGGGCGGCAAATTGAATGCAAGCTATAACTGCGTCGACCGGCATCTTCAGCAGTATAAAAACAAGGCCGCACTTATCTGGGTACCGGAGCCGGAAGAGGAATCGGATGCAGTCATTACCTATCAGGAGCTTTTTGTAAGGATAAACGAATTTGCCGCATTGCTGAGAGATTTTGCAGGTCTCAAAACCGGAGACAGGGTAACATTCCATATGCCCATGGTGCCGGAGCTGCCGGTATCGATGCTTGCAAGTGCACGGCTCGGTATCATCCATTCCGAAGTATACGGCGGATTCAGCGGACAGGCATGCGGGGACAGGATCCAGGATTCGCAAAGCACGGTTCTTGTGACAATAGACGGCTACTATCGATCCGGAACACTTATCGATCACAAAGCCAATGCCGACATAGCGGTGAAAAGGGCAGAGGAACTCGGGCAGAAGATTGACAAGGTTCTCGTATGGAGAAGGCACAAAGGACAATACGCATCGAAGTCTCCCATGGTAAAAGGCAGGGATTTCTTTGTCGACGATCTCTTGAAAGAGTTCAAGGGTGCAAGGGTCGAACCGATATCCATGCCTGCGGAAGCGCCGCTGTTTATCATGTATACAAGCGGCACAACCGGCAAGCCCAAGGGTGCCCAGCACAGTACCGGAGGGTATCTCTCGTACGTAGCGGGAACGTCTAAGTATATACAGGACATTCATCCGGAAGACGTGTACTGGTGTATGGCTGATATAGGATGGATTACCGGACATTCGTATATTGTTTACGGGCCTCTTGCCCTTGCGGCAACAAGCGTCATGTACGAAGGCGTCCCGACGTTTCCTGATGCGGGACGGCCGTGGAGGATCGCCGAGCGCCTCAACGTCAACATTTTTCATACAGCACCGACATCCATACGTATGTTACGGAAGGCAGGCCCGAATGAGCCGGCGAAGTACAATTATCATTTCAAGCATATGACAACCGTTGGAGAGCCTATAGAGCCTGATGTCTGGAGATGGTACTACTACGAGGTGGGAAAGAAGGAGGCCGCTATTGTCGACACATGGTGGCAGACGGAGAACGGCGGTTTTTTATGCAGTACGATCCCGGCAATAAAACCCATGAAACCCGGCAGCGCAGGACCCGGTATGCCCGGCATATACCCTGTTATCTACGATGAAAACGGTAAAGAGATTGAAAGGGGATCCGGCAGGGCAGGGAACATTTGTATCCGAAACCCATGGCCCGGTATTTTCCAGACAATATGGGGCGACCCCGACCGGTTTGTAAAAACCTATTATGAGAAGTACTGCAAGAATAAAAACAGCAAGGATTGGAGGGACTGGCCGTACTTTGCCGGTGATGGGGCCATGGAGGCTGAAGACGGATATTTCAGAATACTCGGCAGGATTGATGATGTGATCAACGTCGCCGGCCACCGCCTTGGAACCAAGGAATTGGAATCAGCCTGTTTGACCGTTCCCGAGGTTGCGGAGGCAGCGGTTGTCCCGGTGGTGGATGAGGTAAAAGGAAGGGTGCCTGTTGTTTATATAGCGTTAAAGCCGGGTTACGAAAATGAGGGAGAAAAGATAGCACAAAAAATAGTTGCAACCATTGAGAGTGTGATCGGCAAGATTGCACGGCCTAAAAATATATACATCGTGCCGGACATGCCGAAGACACGTTCGGGTAAGATTATGCGCCGGGTGCTTTCAGCCATTTCGAACCGGTTTAACGTCGGTGATGTTACCACGCTTGCCAATGCAGATGTCGTTGAAAAGATCCGGGTGCTTGTTCAGGGCAAGGACAAGGTAATCGTGGAAAAAGCGCCGGAAGACCTTGAGCATTTTGGGGAAGAAAAATAATAAAGGAGGATATATGAAACATAGTTTATGGTTTTTAACGTTTGTTGTTTCCCTGTTTGCGATGTTGATCTGCGTACGCAGTTCATACGCTGTAACGGTTACAGAAAGCAAAGACGCATCAACTACCGTAAAGTTCCTCTTACAGGTACAGGCTCAGGCAGAACAGAACGCAACGTATACCGGGCAAGGCTGGGCAGGGGATTTCTTTGTCAGGCGGGCAAGGATTCTTCTTTTTGGTAATGTAACGCCGTTTGTGAATTATTTTGTTGAGACCGATGAACCGGACTATGGCAAAAGGGGCAACAATACCCCCAGTTTCTTTATTCAGGACGCATACATCACTTTGCACCTCTACAAAAACGAAGTAAAACTTGACACCGGAATGCTGCTGCTCCCGTTTTCCCATAACGGCAGGCAGGCAGCAAGTTCACTGCTCCCGGTTGATTATGATATATCCTCGGTGTTCGGCCGGTATCCGGTAAACGGAAGTGTTGTGGGAAGGGTTTTCGGCGCCGAGCTGAGCGGTTTCGTGATTGACGGCCACCTTAATTACATATTCCTCTTATCTAACGGCGTAAATGCTCAGGCCTCCAAGATAACAAGCACCGCAGTTTTGAACCCAAGCGACACGAAGAGGTTTACCGGAAGACTGCAGTACAATGTGTTTGACACGGACGATGTACTTGGATTTTTCTATGCAGGCACGTACCTGGGCGCAAAGAGGATACTTTCAGTCGGTGCGAGTTATGACGAAGAACCGAATTCAATATCCGACGACCCTGCGAATGTCAATTTCACAAAGGTCGGCAATTACAGCGCATACGACGTTGACGTGTTCCTCGATTATCCTATAGCCTATCCGTCCATAGACAGCGGAGTGCTTACGGTTCAGGCCGCATATCTCAGATATAATTATGATAACCTTAACTATGACGATGGGACCGCATTCTATGCAGAAGCGGGTTATCTGTTCCCCTGGGTTGTAGGATGGGGAAGGCTTGAACCTGTTATTAAGATTGACAATTTTGCAAGCTCGCAGACACCTGCCGGCGGAACCTATCTTAATTTTACGCGGTACCATTTTGGCGTGAATTACTGGCTCAAAGAGCACCAGGCAAATATAAAGGCAGAGTATCTGGTTGACAGTGAAAACGGCAAGATCGCCGGTGTTAATGCGCAGAGCCAGGATATAGCTACGGTCCAATTCCAAATACTCTTTTAAAGACAAAAAAGGTGCATTCTGTTGTCGTAATAAAATAATCCTTTTTCCCCCCTGCTATTCCCTCCCTCTGAAGGGAGGGAATAGTCCATTTTCCCCCTGCAATCGCTTATTTAAAATATACGGGTTGTTCGTCCCTGTTTATGGTAGGACGCAGTGCAATGTTTACATAGATACGATACAACTTATGTTCAAGGAATGGGATGAATAATAAATAGTATAACAATTCCAAGCTGTTAATTACGAATAAAACTGGCATGTATGTTGCAATTAAATTCATTGTGAAAAACTACAGAATTGAAAGGAGGGGTTAAAATGAAAAAAGTTATTATAGTAGATGATGAAATTCAGTTTGCATCGAATGTTGCACAAGTACTTCAGACAACAAACGACCAATTGAGGGTAACGGCGTTTAAAAGCAGTGAAGACGCATTGAAAGAGCTTGAAAGCTCCCCGGTTGATATTGTGGTCACGGATATAAAGCTTCCGGTTATGAGCGGTTTAAACCTTGCCGGGATCATCAGAAACAGATGGCCTGAGATTGCAATTATTATGATGACGGCGTATGGTACCGAAGAGATTATAAAGACAGCATTTAGTACCGGTGCACTGTTTTATATTGAAAAGCCTTTCAAGATTGAGAATCTTGCCAATATGATAAAGATGGCAGGGTTGAAAAAGATTCAAAAACCTGTGCCGAAACAAACGACAGTGTCTAATCCCCCTACCCCCCTTTAGCAAAGGGGCTATAGAGGGGATCTATTTTTCTTGATATCCGAAAAGAATACCTTTTCTTTCAGCCACAAGACGGAAAGTTGCCTATGGCTGACGTCACTATCTTTCAAATGCATTTTCCGGATTAAAACACCTCTATCCTGTAAACAGTTGCCGGGTTTGAAGGTGTGCCGTGCAAGGTGAAAACACCAGTCGCATTCACATCGAATGTCGTTCCGCTGATCATGCCGCATGCAACAGCACCGGTATCAGATGAAGTACACGGCTGGAGTGTCTGTCCGTTCCCGTCAGTCAATGCAAGCCCGTTTGCCGGGTTTAATCCTGAGGCTGATGATGTGAGTGAGAAAGAAGAGCCGTCATACACGGTAAAGATTCCGTTTGCACCCGGATACACCCGCAGTGTCTGTGCCGTAAAAACATCGGCGAGCGTTGTAACGGTGGTGGTAAGGGTCGTGCCGGTGATCAAGGTGTCCGGAGCCTGCGTGAGCATCGGTATGATTGAGCCTGCGGGAACATATACCGGGATCGTTTCTGTTGGTGCCAGTGCAGTTACACTCACGCCGCCTGCAACAGCCGGTCCTCCGTTGAAGAACGGATACCAATTACCTGCAGGAAGGTAGAGTGTTCTGGTTGTCGCCCCCTGAGTGATGACCGGCGCGACCAGCATGTTATCGCCGAACAGGTACTCGTCATCGATCGTCGCGGTCTTCGGATCGTTGTAATACTTCAGCCACAATGCCTGCATAATAGGTGTGCCGTTATTGTGCGCCTGGGTCAGGTAGGTGTAAATATAGGGAAACAGCTCTACATGAAGGGTTGCATAGGTTTTGAACATCTGTATTGTGGCAGAATCATGATTCCAGTTCCAGTTTGTAAAGTAATCCAGACCATTGTGGGTGCGCATGACCGGCGTGAAGCATCCGAGCTCTGTCCATCTGAAGTATAGCTCCTGTGTGGACGGAGGATTTGCCACGCTCGAAAATCCTGCTATGTCGTGTGTGAATATAGGCACACCGGATATACCCATGTTGATTGCTGCAGGTACTACGGTCGGCAGGCCGAAGGTCGGATCGAAATCCGTGTTCTGGTCCCCACCCCATACAACCGGCTGGTACGGCTGTGAGCCGAGATAGCCCGAGCGCATGAAGAACGCAAAATCACCGGATGGTATTTCCGCAGACATTGCCTGATAATTCAGCTTTGCCCAGAGCACGGGATATTCATTATGGAGCATTGGCGCAGAGCCGCCCTGCATGTATGAATCAAAGGGGAGATATTCGCCGAAGTCAGCCATCCAGCCGCTGAATCCGAGGGTTGTTGCACTCTGCATAAATCCCTGGACCCATGCGTTTGCCGATGAATTGGTCAGATCAACCATACTTTCGGGAGTGCCGTGCGCACCGGTAAATGTGTAGGGCTGGCCTGCAGTATTCGTGATAAGATAGCCGTTCGTTATTGCCGTGGTCCATTGGTCCAGGGCCTCATCCACAAAACTGTTAAAGTATGCCAGTGCCTTGAAACCCTGCGTGTTGAGCGTCAGGTTAACGCCTGCCATATCAGGGTAAAGCGTGTAATCAGGTGTCCAGTGATAGGGCAGGTCATACCTTGCACCATCGGCGTTTCCTCCAACCCAGTCCTGATACCAGATTGCGGACGACGGTATCCCGTTCGCACGAAGTTGTGCGGCAGTTGTCGTCAGGGAAAGGCTCCCGCCTTCAACAGAGATCCACGGTCCGATGACCCAGGGAGGGGAAAGCGGTTGTCTGCCGGCAATACCGGTGAAGTCCTGGATGATGTGTATCGGGTCTTTGTCCGATATGAGAATGATATGCATGTTTGTATCCCACATCTCTACACTTGCCTGCTTTGGATCCGAGGCGCAGAGATCGAACTTGCTGTATGCTGTCGAGCTGATCAGAATACCCGCCGGCTTGCTCGTCAGCGCAAACGGTTCGGGGAAGTAGGTGGGATGCAGTGCTGCCTGAAAACTGGATTGGATGAGCGTATCCTGCAAAAATCCGTGGTCCTGGGTCCATATACCGACAATATTGCCCTTTTGATCGAAGCTGTTGTACTGCTCTCCAAGACCGTAAAAATGATCGTTGTTCGTGCATGCCATGTTCAGCATAGTCCTGTTTATGGGCTGACCTGTAGCTGTTGTGCCCGAAGGTGCTGTGATGGATATGCCGAGCATCGTGGTGCTGATAGGCGTTATAATAATATAGCCTTTAACAGAGACATTACCCAGGGGTGTATCTGCTTCAATGGTCATTTGCCCGTTGTTTGAAGAAACTACTTTCAATGAGCCGGGTTTTATCCATGATGCTGTTTCGGTAATGGCAAAGGATCCGAACGTTTCCTTTACAGAAGGTGTTCCGCTGCCGAACATGATGGTATTGTTATATCCCGGCAGGATCGTTCTTCCGTATTGGTCGGTAACAGACAGGTTTGTACCGCCAACCTGTACATTGAATGTCCCGAGTTTATATGATTTCACCCCGGATGATGAACTGCCGCACCCCGCTGTCATTATCAGAAAGAATGCCAAAGCTATGGCTGCATGAGACGCCTTATTCATAATTTCTCCCTTCTGTTACTCGTAGATCTTTTCTTCTTCTTTGTCCGCCTCTGGCGCATCCGCCTCAAGGTCCCTTATCGAGGCTTTCTCACCCAGCACTTCTTTGTAATATTCGTGCTGGATTATCAGGTTCATGATCTCACTCGTGCCTGTCCATATCATGGCGAGCCGTGCGTCCCTGAGAGCACGCTCAACCGGGTAGATGTTCGTGTAACCGATGCCCCCGAGGATCTGCATTGCGCTGTTGGTGACCCTCCATGCCATCTCTGTTGCATACCGTTTTGCCTCGGAAACAAGCCGTCTTGTCATGCCGGTGCTGCCGTACGCGTCAACGGATTTTGCAGACGCATGAACAAGGGCACTTGCGGCATCGATATCCATGATACTGTCGGCGACCTTGAAACTCACACCCTGGAACGACCTTATTTTCTGACCGAACGCCTTTCTTCTGTCAGAATACCTTGCTGCAATCTTCAACAATTCCCGTGCACCTCCCAGTGCCCCGGCAGCAGAGGTCATTCTTTCCGGGATCATCATCTGGTTGAAGATGAGTCCACCGGCGCCTTCCGCGCCTATGAGGTTTTCTGCAGGTACCTTTGCATTTTTGAATATGATCCTTCCCGCTCCACCTCCCCGTGTCCCGAGGAGTCCGTACACATGCTTCACCTCAACACCCATGTCCCGTTCGACAACAAAGACACTCAGGGATGTCTGCGGTTTTCCCTTTTCATCGGTTTTTGCGTACACAAGGAAGATGTCGGCGCCTTCCGCACCCACAACAAACCTCTTCTGCCCGTTCAGGATGTAGTAGTTGCCGTCTTTTTTTGCGGTTGTTGTAGCACCGAAGAAATCAGACCCCCCGCGGGGTTCTGTGAGTGCCTCGGCACAGAAGAGCTTGCCTTCAAGGAGCGGTTTCAGATATTTTTTCCGTTGTGCATCGCTGCCGAATGTCTGGATGGCCTCGCCGACAATACTGACCAGCGAGTACAGGCAGGCGAGCGATGTTCCCAGCATGCCTACCTCTTCGAGGGCTATTATCTCGTCCTCCCATGCAAGTCCCCGGCCTCCGAATTCCGGTGAGAACCTCAAACCGAGAAGCTTTCTTTTTGCCGCCTCACGGACATACTCTGCCGGATATATGACCTTATTTTCATCCATGTCCATGAGCAGTTTTTTGGGAACGGATTTTACGAAGTCTCTTGTCTCATTCATCAGCGCGGTCTTTTTTGAATCCATGTAGATATCTAACATAGTGCCTCCTTTTTTAGATCAGGCATATTTTGCTTACCGGCACCTATTTTTTATTGATTTTGATGAATTGTCAATACCTTCATACGTGGCAAAGAGGCGCAAAAAAAAGGCGGGGCAAAGCCCCGCCTCTAACATTTAAGCCTACAGTTTTCTAATCCTCACTGCCCAAGGTCAAGCCACATATAATACGGGAGTGATAAACCTGTGTTAGCTCCTATTATGGTGCGGGAAGGTGCAATATTCCCGGTTGCTGTGCTTGCATT
>VFSW01005057.1_pt1 | contig 19582 bp, 18 predicted proteins | sample 5358111 | NCBI WGS metagenome assembly VFSW01 (sample SAMN11554181, study PRJNA540505) | mine drainage metagenome | isolation source: sediment from site ElyBrook_90M | place: USA: Ely Copper Mine, Vershire, VT | collected 2017 | reverse complement strand
TAATACCGGCGTCGATATTCTTCTCGAATGGCGATCTACGCTGCCATCTTCTCAACTTCCTTCTCAATCTTGCCCTTTAGCTCCGCCTCGGCAATCTTCAAGTCATAGCTCATTTGCAGATTCAGCCACGACTGGGCATCCGTACCGAAATAGCGTGCCAAGCGCAATGCCGTATCGGGCGTAATCGAACGCCGCTCTTTCACAATCTCATGTAGCCGTGTCGCGGGGACACGCAATGCCTGAGATAGCGCATGTACGTTCAGCCCCATTGGCACGAGGTATTCCTCTCGTAGTATTTCTCCCGGATGTACCGGGCGCATTTTGTTCTTGACCATGTTGTACTCCTTAGTGGTAATCGACGATCTCGACATCGAACACATCGCCATTCTTAAACGTAAAACAAATTCGCCATTGGTCGTTCACTCGGATGCTCCATTGCCCCTTGCGATCTCCATGCAATGCTTCCAGCCGATTTCCTGGTGGCGCGCGCATGAAATCCAGCGTCGCTGCTGCATCCAATTGTGCCAGTTTGCGCTCAGCTACCGCCTGGATAGCGCGGAAGCGTCGGGGACTACCGCCCTCGAACAACGCCTGTGTGTCCTTGCAAGAAAACGACTTAATCATAACGCGCACAGTATTACGCTACACGTTATATGTCAATAGCTACAATGATGGCTCTGCAAAAGATGAAGGGTTCCTGAGTCGAATTGTTTTGACCATCTGAATCAGAATACTGTTGGCTACACAGGTAAGAAGATTGTGAAGAACAATCGCGACACAGTCCTCGCCCCACTGTCGAAACACTGTGATTTGAGTATTGCCTGTAACCTGCGTAAAATCGCCAGCCTTGCGGGTGTAATTCAATGGTAGAACGGCAGCTTCCCAAGCTCCTTTACCAGTTAACTATACCCGCTGTAAATCTCCTGCCTCCGCCGTTCCTCGACAATCTCCTATACAGTTTCATCGCTGTCATTTCATTGTGTCTCGACCGATACCGATACAATTCTGGACACAGTAAACACGGTTCCTCACCGTCACACTGTCCTCCGAACTGCCTTTCCGACCGAATAAATCGACAAAATCAGCCCAAGGATGTCAGTTCATGTTTTGATGGCATAAAGTTTACCCCCCTACCTGTCCGGTCAAAACAATCCCATAATACGAACCTGACAATTAACGCTGGGGAGAAAATCATGTCACGCAATCTTCTGGGTATTGTTGTTTTGGTGACCATTGCAGGATGCACCACAAAACCGGTTGAGGTCGCCGATACCACACCGCTCCACCCCACTGCCGTCATAGAGCGGCAGGTCGTCAACAACGGGATCAAGGGCTTCTTCCCCTCAGAGAGCACTGACCGACATTATGTGCGCACGGATATGCGTCGCGACGAATCGATGTTCAAGGGTACGGGTACATTTTCCGGCTATCTGATCGGCACTCGGACCGAAACGAAAATATCCCGGATTGACCGCGATCTGCAATGGACGCTTAACCCGGACAAAGGCGAGTACACCGAATGTCCTTTGCGCGGGTGCGTAGAACCATCACAGCATCCATCCGCCAAACAGGGGGATGCCAAGCCGCCGGAAGCACAGCATGAATCCGGCTGCACCATGAGCATTGCGCGCACCAACTTCACGGTCAAAGCAACCGGCCAGAAGAAATCCATCAATGGCTTCGACACCGACGAATATCAAATTGCCTGGGTGGTCACCCTGCGCGACAAAGCGGCGCGCAATACGACCAGCACCTTGAACATGAATATCTGGACGACGCCGATGACCCAGTCGATGCGTGAAACATTGAACGTGGAAGAAAGTTATGCACGCGCGTTGTCCGGTGCTGTTGCAGACACGAACAAACCACAAATACTTCCGTCAGAGGCGACCAAACTGATCTCGGCTTATCTCGCCAACTCGCTGAGCCCGAGTGCCCGTAACGCATTCCTCGACGCGGGAAAACAAATGGAAAAGATTAAGGGATACCCCATTTCAACCCACCTTGCATGGAATATGGAAGGCAATGCCTGTGCGGCCAAGGACGCGAAGCCGACAGAGGGACCGACCAGCAGAAGTTCACCTCCCGACAGCTCGGGAGGCCTTGTCTCCGGCCTCGTCGGAATGTTCGCCAAGAAGAAAACGGATGAGGCGGTAAAAGAATCCGAGGGTGAGCCGCTGTTGTCGTTCACCCTCGAAGTCAAGTCGCTCAAGATCGAACCGTTGCACGACAGTATATTTACCGTACCGAAAGATTACCGGCTGGTATCGCGGCAATAGGCGAAATCAGCCGGGTTAAGTGGGTGTGATGCCGGTTCGTTCCTGCACACCCATGCCCCGGCAAACCTATACCCGCCGCACTTTGTGTTTGTTCCATGGTGCGGCGAGGTTTTGCGTCTCATTGCATCGGGTGCATGTGCATGTGACGCATCTTGTTGCGCAAGTCCTTCAAGGTCGCATGTTGCTCGGGAGTCAGAACGGCTTCGATGTTGTTTTGCGCGTCCAGATACGTTTCGATCATCTGGCGTTTCAGATCGAAAATTTTCTGGTATTCCTTGCCGATGGCGGCTGGGTCGCGTTTGTCGGCTTCATAAAGATCGCGCAGCTTCGCCGTTTCATCGTTGATCAAACCCTGCTTGGCCCAATTATCGTGCATCAGTTGATCGGAAAACTGCCTGATTCTGGACTGCTGTTCCGCACTCAGCGTAAGCGCGCTGAGCATGGTCACGTTAGGCTCCATCATCACTTCGGCCCCCTCTTCGCCCATCACCCCATATCCTTTATGCGCGCCCATTCCCTGGTCGTCACCACAACTTTTCTTGTCGGCCATCATGCCGTGTCCGGCCTTATGGTGAGTTGGAGGCGCGGCAGGTGTTTTGTTGGCGGGAGCAGCTGAAACATCATCGGCAAACGATGGGGTCGCAAATGCCACGGAGAGTAATGCAACAGCAATGATTTTTTTCATGGTTCGGTTCCTCGAGATAAATTAGGCCAATTCACTTTTGTGCGGGGATGGGTTGTCGCTATCCAACCGCCAGAGGCCACCATGGCGCGACGACCCCCTCGACGGCGGAGATTACAACGTCCGGTATCTGCCCGCAATACCGCCTAGGCTCCGGCCTCTGAATATTGCCCACCGACAATCCGAACTTCGCGCTGCGGAAAGGGAATCTCGATTCCCGCTTCCTGGAATTTACGCCAGATCTCCAAGTTGATCTCCGAGCGCAAGCCAAGCTCCCCCGCTTCCGGGTCGCTGATCCAAATGCCCAGCTCCAAATCGATGCCGTTGTCGCCAAATGACTTGAGATAGGTTTTCGGTTCGGGGTCATGCAACACTCTGGGCTGGTTCATCGCCGCCTGCTTCATGATCTCCATCGCATGCTGAAGGTCGCTCTGATAACCGACTTGCACAGCGATGCCGATGCGCACTTGGCGGTTGGTGTAGGAATGGTTGATGACGGTCGAGCTGACCAGGGTCTCGTTGGGAATGATCGCCTCGGTTCCATCGTTGCCTTGCAATACCAGGTAACGCGTGGTTAATTGCGCGACTTTGCCAAAGCGTCCGTCCACCGTCAGCACATCGCCCGGATGGATGGAACGGTCGAGCAGGATGATGAACCCGCTGATGTAGTTGCTGGCGATCTTCTGTAAACCGAAGCCGATGCCCACCCCCAGTGCACCGCCGAATATAGACAGCACGGTGATGTCTATCCCCGCCAAAGGTAGCGCGATTAAAACACCCAAGACAACGAGTGCCGCACGAATCAGTTTCGACAACACCACCCGCAGGTTCATGTCCAGATGTTCCGTGATCATCACCTTGCGCTCCAGTGTCTGCCCGATCCACATCACGATTAACATGGTGGCGAGGATGGAGACGATACCGCTCAGGACAATGAGGAGTGAGATACGCTGCTTGCCGATGTTAAAACTGAGGTAATCCATCGCTTCAAGCAGCTCGGGAAGCAACCCGGTAAGGTGCAGGGCAAACCCCGCCCAAATCGCCAGAACGATAAATCGTTCGGAGCCGTGCAGCCAACGACTGGTGGCAAAGGTCTGGCGCAACGCGTAGACGAGCAGGCGGATCAGCATCAGTGCGAACAGCAGCGGCACGACGATATTCAGCAGGTTGACAGAATGCCAGTTTTTGAGGATCGCCCGACCGATCAAAACCGCCAACAACGTCATGAGCGGAAAGGCCACCCGGGCCATGCCACCCCTGCCGACGTTTGACATACCTTCCGAGCTGGGCAGCGTGCCCAGCATCAAGCGGCTTGCCAGCCAACCGAACGCCAGACCCAATACCAGCACGGCAATCTGCCAAAGGATGGTGGTCTGTTCCAGATCGAAGAGAAAATTCGCGAGCAAGTTATGGGGTGCGCCGGGCATATACCGAAATCCGTGTCAGCAAAACAGGCCGGATTTTAACACCCGGTCACGGGGCGTTATTGCATAAATCAATTATGCAGCGAACCTCTCGCAAAACTTATAGCAACACAACACCGGCGGATGCGTTGGTCCTTTTTGGCGTAACGGGCGATTTTGCCCACAAGATGATTGTTCCGGCACTCGACGCGTTGGCTGTTGGCGTAGCTCAAATCCGACACTCTTTCGCGGCGCAACCCGACCAATTGCGCATCAGCATCCTGCGCACACTTCCATCGATGCCGTGCAGCGGACGCAGTCCGGGGATTACGCTACGTCTTGAGTGCGGTAACGAACAGACCTGCCGTTACGCAGCGGGTACTTTGAGCCACACACACGCGACTCCTGGTGTGTTCGTGCATGTTTAGCGCACGCGACATTCGCACCATTAACCGATTGAGAATATCCGATGATCAACTACGAATTGCGACACGACGAAGGCATCCTCGTGCTGCACCCAGATGGGCCGCTTGAAACGGCAGACTTCACGACGCTGGCGGAGCAGATCGACGCTTATCTGGAGGGGCGTGGGAAGCTGCGTGGAGTATTGATACGGGCAAAGTGGCCAAATAATCCGGGTTCGCAATTCGCGCACCATGCATTCAAGCAGGCAATAGTCATGTCTGTCGAACTCGAACAGCGATGCATTAATCCTGTTCGACTCCTGTCGGTGGACATGGTGCAAAAGGCCAACAGCGGGCATCCTGGGCTGCCGCTCGGTGCTGCGGCTATGAGCTACGTGCTATGGATGCGCTGGCTCAAGCACAACCCGAAAAATCCGCACTGGTTCAATCGCGCATTGCTGCGCGAATATGGTTTTACCGTCGACAATGTCTGCATGCGGGCCAAAGCTTTGTTGGTGAGTTTCCTGGTTTCTGCGGACGCTCAATCATGACAAGCCCAAAGATTACCGTTGCCGAATACCTGTTGATCCGCCTGAAACAAATCGGAGTGGATCATCTGTTTGGCGTGCCGGGAGATTTTGTTCTCGGTTTCTTCAATCAGGTGCTGAACAGCGAAGTGAAATACGTCGGCACCTGCAACGAGCTAAACGCGGCCTATGCCGCTGACGGTTACGCGCGCATCCGGGGGATAGGTGCTTTTGCCACCACCTTCGGCGTCGGGGAGCTGAGTGCGATCAATGGCGTGGCGGGAGCATACGCAGAAAGAGTGCCGATCGTAGTGATAACCGGCTCGCCCGCGACGATCAATTTCCGCACTCGCCCCCTGTTGCACCACACCTTGGGCGATTACCAGATTCCACTGAGAATGTACGAGAAGATTACCGCTGCCTCCACTCAGCTCTCTTCGGGAGCAACTGCGCCTGATGAAATCGACCGGGTGTTGTCGACGTGCCTTTATTACCAGCTGCCGGTTTACATCAGCATTCCTTCTGACGTGGTAATAATGAAATGTAATCGGCCTGACGCTTTCCCTTTTCCAGTACACGCTCCCAGCGATCCAGGCGCTCTCGATGAGGCGATCAATGAAGCACTGGTCATGCTGGGTAAGGCGCAGAGGCCAGTGGTGATAGGTGGTGTGGAGTTGATACGCTTCAAGCTGCAAAATGAATTTGCCGAATTTCTTGATAAAACCGGTTTTCCCTACGTCACCATGATGCTGGGAAAGACCATCCTGTCGGAGCAACACCCGCAATTCATCGGTCTATTTGAGGGTGATCGGAGTCGCGATTATGTGCGCGAGCGGGTTGAATCGGCAGACTGCATCCTGCAACTCGGTGAATTGATGACCGACTTTAATACGGGCGGTTTCACCACCAATCTTGACGACTCCAAAACGATTAGTGCCAACATCCGTACCGTCAAGATCAAACACCATTTTTTTGAGAACGTTTACTTGCGTGATTTTATTCTCGGACTGACCGCAAAGCTGATGCGGCGCGATCCTGCAACGCTGGAGATTCAACGCGCCATCGATGGCTGCGTACACCGGCATACCGAGCCGTACCGACCCGACGCACAGCAACTGCTGACCATCAAGCGCTTCTTCGACCGCATGAGTCATTTGGTCGAAAAAGATGCAATCGTCATCGCCGAAACAGGCGTGTCTTTGTTCAGTGCCGCAGAGATGCTCATGCCGGAAGGTGCGACCTTCATCGGACAGACGTTTTACGGGTCGATCGGCTATACGGTCGGTGCCACTCTGGGTGTTTGCATGGCCGCACAAGACCGCAGAGTCGTGTTGTTCGTGGGGGACGGTGCTTTTCAGGTGACCTGCCAGGACCTCTCGACCATGATCCGCTACGGCCTCAAGCCCACCATTTTTCTTCTCAACAATGACGGCTACACCATCGAACGGGTGATCGTTGACCGGCCCTACAACGACATTCAACCCTGGAACTATCACAAGCTGGCGGAGGTGTTCGGCGGCGGTCTGGGTCTTGATGTGCGCACGGAAGGGGAGCTTGAAGATGCGCTGGATCAAGCCGCCATGGCGGATGGTCTAGTGTTCATTGAGATTCATACGGGGCGGCTGGATTGTCCCGAGGCACTGCGCAGTGCGGGCCGGTCAATGGCAAAGACAAATCACCTTGTTTAATGCTGCGAATTGGAATGGAGACATGATGACAAGGATTGATAAAGGGAATTGCGAATCTCGCGTTAAGACCGACGCTGCGCAGGTCATCTTCGCCACAGTCGATGCTGCCGTCCGCGCCGCAACTCAAGCGCAGCAAGTTTTCCAAGATCACAGTCTAGAAGTGCGCCGCACCGTCATCAAAGCCATACGCGAGACTTCCATCGTCAATGCGGAACGATGGGGGTGCATGGCGGTTGAAGAGACGAAGATGGGGCGTGCCGACGACAAGACGCAGAAGAATATTCTTTGCGCTACTCGTACACCCGGGGTGGAGGACATGCATTCGCGAGCCTACACCGGCGATGAAGGTCTGACCTTGGTGGAATATGCTCCCTTCGGTGTGGTGGCGGCGGTAACCCCCTCCAACAACCCCGCCGCGACCATCATATCCAACGCTATCGGCATACTGGCTGCAGGAAATTCCGTGGTCTTCGCCCCGCATCCTTCCGCAGTCAAGGTTTGTCAGGACGTGATGCGTACCCTGTCTTCGGCTATGGTCGCTGCCGGTGCTCCGGCGGGTTTGATCACCACGATTTCTCCGGTTACCCAAGAGATGACCAAGGCACTCCTGTCCCATCCTGGGATTAGCCTCAACTTGGTGACCGGAGGTTCCGCGATCGTGAAGGTGGCGATGAGCACGGGCAAGATATGTAAGACCATTGCAGCCGGACCCGGAAACCCGCCTGTGGTCGTCGATGAAACCGCCATTTTTCCCAAATGTGTCGAGGACATCATTTTCGGTGCGAGCTTCGACAACAACGTGCTGTGCATCGCGGAAAAAGAAGTCATCGTAGTCGGGGCGGCCAAGGCGCGTTTTCTGGAGTGCATGCGTGTGGATCCGCGAGCCTTTGAGCTAACTGAATCTCAAATGGACGCATTAGCCGAGCTTGTCATCAAGACAAACAAGGACGGCAAAGAACCGTTCATGAACCGCGACTATGTGGGGCGCGATGCGTCTGTCATTGCCAAAGGTATCGGCCTTGATGTTCCTTCTGCCACACGTCTGTTGTGGGGAGCCGTATCCAACGATCACCCTTTCATATGGGTCGAACAGCTCATGCCTATCCTGCCCGTCACCTTCGCACAAGACGTGGACTCGGCCATCGAGTTGGCTTATCGCGCTGAAGCGGGCAACCATCATTCCGCCGCCATGTATTCGACACACGTCGGGAATCTGTCCCGCATGGGGCGACGCTTGCAGTGCTCTATTTTTGTCAAGAATGCTCCTACGCTTTATGGACTGGGCATGGGCGAGGGGTATGCATCCATGTCCATCGGAACTCCGACCGGAGATGGCCTCACCAAGCCTTCGAATTTTGTCAGGCCGTTGCATTGCTGCCTCGTCGGATATTTCAGAATTGCGTGAAAAAAATGCAAACGCTCAATTACCGGAATAAATTGCCATGAAAAAACCTGCTCACGACATCAATGCATCGGTCACGATGCAAGCACTGGTCTTCCACGGGGTGAATACCCTGGTGCTGGAGGAACGGCCCAAGCCAGTGATCAAAGAGGCAACGGACGCTATCGTGCGCATCACCACGACCACCATCTGCGGAACCGATCTGCACATACTCAAGGGCGATGTACCGACAATTTCAGACGGTCGTATTCTTGGCCATGAAGGCGTGGGGATTATCGAGGAAGTGGGGAAAGGTGTGCTGAATTATCACCGGGGAGACAAGGTGCTCATTTCCCTGATTACTTCCTGCGGCAGGTGCGGCTTCTGCAAGAAAGCAATGTATTCCCATTGCAGTCATGGCGGTTGGCTGCTGGGCAACAGCATTGACGGCACACAAGCCGAATACGTCAGAATTCCCTATGCCGATACCGGACTGTACCGTCTATCCCCCGAAGTCGATGAAGAGGCTGCAGTCATGCTCAGTTGCATTCTGCCCACCGGCTTGGAATGCGGGACGTTGAACGGCCAGGTGAAGCCGGGAGACATCGTGGCGATCATCGGTGCCGGTCCGGTCGGTCTGGCTGCAATGCTGACCGCGCAGCTCTATTCCCCTGCCGAAATCATCATGATTGATCTGGACGATAACCGGTTGGAGGTGGCGCGCACATTCGGTGCGACACATGTCGTAAACAGCGCGGATGGCAAGGCGGCGCAACGGGTCATGGCACTGACGCAGGATGCCGGTGTGGACGTGGCTATCGAAGCAGTCGGTACTGCGGTGACCTTCGACATCTGCCAGGCGATCATCGCCCCCGGCGGACGTATTGCCAACGTGGGCGTGCATGGCAAGCCGGTCGAACTGCACCTTGAGAAGCTTTGGAGTTCCAATATCACGTTAACTACGCGTCTGGTCGATGCGGGCACAACAACCATGTTGCTCAACATGGTTGAGTCGGGACGACTTGATGCAAAAAAACTCGTGAGCCACCGCTTCAAATTATCGGAAATCCTGAAAGCGTATGACACGTTCGCCAATGCGGCGCAGCAACATGCGGTAAAAGTGGTGGTCACAATCGGTGATGACGCCAAGTGAAGCGCGTTCAGCAAAGCACTATCGGACAGATCGTTCTTTTGCGGCATGGGGAGAGTGTCTGGAACAAGGAGAATCTCTTTACCGGATGGACGGATGTTGATTTGTCCGAGCACGGCAAAACAGAAGCAATCGAGGCCGGACGGGTCATGCAAGCGCATGGGCTTGTCTTCGACATGGCGTTCACTTCCGTGTTGAAGCGCGCGATATGGACGCTGTGGCTGGTTCTGGACCAGATGGAACTGATGTGGATTCCCGTGCAGCGGGACTGGCGCTTGAACGAGCGGCATTATGGTGCGCTGCAGGGGCTGAACAAATCCGAGACGGTCAGGAAATTCGGTGAGGCACAGGTCAAGCTCTGGCGGCGCAGCTATGACACCCGTCCACCCGCCCTCGACAAGAACGATCCGCGACATCCACGGCATGATGCGCGTTACAGTGCGCTCAGCCAGAGTGAAATACCGGGCACGGAATGTTTGAAGGATACCCTGGAGCGTTTTTTGCCATGTTGGCAAGATCTCATCATGCCGGCAGTGCGTTCAGAAAAGCGCGTGTTGATCGTGGCTCATGGCAACAGCCTGCGTGCCTTGGTCAAGTATCTGGACGGTGTGTCGGATGCCGATATTGTCGAGATGAATATCCCCACCGGCATCCCGCTGGTGTATGAACTGGACGGGGAGATGAAACCGATTCGCCACTATTATCTCGGGGATGCCGAACGAGTGCGAACGGCGATGCAAACAAGTGCCGATCACGTTTCACTGACGCATCAGAGGTGGACGTGATTATGAACGAACAGGCGAGCACCATATATTTGAAGCACAGGTGTATCTCGACGACTTTGATCCTGAGGCGGTGCGGGTCGAACTTTATGCGGAGGGAGACGCACCGGAGCGGGTGGAAATGATGCGTGTGCGGCAATTAGTGGGCGCAATCAACGGCTACGTTTATCGCGCGGTCGTGCCGGTGGATCGTCCGGCGACGGACTATACGGCGCGGCTTATTCCACACCGCAATGACGTTTCCGTTCCGCTCGAAACCGTACATATTCTATGGCAACGGTGATTCGATTGGGCCTTTAACCATTGCCTGATTGTGTGCGTTGGTGCGGCACCGCACAGAAATAGCCGGCAATGTCGGGTAGTTTCGAAAACCGCAACCAAACACAGGGAATAACACCCATGAATCCAATCACGTCATTTCTGGTTTTCGTTCTTACCATCGCGGGCCTTGCTGTCGGCAACTGGGTGAGTCCTTATCTGGCACTCGCGTTTTTCGCAGCTGCAGCAATCATCTCGATGTCACTGAAAATGGCCAACACCTGGCAGAAGTTTGTCATCCTGAGGATGGGGAAGCTGCAAAGTGTCCAAGGAGCCGGCATGTTCGTCATCATCCCGATCATCGACAACGTGATTGCAGTCATCGACGAGCGCATACAGACCACGGGCTTCAACGCCGAACAGGCACTGACCAAGGACACGGTTCCGGTCAATGTCGATGCAATCATATTCTGGCACGTGCATGATGCTGAAAAAGCAGCGTTGGCCATCACCAATTATCGCGCAGCCATCGACCAGGTTGCACAAACCTCGCTGCGCGAGATGATAGGGTCTTCGATGCTGGCGGCATTGCTATCCGATCGCAAGGATGCCGACGAGCAGCTGAAAAACGAGATAGGCGCGAAGACTGCTCCATGGGGCATAACGGTGGGTTCGGTGGAGATTCGCGATGTCGCCCTCCCCGAAGCGTTGCAGGATGCCATGTCGCGCCAGGCCCAAGCCGAGCGCGAGAAGCAGGCACGGGTAATACTCGGGGCCGCCGAAGCTGCAATCGCGGGCAAGTTTGTCGAAGCTGCCGAAATTTATGCCGGCCATCCCGCCGCACTCCAACTCAGAGCCATGAACATTATTTACGAGACCACCAAGGAACGCGGAGCCACGATCCTGATCCCGAGTTCGATGGTCGACAGTCTGAATCCTTCGGTAACGAGTCTGGCACTTTCGCTCGCCACCAAAGAATTGGCTGTTCCAGAGGTCGTCCCACACAAAGTTGCAGCCGCAGAATAATCCAGGAGAAAAATGATGAGCGTTCTAACCGTGGACAAAAAAGTCCTTAATCAATTCGGGCCATATACCTTGATCACTGGAATCCTACTGATCGTGCTGGGTACAGGAGGTATTTTACTGCCGGGTGTAATGTCCCTGAGTACCGTGCTCTTTGTCGGCTGGCTATTGCTGGTCGGCGGAAGTTTATGGGCCATTCATACCTATAGATATAGCCCGAAGAGTGTCATGGGCTGGATCAAACCCGCCCTGCTGTTCATCATCGGTGGCCTGATGCTGTTCTATCCTGTATCAGGCGTGGAAGTGGTCGGGTTGTTGCTAGCCGTTTATCTGTTATTGGATGCGATGCACAGCTTCACCATCGCACAGTCTATCCATCCAGCCAAGGGCTGGGGTTGGATGGCATTCAATGGTGTTGTCTCGATCCTGTTGGCTTCGCTGTTTGTGCTCGGGTGGCCAGTCAATTCCCTGTGGCTCGTGGGTCTATATGTCAGCATCAGTCTGCTGCTTGATGGCTGGGCACTGATTGCTATCGGCTGGATGTTACGCAAAGGCAAGTCATCTTGACAAAGCATTGGCCCGCGCGGAGGCTTGCCGGACTGGGCAGAGACGAACAGAAGACAACCTGACTGACTGTCTGGTCAATGAAGACGAACCGCGCGCGCTTTACCTGATGTTCGATTCCGGCAATGCTGGCTAGCCGCGTATTCCAGTTCGCCAACAGTTGGAAATATCATGACGAAGGCATCCATGAAATCCGCTAGCCCACGCATCCTGACCATCAACGGCGGCTCGTCAAGCATCAAGTTCGCGCTGTTCGAGGCCGGGAATTCCCTGCAGCGGATTCTGGAGGGCGGGATCGAGCGGATCGGTTTGCCGGGGGCTGGCTTGCGGGTGCGAGGCATTAATCCGGCGGACAATTTTTCGCAGTCTGTGGAAGCACCCGATCACACTGCGGCGGTGGAAGTGCTGATGGACTGGGTAGAGCAACGCAACAGCCATGAGGTTTTGACCGCAGTGGGACACCGCGTGGTGCATGGCGGGCCGAAGTTCAGCGAGCCGCAACGCATCACTGCGGAAATGATAGCGGAGCTGCACCGCCTCAGCCCATTCGATCCCGAACATCTGCCGGAGGAGATTCTGCTCACCGAGGCATTTCATCGCCGCTTTCCCAATCTGAACCAGGTGGCGTGTTTCGACACGGCTTTCCATCATGACCTTCCCAGCGTTGCTCGGTTGTTGGCGATCCCGCGCCGCTACGAGGCGCAGGGCATAAGGCGGTACGGGTTTCACGGATTGTCATATGAATTCCTGATGGCGGAACTCTCCCGCCTCGGCGATCCGGCTGCAGGCAAGGGACGCGTGATCCTCGCCCACCTTGGCAATGGCGCGAGCTTGGCGGCGGTGCACGACGGCAAGAGCATCGACACCAGCATGGGTTTCACCCCGACTGCCGGCCTGACGATGAGCACCCGCTCCGGCGACCTTGATCCGGGACTGGCCTGGTATCTGGCGCGCAGCGAAAACATGAGCGCGCAGCAATTCAATGAGATGGTCAATACCCAGTCCGGGTTGCTCGGACTGTCGGAGACCAGTTCCGACATGCGCGACCTGCTCGATAACGAGGCGCATGACGTGCGCGCGGCTGAAGCGGTGGAGCTGTTTTGCTACCAGGCCAAGAAGTGGATAGGCGGCTACGCGGCGGCACTGGGCGGACTAGACACGCTGGTGTTCACCGGCGGCATCGGCGAAAACGCGCCGGCGATTCGCGCCCGAATCTGCACAGGCCTGGAGTTTCTTGGCATAGAGATCGATGAAAAACACAACGCGGCGAACGATGGCCTGATTTCTGCGCCGGACGGACGGGTCGCGGTCCGTGTCATGCATGCCGACGAAGCGCAGATGATAGCCAAGGCGGTCTGCCGTGTTCTCGATCTTGACAAAAGAAGAAGGATAGAAAAATGAAAACTCTTTCCCCGGAACATCTGCACAAGATCGATGCCTACTGGCGCGCTGCGAACTATCTGTCGGTCGGCCAGATTTATCTGTACGACAATCCGCTGTTGAAGCGTCCGCTGACGCTCGCGGATGTGAAGAAGATGCTGCTGGGTCACTGGGGCACGACACCGGGACAGAACTTCATCTACGCGCACCTGAACCGGATCATCAAGAAATATGACCTCGACATGATCTACGTCTCCGGCCCCGGGCACGGCGGACCGGCCGTCGTGGCCAACACTTATCTCGAAGGCACCTACAGCGAGATCTATCCCGACATCAGCCAGGACGAGGCCGGGCTGCAGAAACTCTTCAAGCAGTTTTCGTTCCCAGGTGGCATTCCCAGCCACGCGTCGCCGGAGTGCCCGGGCTCGATCCACGAGGGCGGCGAGCTGGGCTATTCGCTCAGCCATTCCTTTGGCGCGGTGTTCGACAATCCCGATCTGGTCGTCGCCTGCGTGGTCGGCGATGGCGAAGCGGAGACGGGGCCGCTGGCCACTGCCTGGCATTCCAACAAGTTCCTTGATCCGGTCAACGACGGCGCGGTGTTGCCTATCTTGCATCTCAACGGCTACAAGATCGCCAACCCGACCATTTTCGCGCGCATCGAACCGGAGGAGCTGGAGCAGTTCCTGCGCGGCTGCGGCTGGACGCCTTATTTTGTCGAGGGAGATGAGCCGGCACTGATGCACGAGGCGATGGCGGCGACGCTCGACACGGTAGTGGAGCAGATCAGGAACATCCAGCACGACGCCCGAATCAACGGCAACCTCACGCGTCCGCGCTGGCCGATGATAGTCCTCAAGTCGCCCAAGGGCTGGACGGGACCGAAGATGGTCGATGGCCTGCCAAACGAAGGCACTTTCCGCGCCCATCAGGTGCCGCTCGCCGTGGATGCCGAGCATCCCGAACATCTGTCCATGCTGGAAAACTGGATGAAGCACTACCGCCCGGAGGAACTTTTTGACGCACAGGGCCGCCTGCAACCTGAGCTGGCCGAACTGGCACCCAAAGGCGAACGACGCATGGGTGCGAATCCGCACGCCAACGGCGGCATGCTGCTGCGTGACCTGGTCATGCCGGACTTTCGCAACTACGCGGTGAAGGTCCCGTCACCCGGGGCTGTGATGGCGGCCGACACGCACGAACTCGGCGTGTTCCTGCGCGATGTGACCAGGCTCAACCGGGACCAACGCAATTTCCGCATCTTCGGCCCGGACGAAACACTTTCCAATCGTTTGAATGCCGTTTTTGAGGTTACCAACCGGCAGTGGGCAGCACGCACGCAGGTCAACGATGAATTCCTCGCCCTGGATGGCCGGGTCATGGAGATGTTGAGTGAGCATCAGTGCCAGGGCTGGCTCGAAGGTTATCTGCTTACCGGACGGCACGGGCTGTTCAACAGCTACGAGTCGTTCATCCACATCATTGATTCGATGTTCAACCAGCACGCCAAGTGGCTGAAGGTCACGGCTGAACTGCCGTGGCGGCGGAAAATAGCATCGCTGAATTACCTGCTGGCCTCCCACGTCTGGCAGCAGATGCATAACGGCTTTACCCACCAGGACCCAGGCTTCATCGATCACGTGACCAACAAGAAGGCTTCCATCGTGCGCGTTTATCTGCCGCCGGATGCCAACTGTCTGCTCTCGGTCTGGGATCATTGCCTGCGCAGCCGCCATTATGTCAACGTGGTGATTGCAGGCAAGTATCGGGCCCCTCAGTGGCTGACGATGGACGCCGCCGTCAAGCACTGCACAGAAGGTATCGGCATCTGGCAATGGGCCAGCAACGGCCAGTTGGTTGCACCCGACGTGGTGATGGCCTGCTGCGGCGACGTGCCCACGCTGGAGACGCTGGCCGCCGTATCTATCCTGCGTGAACATCTGCCCGAACTGAATATCCGCGTGGTCAACGTCGTCGACCTGATGAAGCTGCAGCAGCAGATCGAGCACCCGCACGGTTTGAGCGACATGGACTTCGACGAGTTGTTTACCCGTGACAAGCCGGTAATTTTCGCCTTTCATGGCTACCCGTGGCTGATCCACCGTCTCACCTACCGCCGTACTAACCACGACAACTTCCACGTGCGCGGCTACAAGGAAGAGGGCACCATCACCACGCCGTTTGACATGACGGTGCTAAACGATCTGGACCGCTTCCATCTGGCGATGGATGCTATCGACCGTCTGCCGCAGACCGGCGACAAGGGCATCGTCCTGAAGCAGCAGCTCAAGGACAAACTCATCAAACACAAGCAGTACATCAACAAGCACGGCCAGGACATGCCGGAAATCCGCGATTGGAAATGGGAGGTGCCTAATGAATGCGTTTGAGCTTGTAGACACCGCGGGGATACTGGCCGCCACCAACCAGGGACTGCTGGCGCGGCCTAATCGGACCCGGTACAACCGGGCGGGGGGCTTGGGAAAATACAGTGTGCGATGAAAAACACCTTAGCCTGACAACAAGAATTCCGCGATTCACAAAATCTTCAACGGCGTAAAAACGTAAGGAATATTCACCATGAAAATCAATGCCGACTCGACCCAGGCTCCTGAATCGAAGCCAGAAGCAAAACCCGATTCCGAGTCAGCGAGTACCTCTAACGATAACCCGACCAACGGCCTGACGAGCGACGAGGCCCGCCGCCTGCTGGCGAAGTTCGGCCCCAACACGATGCCGGATACGAGCATGCACCCGCTGCGCATGGCACTGGAAAAATTCTGGGCACCGGTTCCGTGGATGCTCGAAGCCGCCGTTGTGCTGGAACTGGTACTCGGCAAATATGTCGAGGCCGCGATCATCGCCGGACTGCTGGTGTTCAACGCGGCACTCGGACTGCTCCAGGAAAGCCGCGCCCAAGCGACGCTCACCGCACTGAAGTCGCGGCTTGCGCTGAGTGCGTCCGCCCGGCGCGACGGCGCGTGGAAAACCGTACCCGCAGCCGAGCTGGTCCCGGGCGACGTGGTGAAGCTCTCGCTCGGCGGCGTGGTGGCCGCGGATGTGCACATCACTGGCGGTGACGTTTTGCTCGACCAATCTATGCTTACCGGAGAATCGGTACCCATCGAAGCCGGCGCGGGCGTGCAAACCTTTGCCGGAGCACTGGTGCGTCGGGGCGAGGCGGTGGCGATGGTCACGGCGACCGGAGCGCGCACCAAGTTCGGCCGTACCGCAGAGCTGGTCCGCACCGCTCACGTCGTCAGTTCCCAGCAGAAGGCGGTGCTGCGCGTGGTGCGCAATCTCTCCGCGTTCAACGGTGTCGTCATCGTGGTGCTCGTGGCCTATGCCTACGTTCTCAAGATGCCGATGGCGGAGATCATCCCCCTCATCCTGACGGCGGTGCTGGCGACAATACCGGTTGCACTGCCGGCCTCGTTCACCCTCGCGGCGGCACTCGGCGCGCGCGCCCTGGCAAAGCTGGGTGTCCTTCCGACCCGTCTGTCTGCGGTGGATGAGGCGGGAACGACGGATGTGTTGTGCGCCGACAAGACCGGCACGCTGACCCAAAATGCGCTGACAGTAACGACTGTTCATCCCATGCCCGGCTTCGACGAAGCGCATGTTTTGACGCTGGCCGCGCTGGCGAGCGCGGATGGCGGGCAGGACCCGGTGGATGCAGCCATACGCGCGGCCGCATCGAGCAAAGATGTCTCCGACGCGCCGACCTTGGTCCAGTTTGCGCCCTTCGATCCGGCGAAAAAGACATCCGAGGCGACCGCGACGGATGCGACCGGCGGCACGCAACGTATCGTGAAGGGTGCCTTTGCCGTGGTCATCGGCCTCGCACAACCGTCGCCGACCGCGACCGCCGCAGCGGACAAACTCGAGGCGCAGGGCTTCCGCGTTCTGGCAGTGGCGGTGGGGCCGCCGACGGCAATGAATCTGGCGGGACTCATTGCGCTGAGCGACCCGCCGCGTTCAGACTCGGCGGCACTCGTTACCGAATTGCATGAGCTGGGCGTTCGCACCGTGATGGTGACGGGCGACGCGCCAGCGACTGCGGCTATCGTGGCTCGCGCGGTGGGCCTAGATGGTGCCGTCTGTCCGCCCGGTCCGATCCCCGACAACGTCCAGCCCGGGCAATTCGCGGTTTTCGCCGGTGTCCTCCCGGAGGACAAATACAATCTGGTCAAGGCATTCCAGAAGGAAAACCATACCGTCGGCATGTGCGGTGACGGTGCCAATGACGCGCCGGCACTGCGCCAGGCGCAAATCGGCATCGCGGTCTCGACGGCAACCGACGTCGCCAAATCGGCCGCCGGCATGGTGCTGACCGAGCCCGGACTCGCCGGCATCGTCGCCGCGGTCAAGGAAGGGCGAATAACGTTCCAGCGCATCCTCACCTACACGCTGAATACCATCGCCAAGAAGGTCGTGACGGTGCTGTTCCTAATCGTCGGCCTAATCATGACAGGTCACGCGATCCTGACGCCGCTGCTGATGGTCATTGTGATGATCACCGGCGACTTCCTCTCCATGTCATTGACGACGGATAACGTGCGGCCCTCGCCGATGCCGAATGTATGGCGCATCGGCAGCCTGACGATAGCCGGCGTCACCATGGGTATCTGCCTGCTCGCCTTCTGCACCGGTGTCCTGACCATCGGAAAATTTGGCATGAATCTGGGAATAGAGCCGCTGCGAACCCTGGCCTTCGTCGTCGTGGTGTTCGGCAACCAGGCGATGCTCTATGCCATTCGCGAACGCCGGCACTTGTGGGGCACTCGTCCCAGCCTCTGGCTTGTTGTGTCGTCCGTTGCCGATATCGTAATCACTTCGACGTTGGCCGTCGGCGGAATCGCCATGACACCCTTGCCACCCTTGATGGTGACGGGCACGCTGGCGGCGGCGGTGGTGTTCGCATTCGTCCTGGATTTGGTGAAGGTTCCGGTATTCATTCGTCTCGGGATCGCCGATCGCCCGCACGAGCCCCCCTTGACTCGGGTCGGCATAGCAAAGACGGAAGGAATACCCACGATGGAAACCAATGCCGACCAGCCCAAGGCTTCCGACTCCAAGCCTGATGCCAACCGAGCATCATCCGATTTGACGACGCAGATTGCCAAGCGATCCTATGAACTTTACGAGGAGCGAGGTCGTCAGGACGGTCGAGCGGCTCAGGACTGGGAAAAGGCAGAACGGGAAATTCGGAAAGCCGAGCCCGAGGCCAAGGCACCGTCCGATTTGACGCCGGAACTCGTCAAGCGAGTGCATGAACTCTACGAGGCTCTGGGGCGCAAAGACGTTCAAGCAGTCGAAGAACTGGAGAAATCGGAGCGCGAGAAGCGGAAAGATGAACCCGGCAAATAAGCAGCGAGGAGGCTGGATGCTTTGGTTCGGCATAGTGTACCTGCTGTTTTCGAACATCGGGAACTGGGGAGACCGTTACCGTTCGCACCAGAAATATGACTCACGGTCACTGAAAACGGGGCTCGATATTCTCAACGAGAGATATGCCCGAGGAGAGGTAAGCCGCGAAGAATAAGGGAAAATGAAGTCCGATATGTCCGGAAAATAGTGGACATCGATTCGCTGGTTGCCGGGGAATCACCATCCCGTCAGTATCCCAAACGGCAATTGACTACCGTGATGGAAAATGGCGCAATGTATTCCCATTTCTTTGCGTGCTGCATCAAACGTGCGGCGACTCGACGCAGGGTTGAGTAATGTAGACAACCCACGTAAAATCGCGGCATTCGCGGCTGTGGTTCGACGGCAGAACGGCAGCTTGCCAACCCGCATGCGAGGTTAGTTTTTCGCATTATTCCCGGAGTGTTTTTCCCCAACCGAGCATCCAACCCAAAGTGATTACCCTAAGTATCAATGGCGAGACTCGCCGATTCACCGCCCCGCTCAATGTCGCCGAACTGGTCGAACAATTGGCTTATACCGGCAAGCGCATCGCGCTCGAACGCAACGGTGAGATCGTGCCGCGCAGCACCTTCACCCACGTCCGACTGGCCGATGGCGATAAGATCGAAGTCGTGGTGGCGGTCGGTGG